>Ga0209653_1000396_pt1 | contig 38985 bp, 32 predicted proteins | sample SaaInl6LU_22_DNA_FD_184644 | JGI IMG/M metagenome (GOLD analysis project Ga0209653, IMG submission 184644) | Marine microbial communities from expanding oxygen minimum zones in the Saanich Inlet - ESP_116LU_22_DNA (SPAdes) (version 2) | ecosystem: Environmental > Aquatic > Marine > Intertidal...
CCTAGGTCTTTGGGACGAGGATATGAAGCAAGAATTGATGCGTGCAAACGGATCTATTCAGCACATAGAAACCATTCCAGCTGATATTAGAGAACTGTACAAAACCGTTTGGGAAATGAGCATGAAGGACATCATTGATATGTCACGTCACCGTGGATATTTCATTGATCAGTCGCAATCGCTTAACTTGTTTATGGAAGGCGCGACCATGTCTAAACTCACCTCGATGCACTTCTATGCGTGGAAGTCTGGCTTAAAAACAGGGATGTATTACCTGCGTACCAAGTCGGCTGTTGATGCCATTAAGTTTACGGTTAACAAAAAAGCGGAAGTTGCAGAAGTACCTGCAACAGCCGTTGCTGCTCAGCCAAAAACCAAGGCTGCTGTGGCAGTAGAGCCCCTTTCTCCATCTGAGCTAAAAGAAATGTTAGCAAAGTCTAAGGAAAGCGAAGACGATGACTGCCTTATGTGTGGCTCATAATAAACCATGAAAAACAACAAAAAAGCGCTCAGAAATGAGCGCTTTTTTTATTTGTCTTTTTGTTCGTCTCCCAATTTTATGGGCGCTACAGTGGGGTCGTAATGCTGGTGGTAGTGCTCAATCAAATTAATGGTTGCTACAATAAGGTCTTTGGTTTCTACCATAAGACTAAAAAACAAGGTGGTGTTTTTTGGACTCTTTTCTTCCTTGCTTCTTGTACGCTGCACTTGTTGATTAATCTTCGCATCGATATTAGCAAACAGCTCTTCTTTTTTATCTGCAAAAGTGGCAAAGGCCTCAAATGCATTGATGTCAAATGAAAAGCGTACATCTGAAAGCAAGCCTTCCAAATCAGATTGCGTTTCCTTAAGTTCTTTAATCTGCGAGTATTTTAACTGGCGGTGGTTGTTATTTACGTGTTTGTAGGAAGCCTTAGTGATGTATTCCAGCGACTGCGCCATGTCTTCAAGGATGCTTATAAGGCTAATGTAAAAATGACTTGCCTTAACGTTTTCTTCTTCAAGTTCTTGGATGAAATAAAAGAGCTCATTTCGAAGTTTATCGATTTCTTTTCCAAGACGGCTTACTTCTTTTTTAGAAGTACGAAGGTCTTCAGCGTTTAGTTTAGCCAAACCATTTATAGAACCTAGGTAAATATCGTTACACTTGCTAATTACCTTAGACACGTCCTGTGCGCTTTCCAAAATAAGACTTTGCACAGATGAACTTGAAATCATTTTTAAGTCACGCTCTCTTTTTGATTCTGCCACATTGACCTTATGCTTGCGGAAATTGCTCCATAGCACGCCTCCAGTAAGTATAAACATACCAATAAGGGCAGGGAGTTTTCCTGTATAGACGATGACAGCTACGATGCCACAGGCCGTAAAGGCCGTAAGAGCAGTCAAAAACCAACCCCCAATTACATTAAGCACTCCGGCAACGCGGTAAACAGCACTGTCAGCGCCCCAAGCACGATCTGCTAAAGAAGTACCCATAGCAACCATAAAAGTCACGTAGGTAGTCGAAAGGGGCAGTTTATAGGACGTAGCGATGGAAATAAGCACTGCGGCTACGGTCAGGTTGATGGAAGCCCTTACATTATCAAAAGCGGGGGCATCTTCTGGGTTGGTGTAGCGTTGTGATTTAGGTGGCGTGAAACGCGCCTTTACTTTTTCTTTTAGCCTACTTGGCGAAACAGCCTCAATGCTGCGCATTGAGCCAGCAAATGCACGAACCAAACCTCTTGAAAAGGCATTGGAATCAAAGCGTTCTTGTGTGCGTTCTTGACGAGACAAATCGATAGATGTTTTTAATACTTCTTGTGCCTTGGTTGAAAACCAAAGCGTGACAACCATGATCATCCCTGCTATGATAAGTAATATAGTCGGGGTTGAGACTTTTGCCGATAAGAATGCCATATTAAAAAGTTCGGCAGAAACCCCAGAGGCTTTCCAAGCTTCAAATGACTGCCAGGCAGCAATAGGCACACCAATAAAATTGACCAAATCGTTTCCAGCAAAAGCTAGGGCAAGCGAAAAGGTACCCACAATAATAATACTCTTATAGATGTCTGTGCGAAACAGGTATACTCCCAACATGGACAAGGAAGTCCAAAGAACCAAGCTTATGCCAATGACATTATTGGATTGTGTTGCTATGTATTCTTTAAGTGACATGCTTCCCAAAAAGGCATAGGTATTATCGGCAAAGGGAGTGCCTTTAATGCCTTTGGCAAGAATAAAGTAAGTGATGGCTGTCATGGCAATACCGCCAAAAATAGCCCCCATCCATTTTGGGTTGTCTTTGAAGTGGAAAGTGAGGATTAGCCTACTTAAATATTGAACCACTGCGCCAACGGTAAAGGCAATAAACACCGAAAGCAATATGCCGAAAATAATTTGAGAGGCTTTGCTCACATTGATAAACTCATACAGCGATTCATCTGCATTGCCCCAGTATATTTTAACAAGCGATATAGCCACTGCAGCACCTAATAATTCAAACACAATGGATACCGTTGTTGAGGTGGGTAGTCCAAGGGTGTTAAAAAAGTCAAGTAGCAGTATGTCTGTAAGCATCACCGCCATAAAAATGACCATGATTTCATCAAAGTAAAACAATTCTGGATTAAAGATACCTTTTCGGGCTACTTCCATAAGCCCACTAGAGAAGATAGCACCTGCTGCTACCCCTAAACTCGCAATAATCATTACGGTTTTAAAGTTGATGGCTTTTGACCCAATAGCAGAGTTAAGGAAGTTTACTGCATCATTACTTACGCCAACTACTAGATCAGCGGTAGCAAGCACTGCTAAGGCAATGATGATGATGAGGTAAAAATCCATTTGGCAATAATATAAAAAAGCCCCCAGTAAATGGAGGCTTTTTGTTTATCCTTTTGTTAAGTAAGGATTTTTGTTATTCAAACCAAGTCCAAGACGAAATGTTAAGGGCAGTTCCATTCCAAACATCTTCTGTTGCGGATGCCAGGCCAGTTCCTTCAACAATGATATTTGTTGTAGGGCCGTTATCTTTCATGTCAACAGCTGTAGTGTAACCCGAAACAGCTGCATTGGTAAAAGTAGCGCCTGACTGCTTTTTGAATTGAAGCCCTGTTCCACCAACAGTTGAGACTGCGGTAAAGTTGACAAGCGATGGGTTGTTGTTAACACCATCTGCTTCAACTGCCGTAGAGAATCCAGCTATAGAGTGCTTAACGTACGTGTTTGTAACCGTTCCATTCCAACCTTCTGTCCAATCCACAGCATCATCGTCGTTGTTTTCTAGATATAAATTGGTAACAGAAACCGTTCCGCCAAAAAATTCAACACCATCATCTGCACCATCAATAATGGCTACATTTTCAATGGTTGTTCCTGAGCCAACGGCATATAATGACAACCCATTGTATTGCGATTCTGAATTGATTTGCGCCCCCGCACCTTTAATAACAAGGTATCTTACGCTCCCAGAGTTGTCGGCATCGTCTGAGCCACCATAGATTAAGCCACCTACCTCAGCAGTTGCATCTACGCCTTCTGTTGTAGCGGCTTCTCCACAGATCACCAATCCACCCCAATCACCTGGGTTGCTATTGGCAGAACGCATAATGACAGGATTGCTAGAAGTACCTTGAACGTTAATTTTTCCACCTTGTTCCACGCCAATGAAGTTTCCCGTACCAACGTCAGACACCAATACTGTGCCTGCAGGAATGGTTAGCGTTGCTCCGTTTTTAATTAAAAAAGAACCTTGAATAGCGTATTGTTCTGTTGCAAGTAGCGTCCGATCTTCGGTTAGTGAACCACTTAGGGCCGTTTCTTCAACTGGTGTTGAAGGAGTTTCTTCCATGACATTATTGTCATCACATGAAATTATAGTAGATGCGAAAGCAATAAAAAAGAAGAGTTGTAAATAGCGACTATTCATTGTGGAATTATTTTTCATTTTAAAAAGTGTAATTTATATTAAGTCTTAGTTGTCTACCTTTTTTGTAGGTCAGTACGGTTTCATTGGTTTCAATTCCTGTGTTAGGATTTTTAACCAATTGGGTTAGCGAGATATTGGGGTTAATAAGGTTTTTGGCGGTAATGCTAATTTGTAAGCGATCGCTTAGCGTCTTTTTTACAATAAAATCCATTGTCGGGATTCCATTCTCTACAATAGCGTCGTTGTAGTCAACGTCTTTAGTAGCTTGATCCTCAGGACCACCTAAAATCACAATCTTTTCTGAAGCATAATTAAATGCCAATGTAGATTGTATGGGTTTTTCTGTAAGGGTGTTATAGTTTAGCGACGTATTTACGATTAAGTCCGAAGCCCCTTGTAGCCCAACCTTTGTTAGGTCTTTATACTTAAAGGTTTCTGTAATAGCCCCGTTTGCATCGTACACATCTTTTAAATCCTGACTGTGCCACATACGGGTTGCATTTAGATTTAATCTAAGTTTTGGGCGACCTTCATCAGTAATCAAATTAATTCTTGACTCCAATTCTAATCCATAAACGGTGGCCTTATCGGCTGTGTTAAAGAATGAAAAATAACCGGTAGAACCACGGGTTACAGAAGTGTTTATAGGGTCTTCAATTTTTTTGTAAAAAGAAGTTAAAGAAATCAGCTCACTATCAGAAAGGAAGTATTCCCACTTTAGATCTATGTTCGTGTTTTTTGAAGCGATAATATCTGGGTTACCAAAAGTAATTAGGCCTGTTGGCGAAACGTATTGAAAGGGTGCAATTTCTTTAAATTCTGGAAGTGTTTGTGTAAGGCTTCCCGCTAAACGAAGGCTGTGTTTTTCACTCACTGCATATTTCACATTAAAAGACGGAAATAAACGATCATAAGCCTTTGTTCTGTTTCCAGTTCGTCCACCGGGGGCTTGCGCGGCATTATAAGAAATGTCAATTTGTGAGCTGTCATAACGCAGTCCTCCTTCAAGCGTTAAATTCCCAGACTGATAAATCATGGACAAATAACCCGCATAGGCAAGCAGCTCACCATAGTATTTATCTGCAGGTTCGACATTAAGACTCAAGCGATTTGCATCAAAATTTCCTTGGCTGAAAATTGCAGATATTTCATCAATAGAAGCAGGGGTTACGGTAAACCCTCGACGTGGACCAACACCAAAATACTGAGAAATAAAATTGCGTGTCTTGTTACGGAAATTTCCGCCAAAATCAAGTTTTAAGCTTTTGCTGTCTTGGTCAATAAGGGTGAGTTGTGCATTAGCCAACCCGTTGAATTCGTTGTCTTCAATTAGTTGGAAACTTTTTCTTTGTTGGGTATTTCCGGTTCTTCCAAGCTCTACAATGTTTTCATTGAAGTTTACCTCGTTTCGAATTCTATTGGGCTCATCTGCATTTAAGTTGTTATATCCTGTTGACCAACTTACTCGAAACGTATCTGAGAAAAGATGTTTACCGTGCAGTTGGCCAACAATAAGCGTTGTTTCTTTAAGATTTTGGTCTCTTATAAATTGAAACAGACCTTCACTTGGATCCGTTTCTTCAAAAATGGTTGCAGTTCCTGCACGTCCACCTTCAAATACCTCGTCAGAAACCTTGTTGATGAAAAGTGTGTTTCCACGCAAAGTGGTTTTTTCATCAATCTTATAATTCACATCTAGAAGTGCTGTTGTAGCAATTGTTTTTCTCCAAGTGATTGCATCGGGAATAGAATCATCAATAAAGTTAGATCTGAAACGTCTAAACTCACCATTTCGGTAATCATATGCGGTGCTTTGTCCTAGCGTTGCCAAGACCTTTAATTTTTCACCAATTTTTCTACCAAAGCTTAATGCTGCAGATCTATTCAATGGTGTATTTTCAGTTTCTGGAGTCCATGTTTGTTGTGTGATGGCTTTTCGTGTACTTGTGTTTGTAGCATAAAATCCACTTGTCACATTTCCTTGATTGGGAGATACCTTAAAGTTTGAAAACACATCTTTTTTTGCCACGTTTTCGTTGCCTCCAGTTCCAATAGAAATGTCAAAAACATCATTAATTCCTAATTCTTTAGAATCAACATTGATATTCCCTGATGCTTGATCTGCTGAAATTGCAGCCGTTGTTGTTTTAGAAACAGATACATTTTTTATTAGTCGGGTAGAAAACAAATCCAAATTGATGTTTTTCTTGTCTACATCGTCTGAAGGAATGGGAAGTCCGTTAAGTGTGGTATATAAATAACGATCACCTAAGCCTCGAACATATACATCTCCTGAGCCTTGTGTTTTTCCAACCCCAGCAATTTTAGTGGTCGCTGTTGCCGCATCGTTAACGCCTAACTTAGACAATTCACTTGCGCCAATACTTTCTTTTATAGAAACTGCTTTTTTTCTGTCTAGCAATAATGCTTCTTCGCGTTCGCGGCTCGTAACAACTTGTACAATAACCTCATCCAAGGCATTGGACCCTGGGCCTAGGCTCACCGAAAGTTGTGTAAACTTATCGGCTTCGACGACTATATTTTCAAGCGTTATTGTTTCGTAACCAACAAAGCTAAAAACAAAACTATAGGTTCCAGGCTCTAGGTTGTTTAATGAAAATTTTCCATCAAAATCTGTTACGGTACCTGTTGCAGTCCCCTTAACAAGAACGTTAGCAAAAGGTAGGGGATCATCATTCATCTCCTTATCTAGCACTACTCCTTCTACGGTACCGTTTTGTGATAACCCAGAAAAAGAAATAGCGATTAATAAGATTAACGTGATGTTGTGTTTAATGCGTAGCATACAATTATTTTACAATGCAAATTAAGACTGGCTAATTGAACTAATGTTTACCTGCCTGTTATTAAAACATGCCTTTGATGTTATGAAAGTGTTATGCAATTTATTTTTTGTTCCTAGACCAGTCTTTTATACCTTTCAAGCATGTATTGGGAACAACTTTTATCACTCCGCCGACACGGCGACAACCAAAAACGGCTACGTTCAGAGCAAGATCCAACCCGCAGTGGTTTTGAGGTAGACTACGACCGTATTATTTTCTCTGCTGCCTTTCGAAACTTGCAGGACAAAACACAAGTCATCCCGTTCTCCAAAACTGACTTCGTTCACACCCGACTCACACACTCTTTAGAAGTTTCAGTTGTTGGACGGAGCTTGGGGCGTATGGTCGGACAACGTTTATTGGAAAAATATCCTGAGCTAAGTACCACACACGGCTATACCATCAACGACTTTGGCGCCATTGTGGCTGCGGCTGCACTGGCTCACGATATTGGCAATCCACCCTTCGGACATAGCGGGGAACAGGCCATAGGCGATTATTTTGCCAACGGAGCTGGGGCAGCGTATAAAAATCAACTCACACCAACGCAATACCAAGACCTCACCCACTTTGAAGGCAATGCCAACGGGCTTAAAATATTGATGGAGTCTAGAGAAGGCGTTCCTGGCGGTTTGCGTTTGAGCTATGCTACGCTTGGTGCGTTTACCAAATACCCCAAAGCATCTCTGCCGCACAAACCCTCAACACACGTTGCCGATAAAAAATTTGGATTTTTTAATGCCCAACAAACCGATTATATAGCCGTAGCAACAGACCTTGGGCTTGTTAAAGGGGATAAGCTGATGCGCCATCCACTGGCGTATTTGGTGGAGGCAGCAGACGATATTTGCTATACCCTTATCGATTTTGAAGATGGTATTAACCTAGGGTGGATATCGGAAGACTATGCTTTGGAATATTTGATTAAACTGGTAAAGGATACCATAGACACCAACAAGTACCAGCAACTGACCACCAAAACGGATCGACTGGCCTATCTGCGCGCATTGTCCATCAGTACGCTCATTCAAGAAGCGGCTCAGCTGTTTATGCAGCACGAACAGGAAATTATGGCGGGTACTTTTACAAGCTCGCTTACAGACAGAAGTCAGTACAAAGCACAAATCAAAGACATCATCGACTTAAGTATCCGTAACATTTACCAAGCACAAGAGGTCGTTGAAAAAGAACTCAAGGGCTATCAAGTCATACACCGATTGCTGGATGTTTTTGTGGGGGGTGCTGTTCGCAATCAAGCAGAAAAGGCATCAGCTTTTGACAAACTTGCCCTTCAATGTCTTCCCGATACGCTTACACTTCCACAAGACGATACCTATCAGTTGTTGTTGAACATCAGTTGCTATGTCGCCAGCCTGACAGATGGAAAAGCACTGGAATGGTATCAAAAAATGGCCTAATGGAAAACGTTTGGGACGATACTTTTTTTATGAAAAAGGCACTTGTCGAGGCACAACTTGCGCTTGAAAAGGATGAAGTACCTGTTGGGGTAGTCATAGTAGCCAATAACAGCATTATTGCGCGGGCACACAACCTTACCGAAGCCCTTACCGATGTTACTGCCCATGCCGAAATGCAAGGCATTACGGCTGCTGCCAATGCCATAGGGGGTAAATATTTACAGGGCTGTACCATGTACATTACACTTGAACCTTGTAGCATGTGCGCAGGCGCCTTGTATTGGAGTCAAATTTCTAGGGTGGTTTTTGCTGCCGACGATCCCAAGCGTGGCTACCGCCAACACGGAACGCCGCTGCATCCAAAAACAGAAGTGGTTTGGGGTGTTATGGCTGAAGAATCACGAGAACTGTTGCTGCAGTTTTTTAAACAAAAGCGAGCATAAATATTCTTGGGCACTGAGCTTGTCGAAGTGCCAACCAAAAAGGAGTAAACGCATGTTCAAGCTCAAGATAAGTGCGGATATATATAAGATAGCTATTTTTTCATTTCAATAAATGAATGACTTTTCATTCATTTATTGCTATTTTACCGTATTTTGAATTATTTATCATTCAATTATGATTCATGATTTAAATTTTATTGATTATATTTGTATTAGAAAGCATTCAAAACAATATAAATAAGCTTATTATGAATGATAAATCATACATGAAATGGGAAGAAATGTCAGATAAATCTTTAATGGAAACCATTGGAAGGTTTATTCAATCCCATCGATTAAATCAAAATAAATCCCAAAATCAAGTGGCAAACACAGCAGGGATTAGTCGTTCTACCTTAAGCTTACTAGAAAGAGGAGAAAAAGTAAGGATTGACAGCTTTATCCAAGTATTAAGAGTTCTTGATTTATTATACATAATGGATGTATTCAAGATTCAAGAGCAAATAAGCCCAATCGAATATGCAAAACTTAAGAAAAGGAAAAGAAAGCATGCCTCATCAAAAAAAATTGATACTAGTAAAAATGACGATTTAGGATGGTAGATGTAGCTGAAGTAAAAATATGGGGAGAATTAGCCGGAGCTATTCGTTGGGATGAATCACAACAATTGGGTTATTTTCAATATGACACCCGTTTTATTGAAAGAGGTTGGGATATATCCCCACTTAAAATGCCAATTAATCAAGGCTCTAGAATATATAGCTTCCCGGAAACAAGAAAAGGGCGTAATGAAACTGAAGATACTTTCAAAGGGCTACCAGGATTGTTATCCGATGCGCTTCCGGACAAGTACGGAAATAAGTTGATTAACACATGGCTATCAAAACAGGGGAGATCAGAAAACAGCATGAACCCTGTCGAGAAATTGTGCTTTATTGGGACAAGAGGAATGGGGGCAATAGAGTTTGAACCCGAACAAATAAAAACCGGAGTAAAAACCTTCTCACTTGAACTAAATAGGTTGATCGAGGTTGCAAAAAAAATCTTAAACGAACGTGAAGAATTTTTAACTAACCTTAATAAAGATGAGGAGAAAGCAATGATGGAAATATTGAAAATAGGAACATCTGCTGGTGGAGCTCGGCCAAAAGCTGTAATTGGATATAACCCAAAAACTAAAGAAATAAGATCCGGACAAGGAAATGTTCCTAAAGGATTCGAGCATTGGCTACTAAAACTTGATGGTGTTAGCGGAGAACAGTTTGGCGAAAGTTCTGGTTGGGGTCGAGTGGAATATGCATATTACCTCATGGCAATAGACAGTGGAATAGAAATAAGTGAATGTCAATTATTAGAAGAAAATGGAAGAGCTCATTTTATGACCAAACGTTTTGATAGACAGAAAAACATCAAACATCATATTCAATCATTGTGCGGCTTACAACATTACGACTTTAATGACATGTATGGCTACAGTTATGAGCAAGTATTCCAAACAATGCGGTTACTAAAATTGACTTACCCCGAAGCTGAACAAATGTTTAGAAGAATGGTCTTTAATGTACTGGCTACCAATTATGATGACCACACAAAGAATTTTTCCTTTATACTCAAAAAGGATGAAAAATGGAGATTAGCACCAGCCTATGATTTGTGTTTCGCTTTTGACCCTAACAATCATTGGGTAAACAAACAAACATTGAGTGTTAACGGAAAGAGAATCGGCATCAATAAAGATGATTTAATGACTATAGCTGAGGATAACAACATTAAAAAAGGAAAGAAAATTATTTATGAAATAAACGATACCGTAAAATCATGGAAAGCTTATGCCGAACAAGCACAATTAAGAAATGATTTGAAAGAAAGAATTAATACTAATTTAAACACATTCTAAAAACGCCAAAGAGCGGGATAGACACAGCCCTACTTGCGCCCGCCTGACGGCAGTCAGTGTAGGCAAGCTTACGAACGCCTGAACTTCGGGTGGGCCAGCGGGCGAAAAAAGGACTTAGGACTTTTTCCTCCTTTTTTCAGGCTCCAGCGTTTCCTTCATTTTTTTAAGATTTTCTGGAGAAAGCGTATAGTCTTTAAGTTGTTTTCCTTTCCAGCGGTGTACTAAAAAAATAGGCATATAGATAAAGAAACCCGTAGCTACAGCTAGGCCAATCCATTTTTCGCCCAAGGCCATATCGTCTTCACGTAAGACGTAACCCACAATAATGTTGGCAATAACAAGCACAAAAAAAATGCGTAAAAACCACTTCATTTATTCCGGTTTTGGCTTTACAATTAACGCTAATGCATCAAGCTGTTCCGTGTCTAGTGGTGCCGGCGCATCAATCATCACATCACGACCGCTGTTGTTTTTGGGGAAAGCAATATAATCCCGAATGGTCTCCTTGCCGTCCAATATGGCTACCAAACGGTCAAAGCCCAAGGCAATACCGCCGTGTGGAGGCGCACCATAGGTAAAGGCATCCATCAAAAAGCCAAATTGCGCCTTGGCTTCGTCGTCGCTAAACCCAAGTAGGGAAAGCATTTTTTCTTGGGTGCTTCTATCGTGTATACGTATAGAACCACCACCAATCTCGTTTCCGTTTAAGACCAAATCGTATGCTTGTGCCACAACGACTTTTGGATCGCTTTCCAATAGCAAGAGGTGCTCTGGTTTGGGCGCTGTAAAGGGATGGTGCATGGCGTGTAAGTCACCGCTTTCTTCATCTTCCTCAAACAGCGGGAAGTCCACCACCCATAGGGGTGCAAATTCGTTTGGCTTACGCAATTCCAATGCTTCGGCTAGTGCCATACGAAGGGCACTTAATTGGGTTCTTGTTTTGTTGGTTTCTCCTGTCATGACAAGGATTAAATCCCCAGCTTTCGCTTCACAGGCCGTAGCCCAAGAAGCAAGGGCTTCAGCATCAAAAAACTTATCTACCGATGATTTGAACGTGCCGTCTTCGTTGCATTTTACCCATACCAATCCGTTGGCGCCAATTTGTGGACGCTTCACCCAATCAATCCACGAGTCAATTTGTTTTCTAGACCAAAGCGCCGCTCCTGGAACAGCAATACCTACCACAAGTTCTTGGGCATCAAAGACGGCAAAGCCTTTGTTCTGTGTCTGTGCATTGAGTTCCGTAAAGGTCATGCCAAAACGAATATCCGGTTTGTCGTTCCCATAGGTTTTCATGGCATCCTCGTAGCGCATCACAGGGAATGGCGCAGGGCTAATGCCGTGAATTTCTTTTAATAGGTGAGACAACAGGCCTTCAAAGCAAGCCATAATATCTTGTTGATGTACAAAAGACAACTCGCAGTCTATTTGTGTGAATTCCGGTTGACGGTCGGCACGAAGGTCTTCGTCTCTAAAGCACTTTACAATTTGAAAATACTTGTCCATGCCGCCTACCATAAGCAGTTGCTTAAAAGTTTGTGGCGATTGTGGCAGCGCATAAAACTGTCCTTCATTCATACGTGAAGGCACCACAAAATCACGGGCCCCTTCGGGAGTTGATTTTATCAAATAAGGAGTTTCCACTTCGATAAAAGCCTGTTCCGCTAGATAATTGCGAACCAACAAACCTACTTTTGAGCGAAATAACAGGCTATTTTGCACAGGCGAACGACGGATATCCAAATAGCGGTATTTCATACGAAGATCTTCGCCACCATCAGTTTTGTCCTCAATAGTGAAAGGAGGTGTTTGCGCCTCGTTCAGTACTTTTATTTCGGTTACGAGCAGCTCAATATTACCCGTTTCCATGGTTGGATTTTTTGCCTCTCGGGCTACAACAGTGCCCTTGACTTGGATAACGGTCTCTCGTCCGATTTTACGTGCCTTTTCTAAGAGTGCCGCCGAACAGCGTTCCTCGTCCAAGACCAATTGGGTGATTCCGTAGCGATCGCGCAGGTCAATCCACAATACAAATCCTTTGTCACGAACCTTAGCTGCCCATCCTGCTAGGGTAACTTCTGTTCCAATATGTGTTTCACGTAGTGCACCGCAATGATGGCTTCTGAACATCCTTTAAATTTTTTCAAAAATAGGACTAATCTGCGATTAGCAACTTAAAAATAATACATTCCTTTTCAGTGACAAATTTCTCAAATTTTAGCCTAATGTTAAGTTAATGTTAAGCCAATGTTAATTTTTTTGTACATTTGTATTGTTAATGTCTTTATAGACGCAAATAAAATACCATGAAAACATTCATTTTAACACTCGTTTTTTTAGCAGGATCAGCTGTTTTTGCACAAGAAAAAGAAGTAGTACGAACAGATAAGACTGTAAAAATAAGCACCTACCATGATAATGGCGAATTGGCACAATCGGGTCATCAATTCAAAGGAAAAAATCACGGTATTTGGCAGTCTTACGATAACCAAGGAAACCGCATCACTATTGGCGAGTATACCAACGGCAAGAAAACGGGAACTTGGTTGTTTTGGATAGACAAACAAGTCGTTGAGGTAACCTATCAAGACAATCTAATTGCTGAGGTTTCCTACTGGGAAGCAGGCGCTAAAGCAGTAGCCAACAATTAACCTCCTAAAGTTGCCTTCATTCGAATAGCAGCCCTTTTACTTAAAAAGAAGGCTACGGGAACTATCACCAATGTAAGAAAGGTTGCAAATGTGAGCCCAAATATGACGGTCCATGCCAGTGGCCCCCAAAAGATAACATTCTCCCCACCAAAATAAATCTGTGGGTCGCCTGTAGCAAACAAACTAAAGAAATTAATATTGAGACCAATAGCTAGCGGAATTAACCCTAGGACTGTTGTAATAGCAGTCAATAATACAGGACGTAAACGCGCTTTTCCACCGGCAACAATAGCATCAAAGATGTCTTTTCTTGGAAGTAAATTATCATCTGTGATGTTAAGCGCTTCTCTTTTTCTGTCTAAAAGCAACTGGGTGTAATCAAGTAGAACTACGCTGTTGTTTACCACGATTCCTGCTAGGGAAATAATCCCCATCATGGTCATGATGATGACAAAGGTCATATTGAAAAACACCAACCCAAGCATTACCCCAGTAAAACTCATAAAAATGGAAAATAAGATAATAAGCGGTTTGCTTACCGAGTTAAACTGGAAAACGAGCAGTAACATGATCAGCAGTATCGCAAATCCAAGTGCACTAGATAAAAAGCGCATGTTTTCTTCTTGCTCGGCAATTTCACCTGTAAAGGCATAATCGATTCCTTTTGGAATGTTGAACCCTTGCAATTGGGTTTGTACTTGCCCCACAATCTCATTGGCGTTATAGCCTGGTAAAATAGCGGAATAAACCGTTACCACACGGCGCATATTTTTGTGTTTAATGGCGCTAAAGCCCGCAACATTTTTGGTTTCCACCACTGCCGATACGGGAATACTTTTAATCTGTCCACTGGCCATATCGCGGAAGGTAATGTTCTGGTTAAAAAGCGCAGAGGGGTTATACCTGTCTGCTTCTTGAAAACGCACGTTGATGTCGTAGTCTTCACCGTCTTTTTTGTACACACCTGCTTTTTCACCAAAAAGGGCGCGTCGCAATTGGAATCCAACCTGACCAGCGCTTACGCCAAGACTACCGGCCTTTCGTCTGTCAACAGTGACCTCCATGCCGGGTTTGTTACGGTTTACGTCTACCTTTAATTCTTCAATGCCGGGAATGTTTTCTTTGATGATAAAGCTGCGCACTTCGTTTGCAACCATGATTAGTTCAATATAATCATCACCAGAAATTTCAATATTGACAGGGTAGCCCACAGGCGGACCATTGGTGTCTTTTTCTACCGATATACTCACACCAGAGAACTTGCCTTGCAGGGCTTGCTGTACTTCGCTTCGAAGCACCTCACTAGACAGTCCACGACGGAATTTGTATTCGCGCATGGTGGCCGTTATTTTTCCTCTATGTGGCATTTCTGCTTGAGAACCGCCATCTGTTTGCGGATTTCCAGCACCTTCGCCTACTTGTGATACAAGCGACTCCACCATAAAGTTGGTGCCCGCATCCATGTATTTCTCTTTGTTGACCGTTTCAATCACAACTTGTTCAATGCCCTTGGTTATGGCATTGGTTTTGTCAATATCGGTTCCTTGCGGATACTCAATATATACGATGATTTGACTAGGCTCGTTGTCTGGGAAAAATTCCACTTTGGGACTAGCAATACCAACCAAAATAAATGATGTAATTAACAAGGCTATGGTTCCAAAAACAAAGGCATAGGCACGCCAACCCCGCATGGCAAATTGCAGTAGCTTTTCGTAGTTGCGTTCCAAATTGTTGAGGAAGAACTGCTGAAACTTATGGGCAAGCCCTTTGATAAAATAGCGGTACAACCAAAACAAGGCTGCAATCGTAATCATAAAACTACCAAAGCCTCTAGTCCCATCGGAAATAAACATAAAAAACAAACCTATGCCTCCTAAGATTAGGCTCAAGCGAATAAGTCCTTTTCGGGTCATGTTTTTTTCTTCTACGTCCATGAACTTGGACACCAACATGGAATTGAATAGCAGGGCTACAAACAGCGATGAGCCCAATACAATGGATAGTGTAATGGGGAAATAAATCATAAACTGCCCCATAATCCCAGGCCAAAAGCCCAATGGAATAAAGGCTGCCACCGTAGTAGCTGTTGAAATGATGATGGGGTATGCGATTTCACTTACGCCTGTTTTGGCAGCTTCAATCCGTGACATGCCCTCTTTTTCAATAAGGCGGTATACATTTTCTACCACCACAATTCCGTTGTCTACCAACATTCCAAGTCCCATAACTAGGGCAAATAGCACCATGGTATTCATGGTATAGCCGAGGGTTTGTAGGATAACAAAAGAGATAAACATAGACATGGGAATGGCAAAACCAACAAACAATGCGTTGCGGAATCCCAAGAAAAAGGTAAGTACTGTGACCACCAACAACACCCCAAACAAAATGTTGTTTACCAAATCGTTGACTTGATTGAGTGTCAGCGATGACATATCATTTGAAATGGTCACCTTTAGGTCTTCGGGGAAGTCATTTTGTTGGGCTTCCAGTACAATTTGGCGTATGCTGCTAGCCGCCTCTATCAGGTTTTTGCCACCGCGTTTTTTGACATCAAGCATCACAGTTGATACGCCAAAATCACGTGCATAACTGGTTGTTTCTTGGTCTTTAAAAGAGATGGTAGCAATTTCACCAAGGTAGACTGTTCCTTTTTCGTTTGTTACAACAAAGTCTTCAATTTCTGAGGGCTTACTCACCTCTCCGACAACACGCACACTTCTGCGCTGTCCACCCCCACGCATACTACCTGCTGAAACCGTCATATTTTCATTAGCAATACTCTGTACCACATCATTAAAACTCACTTTAGACGCCATCATTTTTCGAATATCAACAGCGACTTCAATCTCTTTCTCCTGCGCCCCCCTAATATCAACAGCTTTTATTTCGTCCAATTGCTCAATGCGTTCCTCCAAAATTTCAGCATAACTCTTAAGGCGATCTATAGGATAATCTCCTTGTATGCTTACGTTTAGAATGGGAAATTCTTCAGAGAAATTTAAATTAAAAACAGCAGGCTCTAGCTTGGCATTGTTAAAAGTAGGCCAGTCTTCTGAGGCCACTACAGCATCCACTTCGTCCTTTACACGTTGCTTGGCAAGATCAACGTCTATGTCTTCATCAAATTCAATCGAAACAATGGAATAGTCATCTTGAGATGTAGAAGTGACTTCCGTTATGTTGCTGATGCCTTTGATGCCTTCTTCAAGCGGGTCGGTTACGAAACGTTCGATATCTTGGGCCGTATTCCCTGGATAGGGCGTACTGATAAAAATGGTCGTTTCGGTGATTTCGGGGAAGTTCTCTCTTGGCATGGTTACATATGCCGTACCGCCTAGAATTAGGAAAATGCCCATCAACACGTAAATAATGGTGCTGTTTCTTATGGCCCAAACCGATAGACCAAAAGAGGCGTTGGATTTATTTTCTAAACTCATAAGGCATTGGTAATTCGAACGTTTTCATTTTCCTTAACCAAGCGCGCGCCTTCATCAATTACGCGGTCTTCTGGCTTTAATCCACTAATGACTTCTACGACATCGCCTTCAACAAGACCTGTTTCAATAAATCTTTTTTCGGCCTTGTTGCTTTCGGTCGCCACATAAACATACTGTGTTCCTTCAAAATTTTCAGAAACAACCTCCAGCGGAATCACCAAGGCGTCTGATTTTTGATAATCTACGAGCTTTACAGTGGCTATGGTGTTGGGCGCAAGTGACACATCGCTGTCTGCGGCAAGTGTGGCCTTAAAGGTTCTGTTTCCAGGGCTTATGTGCGTTCCTTTGTGTGTCACACGGCTTGTGTAGCTGTGCTCAAAAGACGGAATTTCAATGGTTGCTGTTGTGCCTTTTTCAATAGCTGTAAAATAACGTTCAGGCACATCAACTTCAATATACATGCTTTGCAGGTTTACCAACCGAAGCAAAGGATTGATGCCAGGCGTGACCAATTGCCCCACTTCAGCAACAATGTCGTCTATTCGTCCAGAAAAAGGCGCGTAAAGACTTGCTTTGTCGAGCTGCTTTTTGAGCTGCTCATAGCTGTTTTCTTGGCTTTCAAAAGCGGCCTTGGCTTGAAGGTATTCAATTTCAGAACCTATGTTTTGATCCCATAAGCGTTTTTGCCGCAAGTAAATTGTTTTGGCAAGATCGCGTTGTGTTTTTAGTAATGCTACATTTTGTGAAAGACCACCATCATCTATGCTAAGCAATAAATCTCCTTTTTTAACCGTCTGACCTTCTTTGACATGTATGGCTTTTACCTTGCCTAAAAATTCAGCGCTGAGCATTAAGTTTTGGTCTGTTTTAACCGTTCCTTGTAAGATTACCGTGTGCTGAAAGAACTCCTTTTTAAGCGACAGCACTGTTACCAGCGACCGTTTTTTGTTTTCATCCAAAGCATCAATGGCTTCAAGAACCGTGTTCAATTCCATTTTAATGGCGTTGTTTTGCTTAACAAGTTCGGCTTGCTTGGCACGAAGCCCCGCCACGTCTTTTTGCGCGATAAGCGTTTGGGTGTTTGGAGTCTCTGATGAACTGCAGCCAAGTAACAGGCCCGCTAGTAGGGTTATGAGTGTTCTTTGTGTCATTTTGTTTGCGTTACAGGGTTTAGTAATAGGGATAATTTTGTTTTTGAAACAACCAGTTGTTGCATGGCGTTGAGGTAGCTGTTTTGCGCCTCGTATAGCTGTGTTTGTATTTGCCTGAGCGTAAATCCAGAGATCAAGCCTTCTTTAAATTTAATTTCATTTTTACGGGCGATGTCTTCTGCCAGCTTTAAGCTTTCGGATGTGGTTTGAACATTTTCCAATTGGAACTGCACCGTATTTCTCATGCGACTTTCTTCAAGCAAGATGTCTTGGGCAACATTTTGCGCTTGATTTTTAGATTGATCCAAAGCTAATTTTGCTTGTTGCCGCTTCGCCTTAGATTGAAAACTGCTAAATACGGGTACACTGAGGTTAACCCCCATAATTGCACGACCATACCAATCTTGGCTGGGTTCTGCGAAATTGAAATCTTCGCCAAAGCCGTCATAGCCACCGCTCAAAAATGCTTTTATGGTGGGCAATGCCTTAAAGCGCTCAAGTTTGAGCAAGAGTTCTTTGGAGCGCACATCGTTTTCCGCCATTTGATAGTCAATGTTTTCTGTAAGCGACAAGGGGCTATCGGCTGTGTTTTGCATTTCAAGTACCAACCCTTCCAGCGAACTGCTCAACGTTAGCGGTTCGTCTAGATCCATGCCCATTACATAGCGCAATACATTTTTGGCTACGGCATGCATTTGTTTGGCATAGTTAAGGGAGCTTTCCAAAGCAGCGACCGTCAGTTGTAATTGCTGTACATTTTCTTCTTCAATAAAGCCATTCTCAAAAACTTGTTGGGCCTCTTTTAGGTTGTTTTCTGCTAGGGTTAGGTTTTGATTTATAAACACAAGTTGTGCTTTTGCCAAGAGTGTATTTACATAAGCTTCGACCGTGGCTTGTTCAACGGCTTGCTCGGTTTTGACATAGGCTTGTTGTGAAATGCGGAGGTATATTTCAGAGGCTTGCAGCCCTACCAAATAGGTGCCGTCAAAAATCATTTGGTTTAGTATCAGTCCTGCCGAAACACTTTGAGAGGTACCAAAAGTAACAGCGCTGTATTCCCCAGCTACGCCACCAAAATATTGACCGGGTACAAGAGATACGGGTTGCTCAAAAGCATTGTTATAGTTTGCGGAAAGGGATATTTGTGGAAGCCCAGTTGCTATGGTTTCTAGGCGCTTTTGTCGTGCGATTTTAATATCTGAATTTGCATTTTGCAGGGTTCTGTTGTTTGTTTTTGCCAACTGTATGGCGCTGTTCAAATCCAGTTCTTGGGCATTGACAGTAAAAACAAATAACAGTGCTGTTAGCGTTACTATTCTATTCATGGGCTGTTAGTTTAAGGGTATTATAAATAGCAATTCCCGACTCGGTACAAATTGCGCGTAAATGATATTCTAGGTAATCGGACATAAGCTGGCTGTGTAGAAACAATTCGGCAGGGAAGAGGCGTTGGTCTTTTATGCCCATCATACCGTTAAAGTATAAGCGCGCAATAAAAGGAATATTCAAGTTATCACGGAACAAGCCCATGGCCACGCCTTCGCTTAGGCTTTTACTGACACATCCTATCATAAAGCCGAGTTGCTTGTCGCTGAGCTCATGAAAAATTTCCGGATAGTATTTTTTTAACTGGTATTGGGGTGAAATTTTTTCGTTTTTGATATGCCGCATCATAAACATTTTGATGTCGTGCAGTTCAATGATGGGGTTTTTGGATTGCTGGCAAATGCCGTTTATTTCCTCAGTAACGTAATTGAAAAAGTCAAATACACAAGCCCGTATCAATTCTTCTTTGTTTGAATAATACGCATATAGTGTTTTTTTGGACATCCCTAGTTTTTGGGCAATATCGTCCATGGTTACGCTTTTAAAACCTAGCGTAAGGAACATTTCGGTACATGGGGTAAGGATGTTTTTCATAACAAATAGTAGGCAAAAGTACACAGGAAACTTTAAACACCAAAAAAGTTTCCAACGTTTTTTTAATCTTAACGGTATCATTACAATTCCATAACGTATTTTTACATGCATGGAATTTTTAACTACATACCAACAACTTCTTGACGCATCGCTTATTTCAGCGAATAAAGACAAAGCACCACAAGGCCTATACGCACCTATTGATTATTTGTTGTCCTTGGGCGGTAAGCGCCTTCGTCCTGTTTTGGTGCTGATGGCCTGTGAGGCCTTTGGAAAAGAGGCTAAGGCGGGACTTGCTGCGGCCAAGGCAGTGGAAATTTTCCATAACTTTACGCTCATGCACGACGATATTATGGACAAGGCAGCCGTGCGCAGAGGCCAGCAAACGGTACACCAAAAATGGGATATAAACACGGCCATTCTTTCGGGTGATGCCATGCTGATTCAAGCCTATGCATGTTTAAACGAATATCCGTCCGAGCAATTCAAAGCGCTTACGCAACTTTTGAGTAAAACCGCGTTAGAAGTGTGTGAGGGGCAACAACACGACGTAGATTTTGAGACCAGCTCTGAGGTTAGCATTGCTCAGTATTTGGAAATGATTCGCCTTAAAACAGCTGTGTTGGTGGGTTGCGCCATGGAAATGGGCGCACGTATTGGCGGCGCTGATCCGGCAGATGCCAAGCAGTTGTATCGCTTCGGTGAGCAGCTAGGTATTGCCTTCCAATTGCAAGACGACTATTTAGATACCTTTGGCGATGCGGCCACTTTTGGCAAACGCATTGGCGGAGACATTGCTGAAAACAAAAAAACCATCTTGGTGCACCTTACCCATGCCCATGGAACGCCTGAACAGCAGCAAGAATTGACCCGTTGGTTTTCGGACACACCCAAAGATGACAGCACCAAAATAACGGCTGTTACCGAGCTGTTTAAAGCTGCCAAGGTAGATACGGCTACGCTAGCTGAGGTGGCACGTTATACCAAAAATGCCTTTGCTGTTTTGGATGGAATTCCCTTAAAAACGGCGCATATGCAGCGCTTTAAAGATTTTGGGAATTGGTTAATGAAACGCACGCAATAGTCGGCGGAATACTTGTCCCACAAACAAGCCCAACGGAAAACTTCGCATGATCTGTACCTCTTCTTTTGGAGACGACCGTTCTTCTAGAAACCTAAAAATTCTTGCAGGTTTGTTGTGTTGAAACATACGCGAAAACAAAAAGCTTCCTTTGTGGTTGTGCCGCGCCAGTACATCTAAAAAGAGTAGGTCATACCACCAAAACCGATTGCGTTTTTCAAATTCCCGCATGTCTGTGTTTGATTTAAGGAAACTAACCAAGGTCGTGGACTTTCGTTCTATAAAAGAAAAGGTAAAGCCCGTGCTTGGTTTGGTCCAGCCGCCGGCAGAACCAATATGCAGTATGCGCTTGCTGTTGTGCTTGGCAAAGGGATAACAAGTCATGGGAATGTTTCCCGCTTCTCGTTCTTCGATGGTATAATTGCGGATGTCTTTTTCGCTTAGGTAAGCACGTAGCTCCCGCTCATAAGCGGCGGGTTTTAATTTTTCTTTTGAGAAAAGGGTGTATTCGATTAGGGCTTCCGTTTCGCTAGACGGCAATACATACATAAACCGAGTGCTGTCCTTTTGGACTACTGTAAAATCCATAAAAGTTGCAGTATCTGCATCAAAATGAGGCTTTTGGGTCTTGATAAACCAACCGACAAAATGTTGCTGAAGTACGGGATAGCGTTTTTGCTGTAGTACCACCTGCCAATCGAAAATACTGTTGAAGAAAAGTTTGGTGTTATAGGTTTTTTTGTTGGTGGTTATCCGCACTCCTGATTCATGTTCCTCAAAAGAAGCAACCCCTTCAAACTTAAGCGTAATGTTGTTGCTCTGTTCAATCAGTGTGCGCATGGAAGCGTAATAGGAGCCGCTACGCATCATTTTATATGATAATGGACTTATTTGCTCTTTTAAAGACAGTTTTGTGGACCTAAAGGAAATATTATCCCACTCTTTGACAATGTGTTCGGACCATTGTGTGTTGGTTTTGGTTTCCCAAAAACACCAAGTACGGTCGTTTTCTTTGTTGGGATCTTGTTCCAAAATAAGCAATTGCTTATCCGTAAAGTCACCTGATTGCATTAGTTTTTCAACAATCTGAAGCGTAGCCGCTCCAGCACCTGCAAATGTAAAATCGTAAACCTGCTCCTTTTCCACCTCGCCAAACGTACAAAATATGCCGATTAAGCACAACAGTAGAAACAGCTCAATCAATTATATTTGCAGCATGTTTGAATCGATTCTTAATTTCTTTGAAAATACCCCACCAATATTGGGCGCACTCTATGCAACCCTTTTCACTTGGGGACTTACTGCACTAGGCGCATCATTTGTTTTTTTATTTAAGGCAATGAACCGTGCCGTTCTTGATGGCATGTTAGGCTTCACCGGAGGCGTTATGGTGGCAGCTAGTTTTTGGAGCTTGTTGGCTCCTGGGATCGATATGAGTCCGGGCGAAGGCTTTATCAAGGTCATACCAGCGGCTGTTGGATTTACCTTCGGGGCCTTATTTATTTTTGGGCTGGACAAAGTCTTGCCACACGTACACATTAACTTTAAGGAGTCAGAGGGGATCAAAACCCCTTGGCACCGAACCACACTTATGGTTTTGGCCATTACGCTTCACAATATTCCAGAGGGATTGGCTGTGGGCGTTTTGTTTGGTGGTGTTGCAGCGGGACTACCCGAGGCATCTATTGCTGGTGCTGTGATTTTGGCTATTGGCATTGGTATACAAAACTTCCCAGAAGGTATTGCTGTTTCCATGCCCATGCGCCGATTGGGGCTTAGCAGGCGAAAAAGCTTTTTTTACGGGCAAGCTTCTGCCATTGTAGAACCTATAGCTGCTGTAATTGGTGCTTTTGCCGTTACTTTTTTCACGCCTATTTTACCCTATGCACTTGCCTTTGCAGCTGGTGCCATGATTTTTGTTGTAGTAGAGGAGGTAATTCCAGAAACCCAACAGGACAAATACACAGATATTGCGGCCTTGGGCTTTATTGGCGGTTTTGTAGTAATGATGACGCTAGACGTAGCGCTAGGCGGTTAGTGACAACCACAGCCTTTTGTATCGCACCCAGCGGTTTTTTTTCTAGGACGAAAACGCTGTATAAGAAAATACAACGACCAAAGTACTGCTGCGATGATGATTACGTTTTCCATAATTATAGGCTAAAGTATTGAAATGTTGCCAATGCGCCCAAATAGGCGATTACGGTCATCACAACAAGCTGTACGGCGGGCCAACGCCAGCTGTTAGTTTCTTTTCGCACAATGGCTAGAGTACTCATACATTGCATGGCAAAGGCATAGAACACCATAAGCGATAAACCTGAAGCAAGGTTAAAAACAGGCGTTCCATCGGCATAGGTCTCAGCAGACATACGGTTTTTAATGGTTACTTCCGAAGAATCACCAACGTTATAAATGGTAGCAAGCGTTCCTACAAATACTTCACGCGCAGCGAATGAACTGACAATGGCAATGCCAATCTTCCAATCGTAGCCCAGCGGACGAATTATGGGCTCAATTCCTTTTCCCACATACCCTAAATACGAATGTTCGAGTTTGTAAGCACTTAATTTTTGATCAAAATTGGCATCAGTAACTTCTGCTTGCGCAGCCACTATTTCAGGGGCGTTTTTAAAAGTAGCTCCTGGGCCATTTGAAGCCATTACCCAAAGTAAAATGGATATTGCCAAAATGATTTTACCCGCTTCAAGCACAAAGGATTTTGTCTTTTCAATTATGGTAACGATAACATTCTTTAACAGCGGAATACGATAGTTTGGCATTTCTACAACGAAATGACTGGTTTGCCGTTTTGGCAAGGTTTTGTGTAACACAAATGCGGCAAGCAATGCCATCGCAAAGCCGAGTAAATAAAAGAACATCAACACCAGACCTTGCAGGTTTGCGCCTAATATTCGGTCGTTTGGAATCACCAGACTGATGAGAATGAGGTAAACAGGCAATCGTGCAGAACAGGTGGTAAAAGGAGTCACCAATATGGTGATGAGCCGCTCTTTCCAATTTTCAATATTACGTGTTGCCATGATGGCGGGTATAGCACATGCAGTTCCCGAAATTAAGGGAACGACACTTTTTCCGCTTAGCCCAAAACGCCGCATCACACGGTCTGTAATAAACACCACACGACTCATATAACCGGTTTCTTCTAAAATAGCAATAAAGAGGAAAAGTAGGGCAATTTGAGGCACAAAAATGACAATACCTCCCAGTCCGGGAATGACGCCTTCTGCAATGAGGTTAGGTGCCAACCAATTGGGGAGATTCACTTTGGCCCAGTCACTGAGTTGGGCAAAGGAGGTGTCTATAAAGTCCATCGGAACACTGCTCCAATCATATAAAGCTTGGAAAATGGTAAACAGAACTAAAAAGAAAATCACAAAGCCCCATACTTTGTGGGTGAGTATGCGATCGAGCCTACCCCGCAAGTCGGTTGCCTTAGCGCTGTCTTTGTTATAACACGCCTTGAGCACGTTGTTAATGTACTGATAGCGTTTGATGGTTTCTTTCTGCTGAAGTCGTTTTAAGAAGGAGCGACTGCGCATATGATTGGCATCTTGCGCTTCCATTTTCTGTCGTTCTATTCGTGCAAAATTTACATCTTGGGTGATAACCAACCAGAGCTTGTATAGCGATTGATTTGGAAATGTGCGTTCCAACGAAGAAAAATACTCTTGGTCAATTGATGCGATGGAAACACAGGGTGCTGTTGAAATATTTTTATAGGAAGTAATGTGTTGCTTTAGCGTATCAATACCTTCGTTTTTTCGAGCACTGACTAAAACTACTTTTGCTTGTAGCAATTCTTCCATTTTTTCAGCATCAATGCTGATGCCTTTGCGATTCATGCGATCCGACATATTAATGACCAAAATGGTAGGAATATTAAGGTCTTTAATTTGAGTGAACAGCAGCATGTTTCGCTTTAAGTTCTCCACATCGGAAATAACCACAGCAACATCGGGAAAATCTTTGTCGTTTTTATTGAGCAGTAGCTCAACCACCACGTTCTCATCCAAAGAGGAGGCATTGAGGCTGTAGGTGCCCGGCAGGTCTAATATGCGCGCCTTCACACCTCTGGGCAAGCGACAAACGCCTTGTCTTTTTTCTACTGTGATGCCGGGGTAATTTCCCGTTTTTTGGTTCAGGCCTGTGAGTTGGTTGAATACCGATGACTTCCCGGTATTCGGGTTTCCAATAAGCGCAACGTTTATGTTTTTACTCACCCTATTTACGAACAATGATTTGTAATGCCGTTTCTCTTCTTATGGCCAGAAAGGATCCGGAAATGTTGAGGTATAAGGGATCGTTGCTGGGTGCTACTTGCAGTAAATTCACCTTGTTTCCGGGGAGACAACCCATTTCGATGAGTTTCATGGGAAGCTTCTCTACATCAAAAGATTCGATGGTAGCCACATCGCCAATTTCCAAATCTGCCAGTGTTAAATCCATTTATTTAGACCAATTTTAAAGAGCAAATGTAAGCTTTAGCACATTAAATAGACATAATAAATGTCACTTTTCTTGGATTAAAATGGCAATATCGCGGAGGATATCGTCCATGGCTGAGGCCTGCGTACCGTCATAGTAGCCACGAATGCGCTTTTGTTTGTCTACGAGCACAAAGTTTTCGGTATGTATCATGTCGTGCGGGCCGCCGTCGCCATCTTCTTTGACAACCAAATAAGATTTGCGCGCAAGCTGATAAATTTCTTTTTTATTCCCTGTTACCAAATTCCACCTGCTGTCGTTGACCTTGTTTTCAACGGCATAGCGTTTTAGCTGTGCCACCGAATCTATTTCGGGAGTAACGCTAAAAGAAAGCAATTTAACATCGGGGTAAGGGCTGAGTTTTTGTTGCAGCGCATACATGTTTTTGGTCATGATGGGACAGATGCTCGGACAGGTAGTAAAGAAAAAATCTGCCACATATATGGCATTGTCATACTCTTCTGCTGTTATTGTTTCCCCATTTTGATTGGTCATGGAAAAGGGGGCAATGGTGTGGTATTTCTTCACGTACTGTATGCTTTCGTCAACGAGCTCTGGATCCACCATGGCGGGTTGGTACACTGGCAGCACTGCTGTTGGCTTCAAAGCCTTGTAGAAGAATGCGATGATAATGACCGATAGCCCTAAAATAACGAGGGCTACAAATCGAAAGCGTTGAAAAAATCGGAGCAATTCCATGTGACAAAGATACAACTTCCACGTTTTTTAGCTCGCTCAAATCCCTTACATTTGTCTACTAAATTTTTCCCATGGAGCTTTTCCTTATTAAGGGCGGTCAGCTGATTTTAAGCTTATCCCTACTTATCGTTCTACACGAATTAGGACATTTTATCCCAGCAAAACTTTTTAAAACACGTGTTGAAAAATTCTACCTGTTTTTTGACGTCAAGTTTTCACTATTTAAAAAGAAGATAGGCGAAACCGTATACGGCATTGGATGGCTTCCGCTTGGAGGCTATGTGAAAATATCAGGGATGATAGACGAAAGCATGGACACCGAACAAATGTCTCAACCGGCCCAGCCCTGGGAGTTTCGCGCCAAGCCAACATGGCAACGGCTAATCATCATGTTGGGCGGCGTTACGGTCAACCTGGTACTTGGCTTTTTAATTTATATGATGGTCATGTTCGTATGGGGGAAAACGGTAATCACCAACGATACCTTGGCCTACGGATTGGCACCTACGCCTACAACCGCTGCATTGGGATTTGATGTTGGCGATAAGATATCATCCGTTGACGGCATAGCATTGGACGATGCCATGGACATCAATAAATGGTTGTTTTTACGTGATGTTTCTACAGTAGAAGTGGTACGTGCCGACGGCACGAATGCTTCCGTAGCCATTCCAGAGGATTTTGGCAAACAACTTTTCGCAGCAGGCGAAATGATTCCTTTTGTGCCATATATACCAGCTATAATAGACCGAGTGGTGGTAGGCTCTTCAGCTGAAGCAGCGGGTCTTTTGGCAAATGATCAAATCATTGGGGTTGACGGAACGGCAATTAACCCTTGGCATCCAACAACAGCACCTCCTGTTCAAGTAAGCAATGCCTTTAAGCAACGCCAAGCAGAAAAGGTAGTTATTCAATTCTCAAGAGACAACATCATTAGTGAAATTGAAATTCCGGTAGCCACGGGAGACACTTTGGGCATCTATTATAAAGCGACATTCCCTAAAGCGACCACCTATACCTATGATGCAGGTCAGAGCGTCAAAGAAGGATTTAATTACGGTTACTGGACCTTATACGATTACATTGCCCAGTTCAAATTTGTATTTACCAAAAAGGGCGTAAGTCAGCTGGGCGGCTTTGGCACCATTGGAAGTTTGTTTCCAGCCGAGTGGAACTGGCGTGTTTTTTGGGAACGCACAGCCTTGATATCTATTATTTTGGCGTTTATGAACGTGTTGCCCATACCAGCTTTGGACGGCGGTCATGTGGTGTTTTTAACCTATGAAATGCTAACGGGACGCAAGCCGCATCAAAAGGTTTTGGAATATGCACAAATGATAGGCTTGTTTTTATTATTGGGCTTGTTTGTTTTTGCCAACGGTAATGACATCTATCGTTTTATACTGTCATAGGCAAGGGAACATTATTTTCTATATATGCGTTTGATAGCAACTAAATAAAAATTATATTTGCGCACATTTTCCTCCTTAGCTCAGTTGGTTAGAGCATCTGACTGTTAATCAGAGGGTCCAAGGTTCGAGTCCTTGAGGGGGAGCAGAAAATTAGAAAAGCAGCCAAATGGTTGCTTTTTTGTTTTCTCTTCTTTTGGGCCAGAACCTGCCTGTCGGACAGACAGGGTTTACCCCGAACTTGATTCGGGGAGTCCTTGAGCCTGCCTGCAGCTAGACAGGGGGGAGCTTACAAAACCACTTATTCTTAAGTGGTTTTTTTGTTTTCCATTGTTCCATCTATAAAAACATTACACGCGAGAAGTTACCAATTTGGTAAATTTAATTATATTTGTCTTTAAAAGTGACTCTTGAGAATCATAGCAAAAAGCACCTTACATATTTTTTGGCAAAAGCATGCCGATTGCGAACAACAGTTAAAATCTTGGTATTCGGAGACTAAAAAATCAACTTATCAAACCATTAACGAAATAAAAAATGACTACCCATCTGCAAGTATTTTAAAGGATAATCGAATTGCTTACAATATTAAAGGCAATCATTACCGATTAATTGTAAAATTCAATTTTGGCTATCAAATAGCATGGATCCGATTAATTGGGACCCATGCTGAGTACGATAAAATAGATGCAAATACAATATAGATATGAATATTAAACCTATTAGAAACGAAAAAGACTATCAAGAAGCACTTGAACGACTTGAGCAAATCTTCGACGCAAAATGTGGTACTGAGAAAGGAGATGAATTAGAAATTTTATCCATCCTAATGGAACAATACGAAAATGACCATTTTCCTATCGTCATGCCTGACCCCATTGAAGCAATAAAGTTCCGTATGGAGCAATTAGGGATGAAACAGAAAGATTTAGCCGAGATCATAAATTTCAATAGTAGGGTTAGTGAAATTCTGAACAAGAAACGCAAACTGTCTCTGGGAATGATTAGAAAGTTAAACACCACCCTACATATTCCAACAGAGGTACTTGTTCAAGAGTATTAGATATCTTTTCACAATATATTCTTGGCTTCAACTTTGAATAATAGGGGAAAAAAAGTTTTATGCTGAGCTTGTCGAAGCAAACCGCTACATCACACACTTCTAACCAAAGCCCACCACAACAGGTGGGTTTTTTCTTGGCAATAACGCAACAGCAAGTATTTTATATTACTCTCAGAATTTTAAGAACTTACTTATATTTGAGTTCGAAAAAATTAAAGGATATAGATGAATAAATCATTTTTGATAGTAGTATTGTTCATTATGGCTTGTAGTAGTGATGATGTTTCAAATAACAATCCCCTTACAACTTTCACAATCGAGGGCAAGTGGGTTTACCCTGATAATAGTCTAAACACCATGTATATCTACGAAGCGGGCATTCGTTACACCTATTATTGTGTGGGTAGTGATTGCGAATCTCAATATGAATCATTTGAAGCCGCTGATGGTAATCACTTACCAACAACTCACCCTTACAAAGTTGAAAATACTATGCTAACCGTAGATTTGCATTTCGGCAACGAATGGGTTGCTCCTCTTACATTTGAATGTGGTGGTAATAAAGTGACTTTTGCAACTCCTAATCCATATTATTTAAACAGATTAGGTTATGATTGCAACTAAATCATGTGCGACACTTCTCTTTCTTTTGCTGCAATTTCTCATAGTAGGGGAAAAAAAGTTTTATGCTGAGCTTGTCGTAGCAAACCGCTACATCACACATTTCTAACCAAAGCCCACCCTATAAGGTGGGTTTTTTCTTTGGAAATCTATTTTAAACTTAATTCAGGTTTTTCCAAGCCCCGCCATTATAAGCGCTTATCCCATTTTTAGATAAGATATTTCTAGCTTGAGCGCTTCTAGCACCACTTGCACAAACCACAACGATTCCGTTTTTATAAGATTTAATTTTAGTGACTTGATTAGCCAGATCATTCAGAGGAATATTGATCGAATTATCAAAATGGCCACGCTTAAATTCTTGAGGAGTTCTGACGTCTATAACAATACCGCCATTTTTAATTATTTCCGAAGCGGCCTTGGACTTATTAAATTTAGCAATGAAGTAAAATACGATTACAACCGCAAATAAAATATATACTATGTAATCTTTCATGTTTAAAATATTTTGACAAAAATACTTAAATCATGGTGATATTAACTTCTTTCTTTAGCGCTGTTGCTTATCAAAGTCTTGCATGAGCAATTGAATCTAAGGCTTAAATAATTCATGTACGAGCAGTAAGTTTTTTAAATTCACTTTCATTAATATAATTAAGTTTACCGCTTTGATGTTTTTCAAGCATATCGTCCATCATAGCCTTATATTCATCTGTCAATTCAAAACTATTGGCTTTTTCTCTTAAAATATGTTCCATATAGTTTTTTAATTTTCTGCCCTCTTTTTCTGCTTGGATTTGCAATAAGGCCAATGTGTCGATAGATAGTGTTACTTCTTTTCGCTTGCGTTCCTGTATCATAATCGTATGTTTTACGATAAATATACGTATAATTTACGAGAAGTAAATTTAACCGACTCATTGCGAATTAAATTCTCCTCAGGTTTTGACGCTCTTATTAACCATTCCTCCATCCTTACATTTCCCCACCTTAAAGATGTTTCATCTCAAAAGTCAATACCTCCAGCGCAGGAACTGCAAAAACATATTGACAACACATCTTACAGCCGATTATGCTTTTAATAATGACTGTTTTTTTATATTTTAGTTGTAGCAAATAAAAAGGGCAATTTTAAATTTAACTGTTTAATCACTTTGTTTAACTTAAAATTACCTTGGCTATGAAAAAGTCACTCATTATATTAATTGCGATGTTTTCGCTACTCGCTTGCGGCTCAACACAAAAAGTAACTACCGCTAAAAAAGAAGATCAAAAAACAATGATTCTACCCCCAGATGTAGGCTCCAATAAATACGCAAAAAAGAGGAACTGATTGGGAAACCCCTAGCGACCTAACCTTAATTTTGGCACGCTTTAATAAGAATTATGTTGAGTTACTACCAGGGTAGCCTAAGCGGCTTAATTTCTTCTTTATAAAAGGTGTGTAATTGTTTTATCCTTTTTTCTGAAAGAGGGTTGGAAGCACTTTCTATATTTGAAACTAGTTGTTGCTCCGAAACACAACCAGGAATTACAGATGCTATCAATGGATTTCCTAGGCAAAATGCCAAAGCCGTTTGCGCCAAATTTTGGTTCGGCCCTACTATTGATCGGAAGCGATCGACCAAGTGTGCCCGGGTTGTAATCTCTTCTTTTGACCAACGATTTCGAACCCCTGAAAAAACACTGTCTTTGGTGTATTTTCCAGTAAGCCATCCCGAGTCGAGTGGAATTTTAGCGACCACAGTTGCACTTTTCTCTGCTACAATTTCTGCTGCGTCAAGGACACCTTGGTGGAACACATTAAAAAAAGCGTGAATTATCGTAGCATTGGTGGTTTTGAGCAGCATTTCAATTTCTTTGACGGTATCTATAGACGCACCATAAGCTTTAATTTTACCTGCTTCTTTTAGACGATCCAGCATAGCATAATGTTCTTGATTGCGACCATCTAAAAACGCAAAAGGAGGACTGTGTATTATTACCGAATCTAAATAATCAATTCCCAAACGACTTAGGCTTCCTTCAATTGTAGCCGTAAGGTGTTTTGCGCTAAAGTCTACGCTGCCGTCTACAAGGCGTCCAAACTTAGAGTTGATAACAAGCTTGGATCTGTCTATGCCTGCAAAAGCCTTTCCCAGCCTTAGTTCGCTACTCCCATTTCCATATACTGGAGCTGTATCAAAAAAGTTAACCCCCAAATCCAATGCTTTATGCACCAAATGTATCGCCTCTTTTTCTGAAAGCGTAGTCCACCCGGCATCAATTCCAAGTTGCCATGCGCCAAATCCAATTTCAGAAATTTGCGTATCTCCTTTTATATAATCCCGATATTCCAAAGCATTTATAAAGTAGAAGGGCAGACATAGTCTGACACAGGTATTTTAGCCTCCTTGATTGCCTTAAAACCTCCTGCAACGTCAATTACATTATGGATGCCTCGGCTTTTAAGAATGGAAGCCGCAATCACAGAGCGATATCCTCCGGCACAGTGAATAAAAAAGTTTTCTTTGGTAGGAAAGGCTGCAAGATGCTGATTTAAAAAGCTAAGTGGGGTGTTTTCAGCAGCAGGAATATGCTCGGAAGCATATTCAGATGCTTTTCGGACATCAAAAACAGGCACATTATCCACTAATGCAGCTTTCAGTGCAGTAGCAGGTATTGATGTTAGCGAATCAATTTCTTTACCGGCTGCACGCCAAGCATCAAACCCTCCTTCTAAGTATCCTATGGTGTTGTCAAAGCCTACTCGTGACAATCGGATGATGGCTTCTTCCACTCTATTGGGGCTGGCAATCAACAGTATAGGTTGTTTTACATCAGCTATAAGCGCACCTACCCAAGGGGCAAACCCACCATCAAGGCCAATAAAAATAGATCTTGGAATATGTCCTGCCACAAAGTCATTATGGTGTCTTACGTCCAAAACAACCGCGCCAGTTTCATTGGCTGCAATTTCAAATGCATCAGGGGAAAGAGCACGCTTTCCCATTTCAATAACCGTGTCCAAATCAGCATACCCCTCTTTATTCATTTTAACATTTAAGGGGAAGTATTGTGGAGGAGGCAATAGCCCATCTGTTACTTCTTTAATAAAGGTTTCTTTTGTCATGTCGGCACGTAAGGCATAATTCATTTTTTTCTGATTGCCTAGGGTGTCAACCGTTTCTTTCATCATGTTTTTTCCACAGGCCGATCCTGCGCCGTGTGCTGGATATACAATAACATCATCAGCAAGAGGCATGATTTTTTTGTGGAGGCTATCAAATAAAATACCAGCCAAATCTTCTTGTGTAATATCATTTCCTTTTTGTGCTAGGTCCGGGCGACCAACATCTCCCAAAAAGAGTGTGTCACCTGTAAAAATAGCATGGTCTTTTCCGTTAGCATCGCGTAACAAATAGGTTGTACTTTCCATAGTATGACCAGGTGTATGCAATGCCACAATACTTGAATCACCTAATGGAAAAACTTGCTTATCTGTAGCTATTACAGCATCAAAGGATGGATTTGCATTTGGTCCGAAGATGATTGGGGCACCTGTTTTTTTAGATAGGGTAAGGTGTCCACTTACAAAATCGGCATGAAAGTGCGTTTCAAAAACGTATTTAATTGTCGCATTATCTCTAGCGGCACGTTCAATATATGGAGTGGTCTCACGAAGAGGATCAATGATTGCCACTTCACCATTGCACTCAATATAATAAGCACCTTGAGATAAACATCCGGTATATAACTGCTCTACTTTCATAGGAAAAAATTAAGGGTGTAAAATTACAAATTTCTAGGCTTTATACCTATTGCTTCAGGCCTTGTCCTGGGCTTGTAAGGCTATTTTTTCTTGCAAAGCATTTTTTTCTTTTTGTGCTGTTGCGAACGCATACGCATCAGCTGTTTCCACAAAAAAGTGTGCTTTTCCAATAAGGTTAAAAACAGTTGATTTCATGATGATATCACGTGTTGGGCCAATAAGTTCTGAGATCAGCACTTGGATTCCTTTTTGCTGAAGCGACTCTATGAGTTGTTCTAACATCATAAGGGCGCTACTATCAATATAGCTGATGGGCTCTGCCTTTAGTATAAGGAATTTAGGTTGCTGATGTTGTTCTGCAATGATGCTTTGCACCTCGCTTTTAAAGTAGTCTTTATTACCAAAATATAACTGGTCATCAAAACGGATAACAAGTACATGAGTATGTTGCTCCACCTCATCAATAAAACGTTGTTTGTTTTTGAAATAGGAAGTTCCTTTTATTTTTCCAAGTTCTGCAATATGCGGCTTGGCGGTTCGATGTACCAAAAGCAATAGTGCTAAAAGTGAGCCGAATAAGATTCCTTGTATGATCCCCACAAAAAGGGTTAGTAAAAAAGTAATCAATAGCAGATAAAATTCGTCTTTTTTAGTGCTGTATAGACGTTTGGGATAACGTATATCAACGAGTCCCCCCACCGCAACTAAAATTACAGCCGCCAAAACCGTGTCTGGGAGATAATAAAATAAGGGTGTAAAAAACAGTAAAGTGCTGCCAATAACTAAGGTGCTTATAAGCCCTGTTAACCCTGTTTTTGTACCGTTTAGGTCATTTAGTGCTGTTCTCGTAAAACTTCCAGTGGCAGGGTATGAAGCAAAAAAAGCGCCGATGATATTTGAAGTACCCAATGCCAACAACTCTTGATTTGGGGATATCTCGTATTGATGTTTATTAGCCATGGCTTTCACTACCGACATCGCTTCCATAAATGCAACCAATGCAAGAGTTATTGCAATAGGGAAGAGTTTTTGCAAATTTGTTATAGTGATTTGAGGAATTTCAAATGCTGGCAATCCCTTTGGAATAGCAGCTACAATGGCAACTCCGCGCGCATCAAGCTTAAAAAAATATACGGTAATAATACTGAGTACCACCACAATTAAAGTACCAGGAATCTTTTTATTTATTTTTTGTAAAACTAAAATCATGAGAAAAGCAATGCTACCCAACAAAAATGTGTAAAGATGTATTTGGTCTAAGCCACTTAATATGTTTTCAGTCAATATGTGAAGCTTGCTGGCTTGTTCAATATTGGCTCCAAGTAAATTACGCAATTGGTTTAGGCCAATTATAAGTGCAGCAGCTGAGGTAAATCCGCTGATAACAGGAGTAGATAAAAAATTGACTAAAAAGCCCATTTTTAATACGCCAAGTGCCAACTGAAGGGTTCCCATAAAAAACGCCAATACAATTGCCATAGCAATATAATCTGAAATCCCAGCAATATTTAAGGCGCCTAACCCAGCAGCTACTAACAGGGAGTCCATTGCAACGGGGCCAACACTAAGATGGCGCGAAGTGCCCATAAACGCATAAACCAATTGCGGCATCAAGGCTGCATATAATCCATAAACAGGGGGTAATCCCGCAATCATGGCATATGCCATACTCTGTGGTATGAGCATAATTCCCAAAGTAATCCCTGCGGTTAAATCACCGCCGATGTACTCCTTCTTATAAGAAGAAACCCAAGAAAGAAAAGGAAAAATATGTCTTAGCATCTACTGCAAAAGTAATACTTCTCATAGTTTTGGTAATAAACCTGTTGCAGACTTCTCAAGTCTTTTGAAGCGCCATAAAAAAGCATAAACCCAACTTGTTGGGGGCAAGCTATTTTATTGAAAGGCAGGATGCGTGTAACTATATTTTTAAGTACACCTAATAAAACATTCTTTATCTTGTAACAATGAAATTATACTTACGGGTCCTTTCTTTTGTAATTTTTATTGGAGTCTTGTCTTGTCACGTAAAAGACGAAAAGTCCAATAACTTAACCAATAATGAAAACGCTTCAAATTCGTTAAAGACCTACATAGCTTTGGGTGACAGTTATACCATAGGCCAGAGTGTTACCGATAGCCTACGTTGGCCCAATCAACTCGTTAAAACACTGAATAGAGAAGAAATTACATTTGAGCCAGCAGAAATTATCGCAAGGACAGGTTGGACTACAGATGAATTGCTTACAGCTATAAATGCCGCAAATATTTCAGTAAAATACGACTATGTGTCTTTGCTAATAGGAGTAAATAATCAGTATCGCGGTAGAAGTGTTGAAAGCTTTGAGCCTGATTTTATTAAATTATTAAACCGTGCTGTTTCTTTCTCTAATAGCGGCGCAAGGAGTGTTTTTGTTTTATCTATTCCAGACTGGGGTGCAATGCCCTTTGCCAAAGATCAAGATCGTGATCGCATTGCAGCGGAAATAAATGCTTACAACAGCTCCATTAAAAGGATATGTGCCAACCGTAACATTACTTTTTTTGATATTACTCCTATTTCACGTGAAGCGCTTACTAATCCAGCTTATGTAGCTCTAGATAACTTGCACCCTAGTGGGGAAATGTATGCCGAATGGGTGAAAATGGTAATTCCTTTTTTTAACTAATAAGGTGATGCGTCATAAAGAAGTTGCACAGCAATTAGATGAGAAAGATGTTTTGGCGTCTTTTCGCGATCGCTTTTTTCATCCAGAAAAGGTTATTTATTTGGATGGTAATTCACTTGGGAAACAACCGCTTGGTGCAAAAAAAATCCTTACCACCATCTTAGAAGAACAGTGGGGCAAAAAACTGATTCGCAGTTGGAACGATCATTGGTTAGCATTGCCCAAGCGTATTGCTGCCAAATTGGCCGTATTGCTCAACGCAAACCCCAATGAAATCTTGGTCGGAGAATCAACATCTGTAAACTTATACAAGCTAACACATGCCTTGCTTACATCTGGACATTTTCCAAAGCAACTACTGACAGATTCGCTCAACTTCCCAACAGATAACTATATCCTACAAGGCATTAGCAAGCAATTGCCTATCGCTGCTCCCATTACCATTCGCTATTCAAGTGATTTAGTAGCGGATATCCCATTGCTTAAAAACACTATACGACATACCCCAGGCATCTTATGCCTGAGTCTGGTAACCTATAAAAGCGCATACGTATACCCAATGAAGTTCCTCAATAACTTTGCTAAAGAACATGACAGCATCATTATTTGGGATCTGAGTCATGCAGTGGGGGCAGTTGCCATAGACCTTAAACAAACCGATACCCGAGTGGCTATTGGCTGTACCTACAAATACCTGAACGGTGGCCCTGGCGCACCCGCTTTTATCTACATAGACCAATCGCTGATAGCATCCCTAAAATCGCCTATCCAAGGATGGTTTGGTCACGCAAAACCGTTTGATTTTGCATCAGACTATCAAGCGGCAGAGGGGATAGCAAAATTTGATGCAGGTACACCACAGATTTTATCCTTAGCCACACTCGAAGTGGGGCTTGATATTACGCTTGAAGCAGGAATAGACCAAATAAGAGCTAAAAGTGAGCAGCTGGGAACCTATATGTCTGATCTAATAAAAGCAGAATTGCTAACTTTAGGATATGCTCTTGAGAGTCCGGAAGCGGTTAGTGAACGCGGTGCCCATATTACTATTTCACACAAAGAATCATGGCGGATTTGTCAGTGTCTGCTAAACCCCAAAGCCAATCGTTTAAAAATCATCCCTGATTTCAGACCTAATCGCTTTATTCGATTGGGGCTTGCCCCACTTTATACACGGTATGAAGATTTGTGGGAAACGGTATGTCGTCTAAAAGAAATTGTTATAGAAAGAGAATACGAATACCACGATGGAAATCAGCCAACGGTAACCTAGCCTTCCAAGCTTACCGACGCTCGTAAACTTCCTCAAAAGGCACCCGACAGCGGTCGCCCCATATTCCTTTATTACCATCGCGAATGCCACATGATATGATCATATTGATGTCTGTTCCCCTTGGCAATTGGAGTAATTTTTTCACCTTTTTGCTGTCAAACCCTTCCATGGGGCAGGTGTCGTATCCTTTCTCGGCCATGGCTAGCATAAAGGTTTGTGCCGCAAGGGCACAGGATTTGTGCACTACGGCTCTCATTTGCGTTTCGGAGACCTCACGAACTACTGGACGAAAAAGGCCCATTACGAACACGACGAGCTTCCGCATTATTCCAAGCAATCGAAAAAACCGCGCATACAGCAGCGGCATCAATTTGCCGTAGTATACCTCTCTGACTGCGATGCGCTTTACCTGTCTGTCTTTTGGGCTATTTCTTTTGATATTCCCTTTTTCAAAGTTTAGCAGAAATTTGGCTCTGGATCGAAAAAGATCTTGCCGAGTAACAAACACAACCCATTGCGTTGCAGTCGAGGCTGCCGTTTGACCTAAACAGGCTTTGGTTAACGCTTCTCTCCACTTAGGATCAACAAGATGGATGAACTGCCACAGTTGCATGTTTGAACTTGTGGGCGCTAAAGTTGCCTGCTTTAAGCAGTGCTCAATGTCATGGGGTGGAATTAATTTTTTGTCACTGAATAGGCGAACCGATCTCCTGTGCTCTAAGAGGTTTTGTAAATGCATATCGAAAGATACTGCAATTAATCAGAGGGAAAAACTAGGGATATCTCTAATAATATCTTTTTATCCTTTCATTAAATAAGCTCCATAACCTTATGGTTACCCACAATTAGCCTACTTTTGCCGCTTAAATTTTATACCCTTGAAACGATTTCAATTTATAGATAAGTCCACAGGTGGCAGTGTTAAAAACGATCTTCTTTCTGGAATTACGGTTGCTTTGGCCTTGGTGCCCGAAGCGGTAGCCTTTGCTTTTGTGGCGGGCGTATCCCCTGTTGTTGGACTTTATGGCGCTTTTATGATGGGGCTTATTACGGCTGTTTTTGGTGGTCGTCCTGGGATGATATCGGGTGCAACCGGTGCCATGGCTGTGGTCATGGTACACTTGGTCAGCGAAGGAAATGCTCTTGGTGGTAGCGATACCGCTGGACTTCAATTTTTATTTGTTACGCTTATTTTGGCGGGATTGATTCAAGTATCAGCAGGGGTATTGCGCCTTGGAAAGTTTGTGCGTATGATTCCTCATTCGGTGATGATGGGCTTTGTAAACGGTCTAGCGATTGTTATTTTCTTATCCCAGCTGGGCATGTTTAAAAGTCAAGGAGCATGGCTGTCTGGTCCAGCACTTTTTACCATGATCGGGCTGGTGGCTTTGACCATGGGCATTATGGTTGGCCTACCTTACCTGACCAAAAAAATACCCGCAGCGCTTACGGCCATAGTGGTCGTCTCCCTATTGGTCATCTTTGGAAACTTAGAAACGGAAACCGTTCGCTCTTTTGTTGTTGCCAATGGCGGTACAGGCATACAAGCGGGCTTTCCCAGTTTCAATATTCCTGTTATCTCATTTTCGTTGGAGACTCTTTTCTTTATTTTGCCTTATGCCTGTATTCTTGCAGCCATAGGCCTTATTGAGTCATTGATGACCTTAAATCTCATAGATGAACTCACAGACTCACATGGCAGTGGAAATAGAGAATGTGCCGCACAGGGCTTGGGTAATATTGTCAACGGCTTTTTTGGTGGTATGGGCGGATGTGCTATGATTGGGCAGAGTATTATCAACATCAAATCGGGTGGACGTGGACGTTTGTCAGGGATTACGGCAGCATTGGCGTTGTTAGGCTTTATTTTATTTGGCGCTAGCTATATCGAGCAGGTACCCATAGCAGCCTTGGTAGGCGTGATGTTTATGGTGGTCTTTGGCACCTTTGCTTGGAGTTCGTTTCAGGTTTGGAACAAGGTTCCTAAGTCGGATGTAATTGTTATTGTATTGGTCACGGCACTCACGGTTATTTTTGATTTGGCCATAGCCGTACTGGCAGGGGTGGTGGTATCTTCTTTGGTCTTTGCTTGGGAGAATGCTAAGCGCATACGGGCACGGAAACACATAGATGACCACGGCGTAAAGCACTATGAAATATACGGGCCGCTATTCTTTGGTTCCATAGAGCTGTTCAACAGCAAGTTTGACGTGCAAAACGACCCAGAT
>Ga0209653_1000398_pt1 | contig 38915 bp, 19 predicted proteins | sample SaaInl6LU_22_DNA_FD_184644 | JGI IMG/M metagenome (GOLD analysis project Ga0209653, IMG submission 184644) | Marine microbial communities from expanding oxygen minimum zones in the Saanich Inlet - ESP_116LU_22_DNA (SPAdes) (version 2) | ecosystem: Environmental > Aquatic > Marine > Intertidal...
CCATTACCAAAAGGTAAAATACTCAAACCTTCAGAACCAATGGCTATTTGATTTGCCAAATCATTCATTTCAGCATAAGAATCAACTTGTAGGTTATTTAGTAACCATCTATACTGAATACCAGCTCCATTAATGCACAATAATTTACCTATTTTAGGTGATGCATCTTTAGCATAATTTACATGAGCAAAATTGTTGATTCTATCACTTTCTTTTGATGATAGACTTTCTGAAACTGCATATACTACTCCTGATGTTCCACCAGTAGCAGCAACTTCACCTGGATTAAATACATTTAATGATAATGCATTATTAGGTTGATCCCCAGCTCTGTATAAAATAGGTGTTCCAACAGCTAAACCACTTTCTTGAGCTCCATTTTCATCAACAAGGGATTGCTGAGAGAATGTATCCACAATATCTGGTACCATTGATGTGTTAATACCATAATGAGTTAATAGAAAATCGGCAACTTCATTATTTTTAAAATCCCAAAAAATACCTTCTGATAATCCTGATATAGTAGTATTGATGTTTCCTGAAAATTTATAAGCAATATAATCACCAGGTAACATGAACTTATCTACTTTGTCATACAATTCTGGTTCATTTTCTTTGACCCACTTTAATTTTGATGCTGTAAAGTTTGCAGGTGAGTTTAATAATTGCGTTTTACATTGTTCTTGTCCTATAGCTGTAAAGGCATCATTACCAATGGTTACAGCTCTACTATCACACCAAATTATACTGTATCTTAAAACATTGCCTTTATTATCAATTAAAACCAAACCATGCATTTGGTAAGAAATACCAATTCCTTTAATTTGATTTGCATTAATACTATTTTCTGCTTTTAGCTCCTTAATAGCCTCACAAATATATTTCCACCAAGAATTTGGATTTTGTTCTGCCCATCCATTTTTATGAGCGATTATACTCATTTCTTCTTTTGGTTGTTGTACTACAGAAATACTCTTTCCTGTGTTTACTTCTACCAATGACGCTTTTATAGAAGAACTTCCTAAATCAATTCCTAAATAATAATTCATCTTATAACATAATTAGAATTTTATGATAACATTTCACCCTATATTACATTAGATTTTTATAAATTTTTTAGAGAAAGTAATACTAGAATCACTCCCGGATATAAAATATATACCAGACTCTAGATCACTGATATCTAGAGTTAATGACGAGTTTTCTTGAATTTCAAACTTTTTTAAAACTGCTCCTAAAGTATTTGTAATTATTAATGTTGTAGACAGAGAAATGTTCTTAATATTTATTTTATCTGATGTAGGATTTGGATAAACTTCAAGGGTTTCTATTTTTTTTTTATCAATTGACAATGATGCATCATAACAATTTGATTCAGAGTTATTCAGATCAAATGCAATAGAATCTGATAAATTACTTTTTCGTAATACCATCTTATCCATAAAAAAGAAATTTGATCTTGCATCAACAATTATCGAGTAATTACCTGCAGTATTAAAAGTTGCCCAAATAAATCTGAAAGAATTACCATCGTTTGTATTTGTGACAAATCCCCATCTTTGGGATACATCACCAGTTGGACTTCTATTCATAAATGCTTTAAAAAAACCACCAGTAGTAGAGCCTTCTGGACAATTACGATTTGGATTACTAGTGCAACTAGGTTTCGGTTCTAAAGCATTACTTGCAGTTGGACTATTTGATTGAGTGGCATAAAAATCATCAGCTACAATTTTTAACCATGCATCATTGTGCTCTCCTCTAGATGTACCTGTTCCAATCCTTCCACGCCACGCTAATCTGTATGTACCAGGGTTATTAATTTTTATATTATAAGTTATTTCTGCTCCTGATAAAGAACTGAAAGATTGAGCACCATCCCAATATATATAATTAATAGTTGAGCCAGATAAATTCGGGTCTGCTTCACTTCCTGTTTGCCAATTAGAATTCGCAGGTAAAACGCCAGATTCCATTTCAATTGTCAATAAACCATCTTTTTCTTCAAAAGGTAAAGTACCATCACAGGTAGCTATTTGTGCATTTAATTGGAATATGGTTACTGAAAGTATAATTAGTATAATGTTATTTTTCATTATTGTATTTTATTTTTCTCAAAAATACGCCAACTAAAAACACAAAGTATCCTGTGCTGTAATGACATTATATCAATGTAATCTAGCATATAACTTTTTCTTTAATTTCTCAACTAATTTAGGGTGTTGGTTGGCAATATTCTTAGTTTCCCTTTCTTTAGTTGTATGATCATATAATTCTACAAATCCATCATTATGTAGTATCATTCTATGTGTTTTTGTTCTAATAGTAGAAGCATTATTTTTATATGCTAATGCTGTATGTCCAGAAGAATTATAATTATTTAGTATTTCCTTTAATGATTTACCTTGTGAGTACTCAGGAATCTTGATTCCTGTTAAATCGCATAAAGTTGGAAAAATATCTAATGTTTCTACAATGGCATCTGTTTTGTGTCCTTCAAGTTTCATTTCTGGATAGTGGATTATTAACGGCGCATGCAAAGACTCTTCAAACAAACTGTGTTTACCCCAAATAGAATGTTCTCCTAAATGCCAACCATGATCACCCCAAAGCACAATAATGGTATTTTTATCAGCTCCTGTTCTTTTTAATTCTGCAAGAACTTTTCCTACTTGAGCATCTGCATAACTCACACAAGCTGCATAATGACGACGAACTTCATCAGCAAAAACTGAATCTTTATTTGGGTTCTTACCCCAAGAATTGTATTTCTTAAATTCACCTGATCCATGCCAAGTGGTTTTACCTTTTGGTTTATGTGGATATTTTATTTTTGGAAGTTTAACTCCTTGATACTTATTATAATATTTTTTTGGTGCTCCAAAAGGCAGATGTGGCTTGATGATACCTACAGCAAGAAAGAATGGTTTTTTGTTAGTAGTAAGTTCTCTAATTTGTTCTATTGCTTTATCAGCAATAGCTCCATCTGGATAACTATTATCATTCCCTTCTACACTCTGAAAAACATCCATTTTGCTTGATTTTTCTCTAATTTCTCCATTAGCAAGTCCATGCATCATTCCACGCGGATGTTGCCATTCTGCAACTGGCATTAAATGCCTATCCCATGCATTTGGCATTTCAACTTTTGTACTATCATTCCAATTTTTACCTCCTCTACCTCCAGGATGGTGAGATACTTTACCAACAGAAACTGTTGTATATCCATTTTCTTTAAACCATCCAGGCATACTTTTTTCTACTACTATACCTTGATTCATTTTGCTTGCTCTTCGAAAAAGTGCGTTATTTCCTGCTGGCCCATACTGTCCTGTCAACAATGTATATCTAGATGGACCACAACTAGGTGAATTTACAAAGTGTTTTTGAAATATAACTCCTTTTGAGGCTAAGGCATCTATATTTGGCGAACTAATATAACTTGCTCCAAAGCTTTTTAATTCTGGTCGAAGATCATCAACACAAATCAATAAAATATTAGGCTTTTTATCTATTTGTGCTTGTTGACAATTGGTAATCAGCATAAAAAATAGTCCAGAAATAAAAGATAGTATTGTTTTTTTTAAGTTCATTAGCAGACTTTAAAAGAATTTAAGATTTGATATACTCTATTTTGTAATTGCCAGAACCCAAAATTACATTTGAACCTTTATCTATTTTAGTTTTATTTTCTAACTTAAAATTCTCAAAAGCTTCATTATTTATCTTTAAAGATTCTAGTTCTTTTTCATTTAAAATAATTTTAGCCTTTGTATTGAAGGGAATGGTTAAATCCATTTTTAAAATTCCATTGTCAAAATTCCAATCATTTCTAATAGTTCCAAAAGGAGTTGGTACTGAAACTTTTGTGTTTGTAATTTGACTAGGAAATTCTGGATTTAAGGTAAATACTTTAAAACCTGCTTTTTCTGTGGTCGATTTAATTCCACCTAAAGATTCATAAAAATAGGCTGCAAAACCACTATGCATTGGGTGATTTAAGGAATTGGTTGGTCCTTCCATTTCTTCCCAAATAAACTGACGCTCTGGCCATGTTGTAAAACCAGAATTCATCACATAAGTTTGACTTGGAAATTCTGGTGTTGTTAAAATCTGATACGCTAAATCTGCTTTTCCATATTTACTTAAAACTGTATAAATATATCTGTTTCCGTGAATTCCAGTAGAATGATGACCTCCTTTTACTTCAACTATATTATGTACCAAACCATTTACTACATTTTCAATTTCTGATTCAGGAACCATATCAAATTGTAATGCTTGTACAGTTGCAGTCTGACTTTGATACCATTTTTGTTTGGTTTCTGGAATTTCAACTAAAAACTGTTTGTTAAACGCTTTTAACAATGCCTCTTTTTCAGTTTTCATTTTACTTTCAAAAGCTACATCGCTATTTATTTTTGCAAACTTTTCCATCACTTTTAAAACATCATAGAAGTATGCATTTGCAGAAATTATAGGATCACATTCCATAGCAGACGGATTTTTACGTCTGTCCCAAAGTGGAGGACACCAATCTCCCATTCCATCTTGCATAATACCATTTTCATTTTTAAAGTTTAAGTAAAAATTAGTTAACCCTTTCATAGGTTCATAATAATCTTTTATGATGGCATCATCTCCATAAAATTTATAATTGTACCAAGGCAAATACATTGTGGCAACTCCCCAATCTATTTTTGCATAGGTAGATGTACGTTTACCAGGAGCAATCATCGTAGGTACTTGAAACTTTATTTCAGAATTGTTATGCCCTTTTGTTGGTCGCATTTGTGTTTTGATGTCTTCCATATACTTTTTATAGAAATCGTACATATCGTAATTGTACAAAGCATATTCGCAAAAAGCGTGAGCATCTCCTAACCAACCACATTTTTCTCTGTGAGGACAATCTTCTGGAATTCCGTGAATATTATCAACTATAGTCCATTTACTAATGCTGTGCATTTTGTTTAGCAAGGCATCAGAAGATGTAAAACTTCCTGTTTCTTTGATATCTGTAGCCACCAAAACTGCTTTAATCATATTAGCATCTGGTTTTTTAGAAATGCCTTTTATTTTGGTATATCTAAATCCGTGATAACTAAATTTTGGTTCCCAATATTCTTCTTGATTTCCTTTACAGATGTATTTATACACTTGTGCCATTCCATTTGCACCTCCACCAGTTGAACCTTGAAAAATATCTTTTCCATTGGTTAATAAAGCTTCTGTAGTAATAATTTCTATTAACTGATTTTTCTTTTCTTTTACATTGATTTTTACCCAACCAGCAATATTTTGCCCAAAATCTACAATCCAATTACCATCTGCACCTTTAAAAACTTTTTGCGGTTCTAAAACTTTTAATTTTTTAATTGCAGGAATTTGACTTGCACTTATTTTTTTAACTTTTGGTGATGCTACTTTTGCATTTCCCCAATTAGCATCATTAAAGCCAACTGTATTCCAATTCCCTAACTCGAAATTAGCATCATAGGTATCTCCACCATAAATATTGTTAAAAACAATTGGACCTGTTGCTTCTTTCCAGTTTTCATCAGTATAAAAGTCTGTTGATGTACCATCGGTATAATTTACTTTTACCAACATTTTTACAGTTGGTGGTCCATAAGCCAAATCTCTTTCTGACTCTGGATCTCGTTTCCAAGAAATATTTTGTCCGTAAAAACCATTTCCTAAAATAATTCCGAATGCATTTTTACCTTTTGCAACTTCTTTGGTAATATCATATTTTACATAATAGGCTTGTTTGTCATAGTTTGATGGTGCAGGATCTAAAACATGGTCGCCAACTTTTGCTCCATTTAAATACAACTCATAATACCCCAAACCACAGATGTATGCTTGTGCATTTTTTATTTTTTTATCAATTATTAATTCATTTCTAAAATAACTTGCTGGAAAACCATTTACTTTTTTTGCAGGTTGATTTTTCATTCTACCTGTTTTGTAATCTCTAAATTGATATGGTGAAGTTCTAGTATCTTTATGTAAAGTAATCCATTTTGAAGCTCCCCAGTTTTTTTTATTCATTAGAGCAGTTTCAATTTTTTGAACATCTGACCATTTTGAAGAAGTTCCATTTTCATCCCAAATTTTAACCTTCCAAAAGTAGGTTTGCATAGCTTCTAAAGCTTTTCCTTCATATTTTACAAAAGTAGATTTATGGCTTTCTACTTTTTTAGAATTCCATAAATCAGCATCATTTTCAGATAACTTATCTTTTGATGATGCTACCAAAATATGATATGCAGATTGGGATTTGTTATAACCATCAACAGAAACAATCCAAGAGAAATCAAATTGATTACTCTCAATAGCAATTGGGTTTTCTTTTGCATTTACTAGCAGTTTCTCAAAAGAAATTGGTGTTCTTGAAGTGGAAACTTGTTTACAAGAAACACAAAAAATAGCTATAAAAACTATTGACAAAAGAGCTTGTTTGTTCATCATTGTTTCTATTTATATTATTGGATTATGGTTTTAAAATTTGATAAGTTTTATTTTACGACAATCTTATGATTCGTGATACCTCTCTCGCTTACTAATTGTAAAATATAAACACCTGTTTGTTTATATTCAAAACGAACTTGTTTTTCAGATGTAAAATTCCCTTTTTGAACCTCTACTCCATTTATTGAGTAAATTCTGTACTTTGCTTTTTCTCCATTGTTAATTTTGATATTAAAAACTCCTTTGCTAGGATTTGGAAAAATGTCAATTTTTTGTTTTTGAGCAATATCTGAAATAGATAAAGTTACGTTACTTAATTCTATAATATTTATGGAAAACTTAGGTAAGGTAATTCCTTCACTTCCTTGACTAATTAATGTTAACGGATCTTCATCAATGCCCATAACTCTTTCTTCATCCATTTCAGTAAAAGCAATCGCTTTGTGTACTGTTTCTTCTGTATAAGCTTCTCCATCTATATTTATATGAAAAGGCACATCTTGATTACTCAGGTTTACAACAAAAACTGAAGTTTTACCATCTTTAGTTACTACTCTTGCATTTACAGCTTTTACTCCATCTACAAGTTTTTCTACTTCTACGTTACTATCAATTAATATGGTGTTTTCTAGCGCCAAACGTACGATTTCATAACCTGAACCAAACAATGTTTTTTCTAAAGGATATTTTATTCTTGGACGTTCTACTCCACTATTAGAAATATAGGTTTCCCACACATAGTGCGAGTTTAATTGTCCATTTACGCTAAACCAATTGGCACGTTCAAAAACATTTTGATTTTGACTCATAAAAATATAACAATCAACCATTCCTAAAACAGAAACTGCATTAGGACCACCTGATTTTACACCCCATTCAGTTAACCAAATAGGTTTATTAGGGGCTACTTTGTGTGCATAATCATAAATAGAATTCCCCAAATGTTTTCTAGCGGTAAGTGCAGTTCCAAAAGCTTCATCGCTGTTATTAGAATTATCAGGATCAGAACCTACATAAGTATGAACTGTAACTGCATCAAAATAAGAAAGATCTTCTGTCAGGTCTTTATTCCAATTAGGATTTGCCCAATTGTCTCTTCTTAATAATGGTACAGAAACTCTTATATTAGGATCTTTAGCCTTTAATGCTGCAGACATCGATTTTGCTCTGGCAATATAATCTTCAGTATTAGGAATAATTGAGCTACGTTGACCAGGGTAAAAATTTTCGTTACCCAATTCTATCACTTTTACCTCAAAACCTCTTGTAATCAAATCATTATAACGAGCTATAGTTTCTGGACTTCCATTATTAAAATCAGTACCATCAGCACTCATATTAAATGTCCACATCATATCAAACCCTTTACCTGTTTGTGATTTTCTTTTTGCGTTTAAACTTGTAAGTCCATCTATACCAACTTTAATATTATTCGTATCAAATATTTTTATATTGGCTAATAAATCAGGTGTTTTTGTTCTTATCGTTTTATTAACTCCTTGTTCATATTCAAAACTTTCTGATCCAAAAAGTCGTGTTACATCTCTTCTCCAATCGTACCAATTAGCCCACAAACCATGGGGAAACCTTATGGTTATTGGTTTTAATTTATTTATTAAATCTTTTTCTTTTGTTGTTGAAAAATGATGCGTATTCGTACCTAACAAAAGATTGTTAAAGATTTCTATATTAGAAGATGTTATATTAATTGTCGCTTCCATATTAGAAGGTAAATTAAATGGGTAATCTTGAGCTAATACAATTGTTGATGATAACATCAAAAAACAACAAGTAAAAAGTTTATTCAACATAATTCTGTTTATAGATTGTTGAAAGATAATATGAATTGTTTCAAGAGTAGTCCTGTAATGACCTGACTCAAAAATTCAGACTCTTTCTAACTTTATAGGATATGCTTTATTTGCATTCCATTGGCACACATATAAATTTTCATCATTATCCACACAAACATCATGACAATGACGAAAAATAGGTTGTTCTTGAACCATTCTCTGTAATTTCCCCTTTTTATATGTTGGTTTAGTGCCTCCAGGATTCGAAATTACTTTTCCCTTATTATCTAAAATAGTAACAAAACCTGACTTAGGACTTACTTTAAAAGGATGTGTACTTTGATCTCCTTCTACATAATCGATTTCTGACGACCAGCAAACCCCAGAATATAAATTTTGATTGTGAATTACAGGACGACATACAAATGCTCCTGGCAAATCAATTTGCTCAACAAATTGTCCATCCAAGGTAAAACGTTTGAAACAATTTGCAGCTCTAGAGGTTATTAATATAGTTGGATTTCCTTTACCTCTAGAATCAATACAAACACCATGTGCAGTTTGAAATTGATTTTGACCAGCACCTCTACCTTCACCAATTTTTCGAATAAATTCTCCATCTTTTGTAAATTGAAGAATATAATTTGCACCATAACCATCTGCAATATAAATATCTCCATTTGGTCCTATCGCACTTTCTGTAGGTTTAAATTTATCTTTTTTATTATATGCACCATATTTAGAAGGATGACCAATAATCATTAACTCTCGTCCATCAGTGGTTGTTTTTATCAAACTTTCTCCTTTTGAATCGCAGATAAATAAAAAATCTTCAGAACCATCATTCCATAAAGACAAACCATGACCACCTTTATAACGAATGCCCCAAGAATCTAATAACTTCCCTGACTTATCATAAATTAAAATATTGTTCTTAGTATTATCACCAACCAGAATTAAACGACCTTTAGAGTCCATTACCATTTCATGGCAGTTTTTAACAGGTGTTTTTGCCCTATCTAAATCTCCCCAAGATTTATGTACTTTATACTTAAAATCTCCATGACCAATAATGGTATCGTACATTTTAGGTTTCGATTTTAAGATGTTAAAATGCGGTGCAACCAAAATACCAGCAGCTGCTTTAACTGTATTTCCTAAAAATTGTTTACGATTCATTCTTTTTTGTTTTTAAGCTTTCATTTCTTTTCCAAACAAATCTAAAATAGGTTTTCCTTTTCCATCTGGAGTCGTATAAAAAGGTCTACTTTCTACGTTATAATGTGTTTGAGAATCGATACCCAAAGCGTGATATATAGATTGATGAACTTGATCGATAACTACTGGTTTTTCTATAGAAACACAAGGTCTTTCGTCTGCAGTTTTACCATAAATTAGTCCTTTTTTTACGCCTCCACCCCACAATAAAATAGAGCCTCCATCCGTAAAATGACGATGCATTCCATAATGTTTAATATGCTTAATTTTATCTGGTTGTCTTCTGGCTTGGTCTCTAACTTCTTCTCCTGGTCTGCCTTCCATAATAGCATCTCTACTAAACTCACTTGCTAGAATCACTAAGGTTCTATCTAAATGACCAGATTCATCTAAATCTTTAATTAATTGCGCAACAGGTCTATCTATTAGTTTTTTCATTTGTTTTGCTCTAGTATGCCCATTTGCGTGTGTATCCCAGCCTAAAAATGGTTCATACTCAGTAGATACAGAAATAAATCTTCCTCCATTTTGTGCCAAACGTTTTGCTAGTAAACAACCTAATCCAAAGCGACCTGTATTGTAGATATCATATGTTTCTTTTGGTTCTTGATGCAAATCAAAAACTTTAGCTTCTGGCGAGTTTAAAAGTCGATACGATTGTTCCATTGAACGCATTAATGATTCTCTTTGATAATCGCTGGCTTGCTCCATAACTTCATTTTTGTTAGCCAATTCTTTGTATAGTTTATAACGTGCTTCAAATCGTTTTAAAGACATTCCTTTTGGTGGGCGAACACTGTCTAAACCTTCTGAGGGATCTGGTATAAAAAACGGGCCATATTCACTACCTAAAAAACCAGCTGTATGAAACGCCTTTAATTCTTCTGCCTCTCCCATTGTAAAACGTTGCCCAATTGAAATAAATGGGGGTATTACAGGATTTGCAGGGCCTAATTCTTTGGCAATCCAAGCACCAATATGAGGTGCTTGTACAGATTGTGGAGGCTCGTAACAAGTGTGCCAGTGAAACTGGTGTCTTGTATGCAAAATAAATCCTAAATCTGCTGCTTTGTATGATTTAATAATGGCTCCTTTATCCATTACACTTCCAATAGATTGTAACCCTTCAGAAAATTCTAAACCATCTACTGCTGTTGGATGCTTTGGAAATGTACTTAATACACTATTCGTTTCTAACCCTTTTTCAAAAGGTGCATATTTTTTTGGATCAAATGTTTCTGTATGTGCCATTCCTCCTGCCATCCATAGTAAAATAACACTATCTGCAGAGGCTGCCATTTTTTGTACTTCAGTTGAACAAGAACTTAAAAAACTAGCAACAGGAATAGTTGTTGCAGATGCAGCAATACTTGCTGCTGTCATTTTTTTTATAAAATCTCTACGAGATTTCATTTTAATAGTATTATCGTTCATCACTTAAGAGGCATTCTTTTAGTTAATAAATTGAAATTCTGGAGAAATTAAAACCGCCCAAATTATATCTTGCACTTGTTCTACATTAGGTTTATTACCTAATGAAACTATTAAAATTTTTTGTTCATCTTCAGATGGGTATCTACCTAATAATTTCTGATACAAAGTATTTACAATTACACTGCTATTTGCATCATATTTCTCCAACCATTTTTCTGCTCCTTTTTCTAAAACTCCGTTAAAATAAGCCCCATTCGTTAACTCTAATGCTTGCAATAAAGTCGCTTGTTCTTCTCTTTTTGAAACTACAATTTCTCTATTGGGTCTTCCTAAAGCTTTTAAGAAAGAATGCTGTTTTACCAAACTTGCTCTGGCAAATGTTTTTGGTTGATTTTTAAAAGTAAAATCTAATAATTTAGCCCAATTATTATTTCCATAATTCTTAACTTTTTTCCAGTTTTTAGCATCAAAATTTAAATTAGTCCAATTTTCATTAGGAGTTCTGTGTGTGCTTTTCCAAGTTTCATCAGAATATAATTTTAACGGTTTTCCATCTGCAAAAACAACTTTCATAGCGAATAAAATACTAGCAGGATTGTCTATTTTACCAATATTATTTCCTTCTACAGCAATAATATTATCTCCTTTGTGTAACAAATTTGTTACATCATATTTACCTACTTTCGTCCAATCATTTCCTCGCCCAACTTTTTTTCCATTGATAAAAAGTACGTAAGCATCATCCACAGAAATTAATACTGAAGCATTTTTTATATTCTTTTTAGAAAGTTGAAATACTTTTCTAAAATAACGTTTACCAGGTAAAGGCAACACTGTATTTGTTAAATCCTTTTCATGATGCCAAATACGTTTTGCTGGCATTTTTTCTTCATTTGGATTGTAAGCAACTGCTTGGTAAACTGGTACAAAAACCTGACTAATAGCATCTGAAAATTGTTCTGCACTTAAACGTCTTAAAACAGGACCTTTAAACACATAATCCTTTTTTAAATCTTCTTGTTTTTTATAATTTACTGTTTGCATTTGATATGCCTTAGACGTCATAATTCGTTTTATCAGATGTTTTAAATCTGTACCAGAATCTATAAAATCTGCAGCTATCCAATCTAACAATTCTGAATTCCAAGGTGTATTGTCCATTTCATCAACAGGTTCTATAATACCTCTACCAATTAAACGCTCCCAAAAACGGTTGGTAATTGTTCTATATAAACGCCCATTTTGTTTATTAATCATCACTTCTGCCAACTTAAACAAACGTTCTTCCAAAGTTTCAGCTTCTACACTTCCCAACTCTGGATACAAAAAATTAACTTTTGCTATTTTACCAATAGGTTTGTCACATCGGTTTAGTTCTAGTGGTTCATCAGCAAAAATAGATGCAAAACCATAAGCTTGATCTAAGGTTAGATTACTAACGAAACTGTTATGGCAAGAGGCACATTTTACATTTACACCTAGTAAAGATTGCCCTATATTTTGTGCGGCTTGCATTTCTGTTGATTGACTCGAATTTACAACACCTCTCCATTTGATTCCTCTAATAAAACCTTCTGATTTTTTATCGGGATTCATCAATTGACTTATCATTTTATCATAAGACTTATTGTTCTTTAAGGAGTTATATAACCAATCTGTAATTTGAAATCTTCCTCTTGTGATAAATCCTGTTCCACTGTAATCGTTTCGTAATAAATCATTCCAAAAACTGATCCAATGCTGAGTATAGTTTTCTGAATCATTTAGTAATTCGTCTATTAACAATTCTCTTTTATTTGGATTGTTATCGTTAATAAAAGTTTCTATAGCTTCTGGCTCAGGAAGTAAACCAACTACATCCAAATACGCTCTTTTTATAAACTTTCTGTCATCAACTAGAGATTGCCAAGAAACATCATTTTTATCAAAATATGCACTTATTATTTTATCTACAGGATGCGTTTCTTGTACAACTTTAGGTAATTCTGGTTTTGTTAAAGCAAGTGGTGCTTCAGGAAAAACTTTTACAGATTCATCTGACCAATGTGCTCCTTCTTTAATCCAAAGTTTTACGAGTGTAATTTCATTTGAAGTTAGTAATTTTCCTTTTGTGGGCATTACCTTTTTACTATTGACTGGAAGAATAATACGTTTGTAAATTTCACTTTCTTCCGGTTTGCCAGATACAACTGCTAATCCTGACTTTCCACCTTTAAAAACCCCTTCTTTATTTTCTAATACCAGTTCTCCTTTTTGCTTATTTTCACTATGACATTGGTAACATTTGTGTGCAAAAAGTCCTCTTACTTCTATACTCAATTTGTCTTTTTGTAATTCTGATAACTCTGATGTTCCCTTTAATTCCGACAATAAAGCACCAGATTCTTTAGCAGTATAAACCTCTTTATTTCCTGGTAAAATTGAAGTTAAATAATCTTCTCCGTGCGTTAAATTTGCTCCTAAATGACCAGCAATAGTCAGTAAAATAACAGTTGCAAAAAGCATACATCTGTATACTTTTAAATTAATCTCAGGTTTTTTTAAAGTATTTTTTAAAATGATGGCTGTAGCTAAAGCCAAAAAAGCAGTCGCGACTCCTGTGTATTGATGATTGTCTAACAAATCACCAGAATATTCGTCTTGTGTTTTTAGAAACCAACCAAAAAGCGCAGAAAATACAGCAAAACCAGCACCTATAAATATCATATAATTGATCCCTTCTCTAAGTCCTTTTCGTTTACCTCCTATAGTGAGAACTTCTAATAACAATGCAACTACCAAAAGAGCTATTGGAAAGTGTACCAATAAGGGATGCAAACGTCCTAAAAAGTGAAGAAACCAGTTAGAAGTATCCATAGATAACTTAAAATAAAATTAATCATTAAATATATTTTTAATCGCAAAAATAATTGTCCTGTAGTGTCCTTATCTTATGTTCAGCTAAATATAATTTCCATTTTAGACTAAATCTAAAAACAAAATAATAATTACAATTACAGCTGTGATGATATTTTTTTATTGACACCAAACCATTCTTTTCGATAAATTTCCCAAAGATTAGCTTTTAAAATAATGGGTAATGTATGTAAAATCTACAACCTTACTTTCATCATTATTTTTTATAAACTGCTTTTATTTTCCAATCTCCAGAAGTAATTTTAAACTTTAGATATTTACTATCCTCTTTCTCTAATTGAATCCCTTTTGATTTCTTCTTCATTTTACCTTTGTTCCATATACAATTTCCATTGATATAAACTTTTTCAATTATTTTATCTTCTTTAGGAATTCCTATAATCGCTTCGGTTTCCTTTGGTGATGTTAATTCCAAATTATATTCAAAATCACTTTTAATTATTTCGACCTCTATATTTCCTTTTACAGAAGGAATCGTTTTTTTAATGGTTTTGAAATGTGCTAGTTCTGGCATAATTTCAAATTCGCTCCATCCTTTTTTAGTAGGTCTTACACCAGCAATGTATTTTGATAAAATGGTATTTGGTGCATTCCAAGCGTGATTGTAACTCCCTCCTTTTGGAAACATTTCATATAAGGTTGACATTGATTTTTTATCTACCTGACTTTGATATTGGACTCTCATTCTCTCTAATGAAGCTTTGTGTCTTCCTGCAATACACATTGCTTCTTCTACAATCCACTCAAAATGCGGACTAGAAAATCGATTTGGAATTAATACATTTTCTACAATTTGATTGTGATATTCAGATTTTGAAATACCTGAAACAATAGCTATTGCATTGGCTCTATCATCTTTAAATTTTTCTGGATTAGAGCTATAAAAACCATCTTTCCAATACAATTTATTAAAAGCAGGTTTCATTTTTTTCATTCTATCATCATACCATTTTATGTGTTTTGTGTTTCCTAAAACTTCTGCCATTTTTTTAGCTTCTGACAATGCCAAATAGTAAAATGCCATTTGAATCGATTGTTTATCAGCAGTATTTTTAACACCCCAATCTACCCAATCCCAAGAATCTGAGCTTTTTCTTATACGATATTCTGGTAATCCATTTTCTTGCATTGGAAATAATTCCAAATAATCATAAACAAATGGGTATGCTTTTTCAAGAGTATCTTTATCTCCAGTATTTAAATAGTAAGGCCAGATTCCTTGAGCAATAAACTGTAAAGTTTGTGCCACTAACTCACGAACTCTTAATGGACCAAGAGCTCCCATTACTCCGTTTTCGCTGAATGCTGTGGTTTGCAAAATTGCTTTTTTTAACAATTGACGTCCTGCATTGTCCATCGAATAAAACAAATAACCAACTTGATCTGCAACGTCTCCAATCCATAATGCTCGCTCTCTATCTGGGCAATCCATAAAATTATCACGAGCACAAACAAATAAAGTATTGTTTCCCATCCACCATAATCTTTGATAAAATGGATCATCAACCTCAAATTTACCTACCATTTCTCCAACACTCATCCACCTGTATTTTAAGGTATTTACTTTTACACCTTTTGGAATGATATATTTAATTTCGTGACCATTCATCCAAGAAAAACTTTCAAAAGTTTGTTTACCTTCTTTTGTGATGTATGTCGCGTTTATTCTGTTTAATCTGTTATCTGTATTGATAAAAATAGTGTCTCCAGCTTTAGCCTCAATTTCTAAATAGGGTGTAATTTGTTTATTGAAAGGCAACTTTGCTTTTATCGTTTTTCCATTACTTACAAATGGAAATTTTAAAGCCTCTAGATTTTCATAATTTTGCAAACCGTGATTGACCAAATGTGGCACTATATTTTTTTCTACATTATACCAAGGCGCAACACCCAATTTTCCTTTTTCAACTGCGTAATTCCAGTTACTATCATTAAAATTTTCTGAATACCACGCATTTTTAGACCAATCTCCAATTGCCTTTTGTGCATCAAAAAGCACACTATATTGCACCATTGCTTTACTTGCTGGAGCAATTGTGTTGTTATACGCAGGATGTGGAATTGCTTTCCAAGTAGCGTCTGAAACTACTTGTTGGCTGCCTATATTGGCAGAAAACAACAGTCCTCCTTTTCCGCTATCAATATGGGTTCCTTTGTGTGTTTCTCGTCCCCAAAACCAAACTAAAATTGCAATAGTATTTTTACCCTTCTTTAAATAAGATTGAATGTTTACAGTATCGTACCAAGAATTTGCTGGTGTGATTTTTTGTTGTCTATTCCAGTCTCCTGCTTGACTTGGACCTCTTGATAGTCCTCCTTCAAACAAAACCATTTCTCCATTAATCCATAACCAAAATTTACTATCTACAGCAATGTTTACATCAACAACCTCTGGGATTTCATCAATATTAACAGTTTTTCTAAAACTCATCCAGGTATTTGAAGGACCATCTTCTTGTTGCCAAATCCACTGGGCATTTTCCCAATTTGGTTTTTGTGCAAAACCCTTTGATGTTACACAGCTTAAAACTGTAGCCAAAAAAAATATAAAGTATAATTGATTTTTGTTTTTTCTATTCATGTTTGTTTTAATTTAATAGTCTGTTTTCATAATTATTGTGTAATTCTAACTTATGACTGAGTTGGTGGATTTTTAACATCATGAAATCCCAACAACTACTTTTTAACTGTAAATGAATGCACCCCAGATTTTATTATAGTTATTTTATCTCTTAGCATAACTTTTGCTTCACAATTGGTAGGTACTTCTACTTTATATTCATAAGTGTCATTTCCTAAACTAGTCCATTTTGCTTTTATTTCTCCATGAATAGAGTTGTAACTTGCTTTTGCAAAATCCATACTCTTAACAAAATTAGGTTTTAGAATGATTTTTTGAAAACCAGGATAGGATGCATCAACATTAATACCCGCCAAATGACGGTAAAAGAAATTATCTACTGCCCCCATAAAATGATGGATATTAGAGGATGTAAACTTATACCCTTCTGGTAATGTAGTTGCTCCATTTTTAATCATCCAACCAAAAGAAGGCCATTCTTCGTTAATCACCACTTTGTGCATTATATCTGCATAACCATTTTTTGGCAAATACTCATAAGCAGAATGAACCGTGAAAATACCACCCCATAAATGATAATCTTTATCTTTAAAAATATTATCTACCACCTTTTTTTCGAGTTGAACTCTGTATTTTTCTGGAACAATACTGTAATTGAGTGCTAAAATATTAACCACAGGTAAAAACTCATTAAAAGGTTTTAAACCAACATACTCTAGTTTCTCTTCATCAAATGCATATTTTTGTATACCTCTATAGATCCGTTCCGCTTGTGCATTTAGCCTTTTTGCATCTTTATCTTTCCCTAATTTTTTGGCAATATGTGTCAAACGTTTAAGAGTTAAATAAAAATTCATTGAAGCAATCACTTCATTCCCTCCTGGTTTACCTCCCCCTCTGTATGTTTCATCATAAGGGGTTACCCAGTCATTAAAACGTTCAGTAAACATTCCATCCTTTTCTGCAATGTTATTATGCTCCCAAGAGAAATCGACCCACTGCATCATCTTGTCCCAATACAATTCAAACAAACGTGTATCGTTATAATATTGGTACATATACCAGGGAATATGAACACCCGCCGATGACCATAGTGTAGAACTCCCGAGACCATAATAATTGCCAGGAGCAATTGAACCTAAAGCACCCTGCTCGTTCTGTGTATCAAAAATATCACGTGTGAATTTGGTCATTAAAGCCGCTAAATCGTAATTAGCCATACCAAACTCCATCCCTGTAACAGCGTCGCCTAACCAACCATTTTTCTCGCGATGCGGACAATCTGTAGGAATACTATGTAAATTGAATATGAGCGATTTACGACAAATCTCATGAACCGCATTTACCGTCTCATCTGATGACTCGAAATGCCCTACTCGTGGCATATCAGAATGTACATATCTTACTTCAACATCATCTAGATTAAACTTTAACTTTCGAAAACTTTTTACCTTAATATAACGGAACCCTTTATAAGAAAAACGACATTCTGCATACTCTACACCACCTCCTTTACAAACGTAGGCCATTTGCTGAAGCCCTCCAGGTTGACTTACCGTAATTGGGTCTTTATTTTCACCAAAGTAAATGGTTATACGTTGTCCTTTTTTAGCATTTTTTATTCGTAATCGTACCCAACCAGACATATTTGTACCTACATCAAACCATTGCCCTCTACTTGAATTCTTTGTAGCTATGGGATGAAATGTTTTGGTGACTCGAATAGGTTCACACATTTGCGATACGAGTTCTCCTCCTGGATTAGGTGCTGGTTTTACATTGTCCCAAGCAGTATCATCTAAACTTGGTTCACTCCAACCTTTAATTTCTTTTGTAGCATCATAAATTTCGCCCATATGTGGCCCATCATACACCACAGGGCCTCCTGTTACTTTCCAACTTAAATCGCTTACAATTTCTTTTGAAGTACCATCTTCATATTCTACCTTTATGCGGCACATTAATTTTGGCTGACCAATCCATCCATTTTTTTTATAAAATCCCCAGTGGTCGTAAGCCATCATCCCATAAAAACCACGACCTAACATAACTCCTGCTACATTATTGCCATTTTTCACATCATTGGTAATATCGTGTGTGGCGTATAAAATAGTTTTTCTATAATCCGTCCAACCAGGGTCTAAAACGGAATTCCCTATCTTTTTCCCATTGATGTACAACTCGTAATAGCCAATGCCACTTATGTATGCTTTGGCACGTTTTACTTTTTTTTCTACATCGAAACCTTTACGTAAAAGTGGTGCAGGATCATGTTTTTTATCATCAAAAAAATGATACCGTTCAAACATATTTAGATGCGCTCCAAAATAACTTGGTAGTTGAAATTCTGTTGCTCCAGATTCCACCTTTTTTTTACACCACCATTCTGTTTCCCATTCTTGTTGATTTCTCCAAGCAATCCATTGTGCACCTTTCCAATCATCTACCGAAAATAAGCCTGTTGAAAAAGTAGCTATTTCACTCCAACTTGGAGTGTTATTTTTATCCCAGACCTTTACTTTCCAATAATACTGAGTTGCTGGTTGCAAAGGCTTGCCCTTATAGACTATTTGCGTGGTTTTAGCACTTCTAACTTTTTTAGAATTGTAAACATCCCCAATATTTTTTTCGATATTTTCTTGTGAAGTAGATACAATCAATTGGTAACTTTTTTGATACTGACCTGCTTCCTCTGACTGTAATTTCCAGAAAAAACGCGGTTTTTTAACATCTACACCTTCTGGATTTTCTCTATACTCCAATTTTAAATCGTAGGGTACGATTTGAGAAAATAGTGCAAAGGGTACTACTAAAAGCAAAAAAAGTAAAGTGGATGTATTTGGATATTTCATTGGTGTTTTATGATTTCTAAAACTGTATTTTTTAATTGATGTTTTGTATGAACTTAACGGATTACTTATTTAAAAATACCTAAAAATTAAACTACTCTTTATATTCAGGGTTAGGTGTATTGGGTATTGGTGCATTGGTAGCCTTCCACCACTTTTGCAAATCTGCTAAAAGTGCCGCTGCTTTTTCTGGATTTGCTTTTGCTAAATTATTGCGTTCGCCAATGTCTTCAGATAAATTGTAAAGTTCCATCCCTTTATCCTCAAAATAATAATGTAACTTCCAATTTCCTTTTCGAATGACAGAACCTGGCCGTGTTCGAAACAAAGGGTCTCTATTTTCATTATCATTTATGTTGTAAGCTTGTAAATAAATTGGGAAATGCCAAAATAGAGGACGTTCAAAAACTTGAACCTCTTGCTCCAAAACGGGTATCAAATTATCTCCATCTAACTGAAGTGCACTCTCATCAACTCCTGCATATTGTAATACCGTTGGGAAAATATCTAAATTTGTTATTGGAACTTCACTCTTCGTATTTGGTTGTATTTTACCGTTTAAAACAAAGAAAAAAGGTTCTCTAATCCCACCTTCATAATAACTTCCTTTTCCAGCTCGTAATGGTTTTTGTTTGGTGATGCCATAGAGGCCTCCATTATCTGAAGTAAATACAATTAAGGTGTTTTCAAATTGCTTTTTTTCTTTTAAGGTATTGATAAGCAAACCAATGTTTCTGTCTAAATTATCAACCATAGAGGCATATTCAGGATTCCCTTGCCCTTTCCACGGTGCTTTTTTCTTGTATTTAGGCACAATACTATCTACTGCCATTATAGGTACATGCACAGCATAAGGGGAATAGTTCAAATAAAATGGTTTTTGAACCGTATCTACAAACTTTAAAGCATTTTCCATAACCAAATCGGTTAAATATTGACTATTGCCTTTTTCTATTTTCACATTTTTATAAGGCGGATAATAACTTCTAGGTAACCCATTGTGCCCTCCAGCAATATTTACATCAAACCCATATTCTAGGGGATTATCACTTAAATGCCACTTTCCTGCATGACAAGTAACGTATCCATTTTCATTCAAAACTTCAGGTAAAATATGATGTTTTGCTGATAAAGTGTGTGTGTTTTTTATTGGGATTATTTTTCTATCTTCAGATTTACCTCTAGTTGACGGACTCACTGTATAAACCCCGTGGCGTGGTGCCCATTGTCCAGTCATTAAATTAGCTCTACTAGGTGCACAATTAGAGGCAGATGCATACCCATTTGTAAATACCATTCCTAAACTAGATAGGTAATCTATATTTGGGGTTTCATAATATTTGCTCCCCATAAAACCAACATCTTTCCACCCCATATCATCAACATTTATAATGATAATATTTGGTCTGGTATTTTTCTTTTGATTAGATTGATGGTTACATGAACTTAGTAATACTAAGAAAATAACATAAGTAGTAAATAGTAATCGCATATATAATAATTCTTTAGAAAAATTTATTTTTTCTCTTAAATGATAAACTTTATAATAAAATTCAAAGTTAATTATCTTTTACTTTTATGTTGTCCTGCATAACCCTGTATTTCAATAATTAAGAAGCACAAAAAACTTCATTTTAATTACCATTATTGTTTGTAGCGTTCTAGACGTTACAATAAGCCTTTAAATTGTAAATACTTATGCAAACCATACCAAATAATTATACTTTAATCTTATTAATCTCTTATAACTATATATTTTTTTATTTATTGGTAAACTACTTTAATTTTCCAGTTTCCTGGGATGGCATTAAACTTTATAAAGTCTTCATTTTCGCTCTTATACGTAAAATTTAAATCATTACTATTCATTTCTCCTGATTTCCAAACACATTCACCATTCACGAAAATATTTTTGATTTGCTTTTTAGTTTTAGGTATGCCTACTAAAGCTGTTGTGTTTGGAGGTACTATTATATCTAAATTAAATTGCTTGTCCACCAGTTTCCACTTGGAACTTACCTCACCATAAGGCGAATTATAAGTTGCAGCTGCAGATGTTAATGGCCCTCCTGGAATGGGTGCAATTTCTATTTCTTTATAAGCTACCTTAGTCGGCTTTATACCTGCAATACGCTCATACATCCAACGCCCAATAGCACCATAAGCATAATGATTAAAGGAGTTCATACCATCTTTATGAAAACCATCTTTTTTAGTATAACTATCCCAACGTTCCCACATAGTTGTAGCACCTTGATTGATTGAATAAAACCAAGACGGATAAGTTTCCTTGAACAAAATATCATACATTAAATCGTACTCCTTAGCTTTATCAAGCACTAAAGGTAATATAGGTGTGCCTAAAAACCCAGTGCGTAAGTGATTATCACACTCCGCCAATACCCGTTTTAGATGCACCATCGCTTTTACTGTAGTTTCTTCTGACAATAGACCAAATTCTAGTGCTACTAAATAGTGTGATTGCGTTTCTACAGGATGTATAGCTCGTCCGTCTGCATCAAAAAAACGTTGTTCAAAAGCTACTTTAATCGAATCGTGTAATAGTGAGTAGCGTTCGGCATCCTTTGTTTTTTTGAGCACTTTGGCACTTTTAGATACTAAATTTACGCTATTGGCATAGTAAGCCATTTTAATTAGCTCGCGAGAGACATCGCCTGCTGCACGTCCATTTTTAGTAAGTGGTTGCAACCAATCTCCAAACGACTTAATATCAGGAATATGTTCTATTGCCTGATTTGTGCAATAGTCTGTCCATTTTAACATCGCTTCATAGTTTTCTTCCAAAACCTCTTTGTCTCCCGTTCTAAAATACAATTCCCAAGGAATAATAACCATAGCATCTGCCCAACCTGAAGAATGTCTTTTTCCCAAATTATTAGGCACAACCCAAGGGATGCCTCCGTCTTCAAATTGCTCATAGCGCACACTTTGTAACCAACCTGCCCAAAAAGCATACATATTATTATGAAACATAGATGTGGGTGCAATAATTTGTGCATCGCCTGTCCAACCCAAACGCTCGTCACGTTGTGGACAATCGGTTGGTATGTCAAAAAAGTTTCCTTTTAATCCCCAACTAATATTGCTTTGTAGTTGATTTAACTTTTCATGTGAGGATTCAAAAGTACCATTCTTCTTAAAATTAGAATATTGAACTCTAGATTTTACCCAGCTTTTTTCTGGTTTTACACCTTTTGCATAACCACTTAGTTCGACATACTGATACCCGTGAAACGTAAAGGTGGGCTTATAGGTTATGATTCCATTTTTGGCAGCAACATAATAATCTGTAGATTTTGCCGATCGATAATTCGTCGTGTACATCGTACTGTCGCGATCTAGCATTTCAGCAAAACGAATTTTTAAGGTATCGCCTTTTATCATCGGTACTTTAACCACTGGAACACCAACATTATTTTGCCCCATATTAAAAATTACTGTATCTTCATTAGGCTGATGCATACTTTTAACTTCCAATTCTTCTCTATCTACAACCGTTTCAAAACGTTTAGGCAATAATAAAACTGATTTTTCAATGTTGCTAGTTTGCACTTTGTGCCATTTTGCATCATCATAGTTATTGGTGTGCCAATTGCCTAGTTCGAAATTAGCATCATACGTTTCACCATCATAAATTTTGGCAATACGAATAGGTCCCTCTTTAGTTACTTTCCAATTTTCATCTGAAACAACTATAGTTTTTCCTTCATTATGTTCCATTTCCAACTGACATAATAAAGCTGGTGTAAGGCCGTGCTTCTTTTTTCTTCCTCTTAAATAAATTTTACCTGCGTACCAACCTTCGGCAAGTGCAAAAGCAATGGTATTTTTGCCTTCCTTTAACATATCTGTAACGTCATAAGTAAGTGTTGGAATATATTTACGATAAGGCACCCAACCTGGAGGCATAATATCTTCGCCTACTTTTTTACCATTGATATAAGCCTCGTAAATTCCTTTGCCAGTAATATATAATCGTGCGTTTTTTATAGTTTTATCTATATTAATTTCCTTGCGGATGTATTGCGCAGGGAATAATAGCGATCCTCGGTAATCTAATTCTGTAAGTTGATTATGAGGAATACTCATCCATTTTCCAGACCAGTCTTCATTATTTAATAATCCAAGCTCAAAATGAGCGACTTTACTCCAATCTGATTTATTGCCTTTTTCATCCCAAAACCGCACCTGCCAATATACTTTTTGTCTTGATGTTAACGCAACACCTTTGTAAGGTATATATAATGTTTGGTCGGATGTAACTTTTCCGGAATCCCAAATGTCTGGTGCTTTAGCTAATAAATCTAGACTAGTTGCTGCAACTATAGTATAAGCTGTTTGAAATGTTACATTTTCTGGTAATTTCCAAGAAAATGAAGGCGTAGCGTCGTAGAAGCCAATTGGATTTTTAAACTGCTCGCTTACAGCCAATTCGTTTGGTTGCATACTATTTTGTTTTTGAGAACACGACTCTAAAAACACTACTGCTACTAAAATTAGTAGGAGTAAATTGTTAGTTGGTATTTTTATTTTAAAAAAATTTGAACTCATTTTGTAAGATTAAAAAAAAATTAATGTGCGTGTTCTTTTATATTATCGCTACCATCCCATTGATATCCCCAAGCTTTCATATATACTTCTGCAGGTAAAAACTCGTCACCATTTTTATCTAAAATTGTTTGTAGCTTAGTTTCTAAATCAGCTTGAATTTCTGTATACGCTTCTTTGTCTGCAACATTATTCAATTGATAAGGATCATTCACATTATCATACAACAACCAAGGGCCGTTAAGATCTTTTACATAAGTGTATTTTTCTGTTCTTACACCTCTATATTCGCGACCACCTCGCTTATATTTCCATTGATGAAAAGGAACTGGACAGGTAATTAAAGCAGCCTCTACATCCAATTCTTCTGTACCCAATAATTGTCCTGTGTAATCAGTGCCTTGTACCGATTCTGGAATGGGTAAATTAGACATTCCTAATAGGGTAGGCATAATATCGGGATATGAAAACATTTTTGTCATTTTAGTACCAGCCTTTAATTTGGCTGGATATTTTAGGATAAAAGGCACATTTATAGATTCTTCCCACGGCTTTTGTTTCTTTACCTGCGAATGAGAATATAGCATATCCCCGTGGTCTGATGTTAAAACAAAAATGGTATTTTCTTCGATGCCTAAATCTTTAATTTCTTTTTGTAATGCCGCAATACAATCGTCTAATGCTGATATATGTGCATAATACCCTTTGATGTCTTCTTTCGCTTTTACGGCTCTGTTTTCTGGTACATTAGGACGTAACTTGATGTCCATATCTTTATACATATCCTTATACTTTTGCGGTGCTGTTTGATAAGGTGCATGAGGCGGACCATAGGATACAAACAAAACAAACGGATTCTCTTTATTGGCCTGCATATATTTTATAGCATCTTTGGTTTGAGCAATAGCGTCGTAACCTTCCCATTTATGTTTTACGTCGTTTTCATCATAATATATAGAGTTGTTATAATTGTGGGTACATTCGTGTACTTTCCAGTAATCGAATCCTTGGCGGCGATTAGCAGTCACAGGCAATTGTCTCCCAGCGTTATTCTTCATTCCTTGGGGATGACCATTAATATGCCATTTGCCAATATACCCTGTTTTATAACCATTTTCTTTATACACCTCTGCAATACAATCTTCTTCTGATTTTAAAGGTTTATCATTATAAAAAAGACCATGACTAAGTGGATACTTACCAGTCATTAGCGAAGCACGAGCTGGTGTACAAACAGGAATATTTGAAATGGCATTCGTAAAAACCACAGCCTCTTTTGATAAATTGTTAAGGTTGGGTGTAATTACTTGATCGTTACCTGCAAAACCAAGATCTTGAGCTCTCCATTGATCGGTTAATATAAAAACCAGATTAGGTTGTTTTTTGATTTCTTTTTTTAATTCTTTCTTTGATTTACAGGATACTATTAATAGTAAAGTTGTAAGTATAATTAAATATCTCATTTTATATTTGTGTGTATTATTTAATGGTTTCAATAACAACTGGCCCTAATAAACCTGAAGGTTGTGTTTTACTTTCTGGTGTAATTTTATCAATGACAATCCAAGTATATTTTTCGTCTTCTGGACGTTGTTTGTCTTTTATCAATTGATTTCTCCATAGATTGACTACTTCAATTTCGAGTTCATTATTCCCTTTTTTTAGTGCTTCAACTATATTTAAACGATAAGGTGCCATCCAAACACCACCAATATCTTTACCATTTAATTTTACTTTTGCCATTACCGAAACTTTACCAAGGTTCAAATACAAATCTTGATCTTTTGGAAGTTCATCAATATTAAAAGTTGTCTTATAGGTTGCTGTACCTGAGTAATATTTGATTTGCTCATCTTCAGAGTTTTTCCAATCTATTAATTTATCAAATAAAACAGGTTCGTTCGGTGCAATATCTTTATTTTTAAAATCGACTTTATAAGGCGTATCAATGGTTTTTAACTTTTTATATTCAGGAAAATTTGAAGTATAAGCAGGTTTAACTCCAGCATTATTGTCATCTTTTGCAAATACAACAAACCAACTTTGTGCTCTTGTCATTTTTAACGGTACTTTTATACCTGTATCTGTAACTTCGTAATCTGGTAAGACTCTCATTTCTCCTGTTACAGCATCCCACAACTGTGGTTTCATATTTTTATTCACACGAAAAACTGGAGATACTTCTATCGTTTTATCACTTTGGTTGGTTATAAAATAAATGTCCATATCAAGCATATTTCTGTGTATCCAAAGTACTGGAGTATCTTCAGCAACTTCCACATCTTTAGCTAAACTTAAATCCGCAAACACTTCTGATAATTCGTAACCGTCCATCACTTTACCTTTGCCATATGGTAACTCCATTTTACCATCTTTATAATTTCCTGCCCATAATTTGTTTGCTATTTTTTTTACTTCTTCATCACTAGTTGGATAATTTTGTAAACTAGGCGATTTTTCTGGTTTTGGTCCTAAAATAATTCCTCCTTGTTTTACCAATTCTTCAATTTTGGTTAACAATTCTGGACGCATCTTAGTAAATGGAGGTAAAACCATCACTTTATAAGACATGCCATCTGGCAATACAAATCTGCCATCTTTAACGGATACGCGATTCATAATTACCTCTGCATTGATGTAATCGTAAGAATATCCTTTAGGGATTTCTGGTACGCGTCCACCAGTCATTATAGGGGCATCTTCACCAATAAAATAACAGACATCTGCCACATATTTTCCTTGTTGTAACAAATGTTGACAACGACGTAAATAATCAAAATAGGTATCTGCTTGACTAAACCAAGTGTTGTGGCGATTAAATTCTGTACCAAACCAAGCATTCATGCCAGGTTTTCGATTATCATCTGGTTGCTGAATATACAGGTGCAATACAAAATGATTGATGCCTTCTGTTAGTGCCCAATCACCACGCTTTTTTAACATCGCTGGATGTCTTAAATAGGCTTTTCTAGAAGAGGTGAAGGCTTCTGCAGAAGTTATTGGTTTCCCATATGTATGTGCGGTTGAAGATGATGCTTTACACTCGATATTTCCTAATGTGCCTTCGTTCCAAAACTCACCAGCAATTAAATCTGACTGACCACCATACATCATAAATTCTCCTGGAAACCCCCAATGTCCGTAATTTTCTAACCACGTTTTAAGGTTATGTTTGTTACTTGCTTTGCGCAAACCTCCAACATACTCGTAAGCTACATCGTCTGCAATAGAACGACGTAAATCCCATAAAAAACGTTCAGATTGTTCTACACTTCCCACAATTCTACCAGAAAGCACAGGTAAAAATGGCACTGGATCGTATCCGTATTTTTCTTTGAATTTTACTTCATAGCCATCTGTCCAATTTTGAGAACCTTGTTCGTAACTATCAGCCACTACATATTTAAAAGCAAATTTGCTTTCTTCTGGAATTCGTTTTAACAATTCACCTACAAAATTATCAAAATGGTATTGTGCCAAATCGCTATTCATCTTGTCTATTTCGTAACCCACTCCTTGAGGTGCAGCTGGTGCATTTTTGGTGCCTGTTGGTGTCATTCCTATTCTCATAATCGTCCATTCACCTTCTGGTGCTTTCCAATTTAGGTTTCCATTTGCATCAACTTTATCACTAATATCTAAAACTTCATTAGTTTTTAACCTTGGCTCATTTACAGTTAATTCTTTTTGTTGATTAAAAATATAGGTATCCCAATTAGGTTTTGGAGTAGGGTGCATTTTACCCAATTGTTTTTCAATATATTTCTCTAAAACTGGAGCTTCAGAAATCGTAATTTCCGCAAAACCAAATCCTCCACCTCTTCTAAATTTTTGAAAATTCGTACATTTCAATTTAAACTTATCTGTCTTTACTTTTGGAAAAGCTAAAGCATAAGCTCCTTTTTTAATTGGACCAATATTGGCAGCCATTCTAAAACGATCGAAATTAAACTTTTTAACAAGTGTCTCCTTTCCATCTATAATTGCAAATAATTCTATGGTACATTTAAATGCTTGACTTGGCACAACAGAAATAGATTGTGCTTCAATATTTTCTGCTAAATCAAAAGTAATTTCTAATGGCGCTTTACCATTTAATTCAAATGACGTTTCAGAATCTATTACTCCATCTGTTAGTTGTTTCACATCAACATCTTTCCAATTCGCTTTTACTTTTGTAGGAATATATTGTGTACTTCTTTTTTCTGCTATTGTTGATTTAAAAGCTAATGTATGTGTATCTTGAAAATTATTTTCAGGTTGTTTTAAGTTTATATTTAGCAACTTTCCACCTTCAACTTTGGTTTCATTAAATGTTAAATAGCGCATTGCTTTTTCTGAATCTACCCAAGGACCACCACTTTGACTCCAACCTGGACAGTTGAAAACACCTACATCTACACCAATTCGTTTGCCTTCTTCAACAGCGTGTACCATATGACCCCACCATTCTTCACTTAACATAGGTACTTTTCCATCTTTTCGAGCTGGGTTTATGTTACCAATTAAAGCACCGCCAATTCCAGCTTTCTTCATTGCCTCTAAATCTTTGGTAATTCCGTCTTTAGAAATATCATCATTAATCCAATACCAATAACACCAAACTGTATTATCTGCTGTGGGTTCTACAAAACCAGACTGTATATGTTTATAGCCTTCAGAATTATTACACCCTAAAAGAAAGGCTAAGCCAAAAAGTACTATTAATTTCTTCATAATTACTCTAATAATCTTTAAAAGGGGGTGTTACTTGGTTTAATATGAGCTTAGCATAAAACATATCTTGATTTTTGTAAAATACTTACAGTGTCTAAATTTCTATAGTATTACATACTTGGTATATAAATTTTGTTAGAGTTTTATTACTTCTTAGAATTTATACAGTTATGAATATTAATCTATTTAGTAAAAATAATTTTTAAAATTTAATACACCATCCTGTAAAATACTGTTGTTTAGATAAAACAACTTTTTAATAATAGCTTTTAAATTATTTGTCAGGACACTACAGGTTATCACTTAGTAATTGGTTAATTATATTTGGTAATTACATTTATAACAACTTTATGAAATTTATTAACTTATTTTTTCTAGTATTCATTTCATCATTAATTTCATCTTGCAATGAAAACAAAACTCCTTGGGTTGATCTTATTGACAATGACTCTTTAGAAGGTTGGAATATTAAAGGTGGTAATGCTACTTATAAAAACAAAAATGGAACTATTATAGGGACTACTGCTGCAAATACTCCAAATACATTTCTGTGTACAGATAAAACATACTCAGATTTTATTTTCGAAATTGAGTATAAAGTAGCCTCAACTATGAATTCAGGTATTCAAATTAGAAGTAATTCGATACCTTATTACAGAGATGGAATAGTACACGGATATCAAGTTGAAATTGACCCTTCTAAACGCGCTTGGAGTGGAGGTATTTATGATGAAAAAAGAAGAAAATGGTTAAATCCTTTAGTAGATAATACAGATGCTCAAAAAGCATTTAAACAAAACGACTGGAATCATTACAGAGTTGAGGCAATAGGAGACACGATTAAAACCTGGTTAAATGGTGTTGCTGCTGCCTATTTAATTGATGATAAAACAGCTTTTGGATTCATTGGATTACAAGTACATTCTATAGGGAAAAATAAAAAGAATTTAGGCAAACAAGTGATGTGGAGAAATGCCAAAATTTTGACTACAGACTTAGAAAAATATTCTAAAAAATCGCCATTACAACCCATTATCACTAAAAACAACTTGACTTTTGAAGAAAAAAGAACAGGTTGGAAAATGCTTTGGGATGGTAAAACAACCAAAGGTTGGAGAGGCGCAAAATTAGATAAATTCCCAGAAAAAGGATGGTCTATTGAAAACGGAGAACTTATTGTTGCTGATACTGGAGGAGCAGAATCAACTGCTGGTGGTGATATTGTAACTACAGAAGAGTATAGTAATTTTGAATTGCAAGTTGACTTTAAATTAACACCAGGTGCAAACAGTGGAATTAAATATTATGTAGACACAGAATTAAACAAAGGCCCAGGTTCATCAATTGGTTTAGAATATCAAATTTTAGATGATGCATTGCATGAAGATGCTAAAAGAGGGTCTCATGAAGGCAGTAGAACTGTTTGTTCTTTATATGATTTAATTAAAGCGAATCCTATAAAACCTCTAAAACCTATTGGAGAATGGAATTCTGCTTATATAAAATCTATCAACAATAAAGTAGAACATTGGGTTAATGATGTTAAAGTTTTAGAATATGAGCGAGGAAGTGACGAATTTTTAAAGCTAGTTTCTGAGAGTAAATATGCAAAATGGCCAAATTTTGGACTATTAGAAAAAGGTCAAATTTTATTACAGGATCATGGTGATAAAGTATCTTTTAGAAATATTAAAATTAAAGTACCAAAACCTAAAAAGAAGAAATAATGAATACTAGTAGAAGAAATTTTATAAAAAAGACAACTACAGCAGCAGCTGGACTTGGTTTATTAGGTACTGCAAATGCAATGTCTGCTAAAAGTTACAACAATATTATAGGTGCAAATGACAGGATAAATGTTGCCATACAAGGTTTAGGACGCAGATATTCTGGTTTTATAGATGGTATAGCTGCAAAAAAAAATAATGTACGCCTACAATATTTGTGTGATGTAATGCCTAGTCAACTAGAAAAAGCACAAGTAAAAGTTGGCAAAAAGATTGATTACAAAATTAAGTCTGAAGCAGATATTAGAAATATCATCAATGATAAAAATATTGATGCTGTTTTTATGGCCACTCCAGATCACTGGCATACTCCAGGCGCAATTATGGCAATGCAAGCAGGTAAACACGTTTATTTAGAAAAACCTTGTAGTCATAATCCACACGAAAATGAATTGGTTGTTGCAGCTCAAAAAAAGTATAACAAAGTTGTACAAATGGGTAATCAACAAAGATCATCTTTAGAAAGTCAAGAAATTATTGCAGATATTCATAAAGGAATTATTGGAGATGTTTACAGAGCAGTTGCCTTTTACACAAATCGAAGAGGGAAAGTTCCTGTACCAGTAAAAGCTGCAACTCCTAAAGGATTGGATTGGGATCTTTTTCAGGGTCCATCACCAAGAAAAGAATACACACATGATACTTGGAACTACAACTGGCATTGGTATGGATGGGATTTTGGAACTGCAGAAATGGGTAACAATGCAACTCACGAATTAGACATTGCACGCTGGGCTTTAGATGTAAAATACCCTGAATATGTAGATGTTATTGCAGGAAAAAGACAATTTAAAAATGATGGCTGGGAAATGTACGATCAAATGGAAGCCACTTTTACATTTGCAGATAACAGAGTAATTCAATGGGATGGAGATAGCAGAAATGCATACCAAAAATACGGAAGAGGAAGAGGAACTATCATTTATGGTTCTAAAGGATTGGTATTTGTAGATAGAGGTGGTTATGAGTTGTATGATTTAAAAGGAAAATTAATTAAAGAGAATAAATCTGGAGGAAAAGAAGGTGGACTTGCTTTAGGTGGTGGTGGAAATTTAACTACGAGACACGTCACAAACTTTTTTGATGCGATTAGAGGTAAAGAAAAATTAACCTCATCTATAGAAGTGGGTGCAGTTTCTCAAATGCTAACCCATTATGCCAATATTGCTTACAGAATTAACAAAGGTTTTAATGTTGATGAAAATTCTGGTAAAATATTTGATAGAGATGCAATGAAACTTTGGTCTAGAACATACGAACCTGGTTGGGAACCTAAAATCTAAAATTTGAAAAGACGAACCTTTATTAAAAAATCAGGAATTGCTACAGCAGGAATACTAACAACTACTTCTGTATTTGGAAATTTATCATCTTTAAAATCAAGTCCTAACGATATCATTAATATTGGTGTAATAGGAACTGGACAAAGAGGAACTGGATTAACCTCAATAATTAATAAAATTGATGGATTACAAGTTGTTGCAGCAGCTGATGTAATACCTTTTCGATTACAAAATGGGCTGAAAAAAGCAAATTCGAATCCAAAAGGATATGATAATTATAAAGGACTTTTAGATAATAAAAATGTAGATGCTGTAATTGTTGCTACTCCTTTTAACACCCATTCTAAAATAGCTATTGATGCCCTTGATATTGGTAAACACATCTTTTGTGAAAAAACGTTAGCTAAAGGCTATCAAGGTATTCAACAATTGATCAATAAAACTAAAGATTCTAAATCTATTTTTCAAACAGGACATCAATATCACAGTTCTAGATTGTACACTTATGTTTTTGATTTAATTCGTCAGGGAAAAGTTGGAAATATTACAGCTTTTGAATGCCAATGGAATAGACATGGAAACTGGAGAAGAAAAGTACCAAACCCAAGTTTGGAAAAAGCCATAAATTGGAGAATGTACAAAGAGTTTTCTGGTGGATTAACTGCAGAATTGTGTTCACATCAAATAGATTTTGTTAACTGGGTTTTAGGAGAAACTCCTGAGCAAGTTATGGGTGTTGGAGGCGTAGATTATTGGAAAGATGGCAGAGAAACTTATGACAATGTGCACTTAACCTATTCCTACAAAAATGGAGTAAAGGCAAAGTTCTCTTGTTTAACGAGTAATGCAAAAGACGGTTATCAAATAAAAGTATTAGGAGACAAAGGAACATTAATTATTGATTATAAAGATGCTTGGTTTTATCCTGAAGGAAAGAAAAATAAAGTAATGGGAGAAGTAGATGGTGTTAGTGGAGCTACTGCTCATTGGGATAAAGCAAAGGGTTATAACATTAACATAGAACATTTAGACCCAAGTAAACAAGCTCTTTTAGACTTTAAAAATGCAATTCTAAATAACAAAACACCATTATCTAATATTACTTCTGGTGCTAAAACTGCGGTTTGTGTGCAAATGGCTTTAGATGCTATGTATGATAATAAAATTGTAAAATGGAATGATAATATTGTATTTTAGTTTTTAATATTCATTCCAATATTTAATCATTTAAGAAATTCAGAGGAGGATATTGTAAGACCTCAAGTGCAGTTAAATGCTTATTGAACTTAGAATTATCATCTATTAATTGCTTTTTTAAAAGGGTATATGCTTTTGAAAACATAGGTTTCATTTCTGTGTTCATAGTATGAGCAACACCTCCTTGAGAAATTTCTTTGTAAGGCCATTTTTCTGGTTGATTAACATATTTTTTCAGATATGAAAACGCTTGCCTTAATGAACGCTTATCTTCTGTTTCAAAACTCCATAAGTCTACTCCTAACTTTTTTCCAATAAATGTTAATTCTGATAATGACCAAAGATTTAAAGAAGCATAATGTACAGATCTAGTTCTACCCATTTCTTTAGGCTGTCTTCCATCTGGTAAAATTTGGATTGCTATCCTGTTATACTTAGCATTTTCAATAATTTGTTTCGCTTCTTTTGTGCGATTTAAGTAAATTAATAAACCAACAACTTGATGATTATAGTGGTTTACGTGATTTTGTCCTGTGTTACCTGCTTCAATAGCCATTTCATTGGTGAGTAGCCAGTTTAAATATTGTTCAAACCAATTTTTGATTTCACTTTTTATATCATCAGTAAGCATATTAGCTTTTTCGAAAATTTGGAGCGCAGTTATTATATAATACTGATTTAACCACTCTTGAACACCAGCTTTTCTTCCTTCTGCTGCTCCAGGAACAGCTTGTCCAAAATTTATATGTGGATTTACTTTGGTGTCTTCATTAATGTACCAGGTTCTAATTAACTCAATTGCCTTATTTGCATATTTATCTTCATCTGAATAATAAAAAGCCCATCCCAAAATTTCAATAGTTTTAAAAAATTCTGAAGTTCGTTTAAAATCGGTATCATATCCTTGTGAAAGAGGATTAATTTCACCATCTCTAGTTATCCAAGGTAATCCATCTATTTTTGTTGAATCTGCCCATTTGTAAGGGGCGTAACTTAAGTAATCGTGTTTATTTTTACTTGTAGGAATTCTAGTTTTGTTGACAACAGAATTTACCTTAAAATCTAAAGCTTCGTCTGCTTTTTCCTTTAAGTTTTGATATTTACTAAAAAAGTAAGGATGTTTTTCTTTTATTTTCTGTTTGACTTGAGCATTTAATGATGCATCAAAATATATCAATGATAACTTTTTCTCATTGTGTTTTTTACAACTTTGAAAAAGTAGTATCGTAAAAAAAAGAGTAAATAATTTTACCTTCATGATTAAAAATTACACTCTTTAACTTACTGAAATTGTAATTCTTAATTCATCATTATTTACAAAAAACACTTGTAATGGCAAAGCCTCAACACCTGGCACCATATTAAAGGTTCTTTTCCTTGAAATTTCTTTGGTTGTAATTTGAGCATTTGCCTTAATAGTTACTAATCCTTCAGGTTTTTGAATAGTAATTTCATTATCACTAATGGCAGTTACAACTTCGCTTGAAGGAGATATAATAGGTAACACAAAAGCAGTTTTTTCAATAATATCCTGTTTTGTATTTACTTTAATTTCTGTTTCATTAACAGAACAATTATAATCGATATCAAATGCAGAAGCAGTACCCGTAATTTCTTTTCTGTCTGCATTTTTCAACTTTGTATTTGCTACCAATTCAATAGTTCCATTTTCATCATTAGAAGCAACAGTTGCAGGCAAATCGTATAAGTTTGTGTACCAGACATCATCTTTAAACACCTCAACTCTTGGAGTTAAACAGATGTCTTTTCCAGGCTGTATTTGTTGGTTATTTTTTTCAACCATTTCATATTTTGCCATACTCGCAGCACATAATAAACCAACTTTGTTATGATACAAAACTCCTAAAGCTCCTCCTGAAGCTTGACGATAATCATCCTTATAATGATATTCTGCATCATATGCACTTACTGTTCCTCGCCAATCACCTCTTGCAAAAAGATACACATCTAAATCTTTAAAATATTTTACGCCATCTGCTGTAGTTCTAGGAAGATTAGTATTTGAATTAATTTCTGGTAAATGATCCCAATGATCTAATAAAGCTGCCAAAGGTTTTGCATGTGTAAATGTATGATGCACACAAGGTGGAATTCCTGCTTCAATAAATCCTGGACCTCCATGAATTAATCCATCTGCTGTACATTTTTTTAATAATTCTGTATTTTTTACAGCTGCAGTCCCAAAGGCTGGATTGATATGAGACATCATACCAAAAGCTGGCTGACTACCATCACATGTTCTACTTCCCCAATAACTCCATTTATACATTCTATTACCCCAACTATTATCCCAACCACCATCAGGTAACATAAACTCTAAATGACTGTTTAATGATTTTGTCAGGATTTGTAAAAGTTCTTCATCTTTATGCTTTAAGGCATACATCACCAAACTATTCAGAGTTTCTTCAACATTATATCCTAAATCAACTCCATGCAAACCTTTTTCACTTAATTTACTTGAACTTTTTTTGCACTCTCCATATAATAGACCTTCATTAGGTGTAAAATAGGCTTTTACTTGTTGTGCCAATTCTTTACTTTTTGCTTTAAAATCATCTCTTTTAACAACACCTCCAATTAAATCTAAACCATAAACTGCTGTTCCTGGATAATTGATATTCGTAAAATCGATGGTAAACGTATTGTAGATATATTGACCTGCTTTTTCTAAACGTTTAGTCCAAGCTACTCTAGTTTCTTCATCTAAAACGTGACCATGATAATGTAATGCTTCTGCTAAGGCAATGGCTCCAAAAACAGTAATTCCTTTCCACGATTTTGGATTTTTAATTACTGTCCAAGCTCCATTTTCTTGAGAGACATTGTTTTCTGCCCAAAGCATTACTAATTTTGCTCCCTCAACATATTTTTGATCTCCAGTTTTATCTGCCATGTATAAAAATGGATAAACAGCATCCATACATCGTCCGTGAATATGAGCACAAGAAGGGCAGCCTAAAGCACCATGTTCATCTAAATTAGACGGATCATTAATTTGTACTTTCAACATACCATCACTCCAATCTTTTAATAAGCCAGAAATAAGGTTTTTAAATTCTAAAGAATGTTCTGGATGAGTAGTACAAGCATTTAAAAAACCTGACATTGGTAATGATAAACCTACACCTGCTAATGTTGAAAGTTGTAAAAAGTTACGTCTTTTCATTTGGAAGTATTTTAAGTAAGTAAATTAAACAGATACTGTGTATAACCTATCCTGTTTTATCCTGTTTTATAAAATCAAAAAGTCCAAAAGAAAAATTTTCTTTTGGACTAGTAGAATAATTTTTATTTTGTTTTATTGAATTACTAATTTTGTATGATATACTTTATTAGTTTCTTTTGATACTACTTTTACCATGTAAACTCCTTTTTCAAATCTCTTTTGGTTTTTTATTTCTATAAATTCAGTATTAACTTTTTCTGAATGAACAATTTTACCTAAAAGGTTATATATTAAAATAGTTGCACTATTGATATTATTAAGTTTTAACATAAAATTACCATTAGATGGATTTGGATAAATTTTTATTGATGACTGAATAGTATTATTTAGATTTTCAAGACTTAAGGTTGTTGATTCAGGTATCCATTTACTTCTATCATCTGTATTTGATGAATGTGTCATTGATCCATCAGATGCATGATATAAAAATCTATCACTAGTTCTTGTAGCAAAACTAAAACTACCATCGTTGTTTGCAATTACTCTCCAAATTTTATCTACATTAGTATTTGGTGATCCAAAATTAGTACTTACTAATCCTGGATTACTAGCACCACCTGTAAATCTGATTATCCCTCTAACCTCACTATCAATATTATAATAATCAAAGCCAGGAACCTCTGCTTTAACAAGTTGCCATTCTTTATCTGAACCCTCACCAGAATCACTAGTTATTATAGAAGACCCTGAAGTTGTTAAGTATTTACCTGTGGCTAAATTTTTTAATCTATAAATATCGCCTGATAAATCATTAGCATTTCGTCTAAAAACTTCTATATTAATTTCTTGAGATGATACTGTTGCATTATTTTCATCATAAGCAATTGCTTTTATAGTATATGTTCCTTCTGTATCTGGAGTATAATTTATAGTATATGGGCTTGTAGTATCTTCTTCAAAAACTTGGTTATTAATAATAAATTCTACTTTAGAAACACTTCCATTATTATTAAATGCTTCAGCTGAAATTTCTAACGGTTTATCTACTTCATAACTTTCATTGTTTATAGGAGAAATTAGAGATACTTGAAACGGACTATCATCTATTCCTAAATCTATTATGTGTAAATATAATGGTCTTTGATCTCCAGTAGACTGTTCCATCATATAATAATAGAGCTTACCATTACTTACATAGGCTCTACCATGACTAAATTGTTTACCTGAAGTTGCTTCATAAACTTTCCTAAAATTATTAGTACCTCCCAAAGATTGTTCTATATAAATTCTACCAGAATTTAATCTAATCATATAAATATTGTTTCCAGAGGTAAATAAACGATTCCCTCCTATAAAATCAGTAGAGGTAGTAAATTCTGTATCTCCAGCCTTTTTAAAAGTATGTACGTTTTTAGTAATATTATTTTCATCATCTCTAACTCTTCCTATGATATGTACATCTCCTTTTTCTGTAATTGTCCAGTCAAAACTACCAACCATATATACTTGGTCTTTTTGGGTAGTTGTTACTAAATCTCCAGGTTCATATACTAAAATTTTATCTGCATCACGCAGAGGAGTAGTAAAGCTTTCTCCTATATAGTTCTTCCATCCAGTTTGTCCACTTGGATCATCAGAATATGCAAAATAAAATCCATTTTGATACAAGTATCTATCATTGGTATTTGATGACCTTTTCTGAAAACCAATACCTATTTTTCCACCAACAAATTGCAATCTACCATACATTCCCCAATTGTATGGTTCACCAAAATTTTTTGCGTTTTTATCTGCAAATTTTATAAAATTTGACCAAGTTGATGTATTCGCATCATATTTGGCAAAATGATAACCTCCATTAGGACTTGATCCTTTTCTCATTGAAAAAAACAAATCTCCTTGAGTATTTAAAAAAAACTGAGGGTATGTAAATTCTGAAAAAGCATCATAATCTAAAGTTCCATTTAAACTTAGATGTGTGTAATCTCCTGCACCACTATCTTCTACAAATTGGTCTAATGTAAACTCTTCGTCAGACACTTCTGCTGCATTTTTTTTAGAGTAAGAATATCTAAAATAATCATTTGCTAAACTGCCATTTGTTGGTCTTGTTCTAGTATATGCGTGCATATCAAAAAGTAAATGTATGGTGCCATCTAAAGGGCTAACTCCTATGCCAATTGTATTGTGAGATTCTCCTATATACCATACATTTCTAAAACCTGTATGTTTATGTGGAAACTCGATTGTTTTTTGAGTTCCTGTTTCTGTATTATAACGTGTTAACATCATATTACGATTTTCTTTACCCCCTTTATACCAAGTCATAAAAACATAATGCTTGTAAGTGAATATACAATCACCATGAGCAGAAATTTGAGGACCAAATGCATAATCGTATCCTGTGCTCGAATTTAGTGCTGTGTCTGAAGTAACTTTATTACCATCAAAATGTAAGGCTGTATCTGTAATTTTAATTTCTTTCTCAAATGTAACTTGTGCCTTCAATGAAAGATTAAAGAAAAGTATGAGAAGAGTAATTTTTAAAAAAATATGTAGATTATTATTCATTTTTAATAGTTTAAACCAGCGCTGCCAAATAAATTAAAATGACTATTATGGTATTATTTGATTGCAAACTATGGTATTTTAATCATAAGCATATCCTGAAGTGTCCTGATATTAAACTATTAGTAATGAATAGTTTAAAAAAAGTCAATACTTAATTGTACTGACTTTTACTTATTGTATGAATGTTATTCTTTAACTTTTTTTGATAAAAAACATAATTTTATCTTATTATCAATTTAGTATGAAATACTTTACCTTCTCCTGATATTGCTTTTATCAAATATATGCCAGGAGTTAAGTTGCTATTATTTTTAAATTTTATATCACCTGTATT
>Ga0209653_1000400_pt1 | contig 38891 bp, 37 predicted proteins | sample SaaInl6LU_22_DNA_FD_184644 | JGI IMG/M metagenome (GOLD analysis project Ga0209653, IMG submission 184644) | Marine microbial communities from expanding oxygen minimum zones in the Saanich Inlet - ESP_116LU_22_DNA (SPAdes) (version 2) | ecosystem: Environmental > Aquatic > Marine > Intertidal...
GCCATCTCAGATGGGGTTATTATCGCAGATCATGACCAGAGGCGTCTGCGGTTTTCCATAGATTTTACGAATGAAAAAGTATTGGTACAAGAGAACTCAAAACTCAAAAGCTCAAAATGTAAAACCACAGAATTTTCCATGTGAGTGCGCTTTTAGCTGGGAGAAGCTAGAAATTCGGCCATTCCTTCTCTGAGATGGCCAATCGCAGATTTCTTGATTTGTGAGACCCGTCCGGTGGTCACCCCAAGTATTTCTGCAATCTCATAAACATTCAATTCTTCTACATAGTAGAGCTGCATGACCAAAGCTTCGCGCTCTGACAGCTTTGCCAATTGGTCCCTCAAGCCTCTTTTCATTTCCTGATTGCTTAGGGACTCTTCCGGATTGGCTTCTTTGGAAACGAACCAAATGGAATGTGCATCATGCATTTCATCCAGCGATTGATGTAGATTTGCCTCAAAAGCCTGTTGCCATCGGCGTAATTCTTCGGTCGTCAATTCCAAAATCTCAGCAACTTCATCATCGGATGGAGCGCGTTGCAACTTTCGCTCTAGGCTCAGGATCGTTTTATCTACTTTTTGTTTCATCGCGATCGTCGTGCGACATAAATTTGAGCTGCGCCTCAAATGATCTACGATAGATCCGCGAATACGGATTTTGGCGTAGCTGCTAAAGGTTACACCTGGTTTCTTGACGTATTTCTGGCTTGCGTCAATTAAGCCAATATATCCGACCTGCAGTAAATCATCCACTTCAACGGCGCCCTTTGCCCGTCCGTAGAAATAAAACGCGAGTTTCCGCACCGTTTGAAGCTCTGACATAATCAGATCTTCCGGGTTCGGTTTCTGCTCTTGGTAATATCCCTTACTAACAGTCATGACCCCTCTTTCGGAACGGTAGATCCGTCGAAAAAACGTATCCCGTCAAACGCGTTCATTGGAGCCTTCAGTGTTTCCCGCGCCAGCGACTTGAAGGCCATGAGTTCCTTCTCATGTGCCTTAGAGGCGGTGGAAAGCAGCGCCTTGCGCTGTACAACCGCGCGTCGCATTGCGTTTGAAAACGGGATATGCCCTGCGAAGGTGAGATTTACATCTAGGAATCTTGTGGCAATACTCTGGAATTTCTCAAAGTTTTTGAAGGCTTCCGCGCCGTCTTTCGCCATATTTATCACGATAGAAAAATGATGAAGCTTATGTTCATATTGGGCGGCTTTTATGACCGCATAAGCATCCATGAAACTTGTGGGTTCCGCAACCACCACGACCAGCACACGCTGGGATGCAGCAACAAACGCCAAAGCACTGTCACTCGCGCCTGCGGGGGCGTCGGTGATGAGGATGTCTGTTTTGCTTTGCAATGAGTCAACATTTCGAATGAGTTGATAGCGCGCGCGCGCGTCAATGTTCATCATATCAACCAGGCCGCTGCCTCCCGCTAAAAGCTTGACGCCATCGGGTCCAGTCTCGATGATTTCTTCAATTGTTAAATCACCAGTGAGCGTATCATAGAGTGTTTTTTGAGCATTTTTTCCCATCAATATGTGAGAATTGGCTAACCCAAAATCTGCATCAAAAAGGCATACACGATGACCAAGTTGCGCGTACATAATCGCCAGATTAACGGCAATACACGTCTTACCTACGCCACCCTTACCGCTCGCGATTGTGATTGTATTGGTCATCTAGTGGCGTCCAAATCGGATTTAACTGGGTCTGTTATAGTTTCTTTATCATACTCTTTGTCGATAACATATCCTAGCAAATACTGTTCCATAATATCGCAAGTCGCTTTTGCAAGGTTTCCGCTAAGCTCAAGTGTTCCAGTTAACCAACCAACTTTTGCCGATTTCGTAAGAAGTTGCGAAATCTCGGGGACGGAAAATTCTGTCTCATCTAATTTTGTGAGCACAATCTGTGCATTTAACTGAGCTGCTTTGTTGAGCTCATTGGCCAGTCTGTTAACAGCTAAACCACTGGGTATGGCCATGACCACTTGCAGCTTACGATCTCCAAAGTAGTCTTGGAGATCTGGCCAAATCTGAATGACCTCATCGGTGGTGCAGGCCATATCAATAATCTGAATCGTGTTGCGTGCTATGGGCCCCCAATCGTTTGGTTGGGACATCGGCCAATGTGCGATCGGCATACTCAGCCGATGCGCGTAATGGGGCAATAGCCCTGTTTGCGGCCGGGTCGTATCCTCCATGCTCACCAATCGAACGATACGCGCCTCCATCATTTCGCTCAGTAGGGAGGCAAATTTGGCGGCGAGAGTTGTCTTGCCGCAACCGGAGGGCCCGACCACCAGGATGACGTCGGCATCAAGCGTGCTGGAGGCCTCATTGGCCACCACGCGCTCTGAGAGATGCGCGACCAGATCGGCATTGGTGGTGGGCAGCCCAAGGGCATTTTGTCTGGCAATGGCCGCATCAATCAATGCGCGATCAAAGCCCAAGTCCACCAACTCATGCGGAACATCACGGGGAGCGGTGCGCTCCTGTGGCGCGGCCTTCGCCGCCATTGGTGGGTTTGCCGTGGGGCTGGAGATAAGGTCCAAATGCTCCTCAATTCGCGCAAGGCGCGCCTCAAAGTCTTGGTGCGGCTCTGGCGCCATGGGTTTATGGCGATTTTCAGGCAAAGGGGGCGCAACTTTCAACCGAGGCGCCTCGCTTGCATATAGGGGAGATGGCGCCGGCTCCTGCGCCAAAGCTTGCGCGGATTGCGCGCCGGCTTGGGATGACAAGCCGCCCTCTACAGAGACCAACCGCAAGACATCCGCAGGCGCAGGTTTTGGCGCAGGGGCCGCGGCCGCGGCTGCGGCCGCTGAGACGGTGAATTGTTTTTCCATCTCTTTTTCAAATACAGTTTGAATGGCTTTCGGGCGACGCGGAGAGGTGTTCAGCGGATCAAGGCTCGCCTTAATCTGCACCAGGCCATCTTGCTGGGATGTGGACAGGATATAGGCGTCCGATCCAAGTTGCCTTACAACTTCATCCATCGCCATCGCGCTATCGGGAGCTGTCACTGTGATTGTGGGCATGGGTATTCCCTTCATACGGTTTCAGGTTGGCGTTCAGATGCCTTCGCCAGGTCAGCGCGTTCGTGATCAGTGGCAAGGGCGTCAAATCCGCCGATTGTGGCATAGACTTCAACACGGCGGTTTTCGGGCAGTTCGGTAAAGCTCAGGATGATAATGTCTGGCACATGGCTGCGGACAAAGTCAGAAAACAACCGGCGAATTTGGGGCGCGACGACCATGATGCTTGGGCGGCCTTCAGCGCTCAGCTTCTCACTTGTTTCATTGATGGAACGCATGAGCTGCTGGGCCAAAGTGCCTTCTAAGATCAACCCTTCATCGCCGCTCTGGCGCGCGGTGCGCAGCATCAGCTGCTCAAGCTCAGGCGTCAGAGTCATCAATGGCAAGACCGTGCCAAGCGGTGCGACCTGCTGGATCAGAAGCGGGGCCAAAGAGGGGCGTAGGGCCTCTGCCATCTCATTGGGGCCCATATTCGGACCGACAAGATTGGACAGGCCTTCCAGCACGCGGCGGAAATCAGAAATTGGTATGCGCTCAGACAGCAATCGGCGTAAGACCAGCGTCAGCATGTGAAGTGGGATCAGTTTTGGCACAATGGATTTGACAAGGTTTGGGCTGATTTCGGACAGACGGTCCAAGAGGGTTTGCACATCGTCTTGTCCAACCAAATCAGCGGCATGTTTGGTGAGCAGCTGGCTCAAATGGGTGGAAATCACGGAGTCAGGCTCCACGACCGCATAATCATGGGCCTCGGCTTCTGCTTGCTGCTCTGGACGGATCCAGATGGCATCAATGCCGAAAGACGGATCTTTGACTTCAATTCCATCTAGCTGAATATGTGTTCCGTCACCGGGCAGGGCCAATTTGCGGTCGGGATAAATGATGTCCTCTCCAACGATAGTTTGGCCGATGCGGATGCGATATTGGTTGGGCTCCAAAGACAGATCATCACGGATGCGCACGCCGGGGACCACAAAGCCCAGGCCGCGAGAGACTTCCCGACGAATGCCGGTGACGCGGCTCACGAGAGGGCCCGATTGTTCCTCATCGACCAGGCCTATTAATCCATAGCCCAATTGCATCGAGATTGCGGAATAGTCGGTGATATCTGACAAGAGCACAGAGTCCGCTTCCGGCGCCTCGTCATCCGCATCGCCAAGCTCCTCTAGCTCATCGTCTATCACCTTTTGAGCCTCTGATTGGCGGGCAAAATAAGCAGCTGCGGCCGCCATGCCGGCAAAAGCGATGAACAATTGGTTCGGCATGCCTGGAACCAATCCAATGATGAACATGACGACTGCGGTCGGAATCCAAGCGCGCGAGAGGTTGACTTGGCCGCCAATATGTTGAGCCATATCCTGGGTTGAGGAGACGCGGGTGACGATGATGGCCGTGGCAATCGACAACAGCAGCGATGGGATTTGGGCCACAAGACCATCCCCAATGGAGAGCAAGATATAGGCTTGCGCGGCATCGCCGACGGCCATGTCATGCTGCGCGATACCAATAATCAGCCCGCCCAAGATGTTAATCGCAAGGATCAGCAAGCCGGCGACTGCGTCACCTTTGACAAATTTTGAGGCCCCATCCATAGAGCCATAAAAATCAGCCTCATTGCCAATTTCTTGGCGGCGTGCGGTCGCCTCTTCTGGGGTCAAAATGCCTGCGTTCAAATCGGCATCAATGGCCATTTGTTTGCCGGGCATGGCGTCTAAGGTGAACCTTGCGGATACTTCCGATACGCGGCCGGCACCTTTGGTAATCACCACGAGATTGATAATCACAAGAATGACAAAAACGAAGATACCGACTGTATAATTCCCAGCGACCACAAAATCGCCGAAAGCCTTGATGACCTGCCCTGCGGCGTCACTGCCTGTGTGGCCTTCGCTCAAAACAATGCGTGTTGAGGCCACATTCAAGGCCAAACGCAAGACCGTTGCGATCAAGATCAAGTTTGGGAAAGAGGAGAAATCAAGTGGGCGGTGGGTGTGCAAGGCAACCATTAATATCAGTAGGGACAGGACGATATTGACCACGAAGAATGTGTCCAAAAGAAAGACCGGCAAGGGCAAAACCATCATCGCGACCAAGATCAAAATGCCAATGGGCAGAACGGAACCGCCCATGGCCGATTTGAGGTCAGCTGTCAGGATTTGGTTGCGTGTCAGATCCATGACATGCTGTCCCTGTCAAAAACCCGACCATCGGCAAAGCGAGCATGCGCGTCCGAAAGAGTCGTGTTTGTTGAGTAAATGGGCGATTTCACGGTCTCGTGTTCCTTGTTTTGATCGGCGACGAAGGCCTGACAGGAGAGAAGAAGCAAAACCCGTGCCAACTGACCAAATCTTTTTTGGTGGGAGAAGTCTGCTTGGCATGGAACCTGCACAGGGGAGGCGATGAAGTCCCACAGGAGCTATGAACAATGCGCCATCTTTCGACCCCAAAACCGCCACGATCCTATGCTCGGACCATTGTGGCCGGGCTTTGCGCCTTGAGCCTGTCTGGTTGCAGTGATCTTATGTCCGGCTTTGACTTGAGCGGGAAAACTCAAGCCGAGATTGCGTCGCAAGAGCAAGCCAAAGAGTTGAAAATTGTGCGGACGACTCTGAAGTCCGACACGTCCAAGAAAGCGGCCAGCCCTCTGTCCTCAGCCTTGCCCGTGCCAGTGGTTGCAGCATCGGCCACTGTTCCAACAATTTCCGCCATCGGCTATTCTTCCATCGGATCCCAACCCGGCAAGACTTTGAACCAACGCCGTCTTATGGCCATCCGAGCCGCGCGAATGGACGCCATGCGTATGCTGACAGAGCAGGTGCATGGATTGACCGTGCAGGGAGATACGCAGGTCTCTGAGAATGTCGTGCAATCTGATGTCTTCCGCGCCTCTCTTGCCGGACTGATTGCCGGCGCGCGCACGGTCAAGATCGAACCAAAGGGCTCTGACACCTATGCTGTGACGCTCGAAATAGATCGCGGCACAATTCGGCAACTGTTGCGCGCCAACCGCAGCTGGTGATGGTGATGCGGGCCGGCAGTCAGACAGTTTTGCGCGGCATTAAACATATGCTCATCGCCGTCACAATTGTGGCGGCTATGCCTGTATTGGCCGAGGGTGACATAAAACGCGTTGAGGCTGTGGGCCAGGCGGTTGCGACTGGCGCAGCCTCTGATGCGCGCCTCAGATCCCGCGCCTTGCAAGATGCGCTCTATCAGGCGGCGCTCAAGGGGGGCGCAAGTGTCAATGGTTATAGCGTCACCTCTAACGCTGTTTTGACAAGTGATGTATTGGTGGTCAGACCCGACAGTCAGATTCTTGACTATAGAATCGTGGAGGAGAAGGTGACCCGCTCCAGCGCGCGGATTGCCATTCAAGCCTATGTTGGGCGCATCGATGCCCCGCCCGCTTGCGCCCGCCGGGCGGTTTTGGACATCGCGCTACAGCGCCCGCAGGTGAAATTGGCGGCTTCTGCGCCCGCCTGGCTGATTGCAACTGAAGAGGTGACCGCGGCGCTGCTGGAGCGCGACATCAACGCGCTCGACGGTGTGACTCTAGTTCAGGCATCCGATGCCAGCAGGCAAAGCCAATCCAGCCTGGCGGCGGAGTTTGACTATACGTCTTTGACCCTTGGTGTGCTGCAAACTCCCGGCGCGGGAGCTCAGGCGAAAACGCTAACCACCATGATTTCTTTATCCGGCAGTAAAAGCAGCGCGTTCAAAAACGGTCTGATGGTCCAAGTTGAAAGTAAATTATTTGATCCCAGCTTGGAGAGCGCGCCATTGATGCGGATGGAGACGCGGGAATTGTTACTGAATCGCACCACGCCAATCCAGCTGGTGAACGCAAATTCCCGCGCGACCCGGCAAGAAATCTTGATGCAAATCGGAGCTATGGCGCGGGATATGGCGCGCGACATGATTATTCAAAGGATGTGCCAATCCCTGTCCGCTAAGTTGGTCCTGCGCGAAGGAACACTCACGGCCCCTTTCGGCCGGAATGATGGCCTCACCCGCCATCATCTTGCCTATACACAGGGCGGGGATACGCCCTATGAAATTCTGGAAATTGAAGTCCTAAACGATCAATCCGCCGAGGTTCGCCCTTTGGATAGTTCACGGACAAGCGCGTTCTTTGCCGGTCAAACCGTTCAATTTATGGAGCTGAAATGAGAGTCTTTTCGTACCGACTTGGGTTGCTGATCCTACCGATGATATCTGCCATTGCCCTTCTTACACCGGCTTTGGCCAATACGGTCGTGACCGGATTAGATATCAAATCTGCAATCTTAGAGCGGCTGGCACATGAAGACATCATGGCCGTGCCGAAAGTTGCGGATCATAGGCGTTACTACACATGTGATCAGACACTTCTTGTGGAGGCAAAATACCCGGGCAAATGGGACACCGTGACCGTCACCTGTCCAAATCAAGATGTTGCGTTATCATGGACCGTAATGATCCGGGTTGTGGACGCGTCCCCTGGATTTAAGGAAAATAATCAACCCGAAGCTAACAATTCACCTAAAGTCGTCGTATTACTAGCAAGCGTTAAAAAAGGAGAAGTTTTAACGCCCGATATTATGACACTCATTCCCGCGCCACGCGGATCGAGAATAGGCTCATTCTATCGGGTAGAAGATGTGGTAGGACGCAGAACAACTCAAGCTCTAAGCGCAATGCAACCACTCCGCGCGCGCAACCTAGAGTTCGATTGGGCGCTGACAACTGGGCAGCCGGTGCAAATCGTACAACGAATATCTGGCCTAGAAATTTCAACGATCGGCGAAGCCCTTGATAATGCGCAGATTGGTGATATTACGGACGTAAGAAATATAAAGTCGGGAAAAATAATTGCGGTTCGTGTAAAAAGTTCAAGAAAAGTTACACCAATCGCTAACATCAACTAGATCTGCGTCGTTAATGGTTTATCAGGAGGATGTCATGGTTGACTCTATTAAACATAACATGCGGCAAATGCTTGTGCCAGGTGCACAGGATGCCAAGGCGGCGCCGCCCCGAGGTGGGCAAGCGTCCGCAGACGTTACAGCGGTCTCGGCGGGTTCTGTCGATGCCAGCAGCTTGTCTATAAAGGCTTCGGTCTCTGCGCTGGTGGAAACACCACCGATTGATATCGAGGTTGTAAGCCGGATCAAGCAACAGATTGAAGCCGGGAAATACCCGATTAATCTAGATCTGGTCTCCGAGCGCCTTATGGAAAGCTACCTAGAAATGAAGGGCTGAACTGTTCGCAGTATTTGGTGGTCATCGTAATGGAAATTGAAAAATCACTCGATGAAGCCGCAGCCCTAATTTCAAAATGCTGGGACTTAAGACACAAACCCAATGATCTAGGCGTTTGCAGAATTCAAATTCAAACGTTGGTCGCAGATCTGATTGAGCACAGTCAAAATGAACGGGGAGCGTTTCCCGTAAAAGAGGAAGTCATTCAAAAATTGGGTGAGCTTGTGCGCAAATTTGACGAATTAGAAGCAAAACTTGATAAACATAGATCAACTATAGATGCAGTGATCTCTAATGCGATTCAATCTGACCGCAGATAAATAATTTCTCAGCGCTTAATTTCTTGCGAAAGCGGAAGATTCAAAAATCTCAACTGATTTATTTTGCGCGGCAATCAAATCGACAGATTCCAAGTATCCTGCAACATCCCTACTGCCTTCAAATCCACCCTTTATGCCCATAGCCTGTGCAATCGAATACCAAATATAGGCAGTTTCGTAATCCGGCTCTGTCAAAAATTCAAAGTGAAGTCGCGCGAATTTTATGATTGCCTGAGATGTGCCATCAGACAATTGTTTGGTCAGTCGATCCAAAATTCGACTGTGGTTGCTGTCTATATCTTCCGCGGGCAAGATGCCCGCGAGTTCGGATACTAAGGTCTCGGCGCGAGGCTCTCCGCCGAGATCGGATAAAACCGCCCAATAATAGGCTTCCGAATAGTTTCTGGGCTGTCCCATTCCTGCCTTAATCAAAAGGGCAGCATTAAACTGGGCGTCACTAATATCATCTTCGGCAAGGGTTTTGAAAAGCATGAGCGCCTTACGATAGGCCTTCTCATGAACCGCCGTAACAGCTTCCTCAAATTGTTGGTCCGCATCCGTTTCATGGGCATTGGCGCTCAGGAAACTTGGCAATAACAAGAACGCGAATAAGAGCCACAAGGAAAGTATATGGCGCGGTATGCTCATTTTCCGGCCACCATAACCAATTGCAAATACAGAACTCTGGACTTAAACTTTGATCCTTGCTGCTGTTCATAAACGACAATTTTAGGTCGATCCGCAGTGGTCTTACTGACCTCTACAAGCATGGTGGATGGCAGATGCACACCGCTCTCCGCCAGTGCCCGTAGGGGATCCGTCATGAAGTCTTTCTCAAATTGCAAATCTAACCAGGCGCGCGCCAAAGCACGGCCAAGTATATCGGGCAAGCGATTTCGAACTTCTTCACGATTTGTTAGCACGACATCACCGTCAGCCAGCAACAGTTTTGAGTCTTGTTTAGACTTGCGCAAAGCAATCGCAGTCGATGCCGTAGGTACAGCTACCAATGCAGTTGAGTCTTTGCGTTCCATGTGGCGACCTCAAGTATCATCCTTGTGAGCAAACTGGAGCATTTGCGATAAGAATACATTTAAGTACATATTTAATTTACTGGCAACACACAAGAAGTTAGATTTAATAACATCTTAGTATAGGATTTTTATTGTATTAATTATATTGTAGACTTAATCTTATGTTGCGACGCTATGAATGGTAAAAATGACAAGTTGACTAAGTTAACCGCGCATAAAAATGATTCAATCATAGTTGGAAGCTCAAAGCCAACGATGGATATGAGACATCTTATAGAAGTTGTTGCTTCTTCCAACGGACCTGTATTGGTCTGTGGTCCAACAGGCGCAGGTAAGGAGTTGGTGGCAGAAGAAATTCATACGCACAGCGCGAGATCAGGCAAGTTGATCGCGCTAAATTGCGCCGCCATTCCCGGTGATCTTATTGAGTCAGAGTTGTTTGGGTATGAGAAAGGTGCCTTTACCGGTGCTGATAAGCAACGCATTGGCCGCTTTGAACAATCTCACCGTGGCACACTTTTCTTAGATGAAATCGGAGATATGCCGCTCGCATTACAGTCCAAATTACTGCGCGTTTTGGAAAGCCACTCAATCCAAAGAGTTGGCGGTAAGAATGATGTTAAGTTGGATTTAAGAATTGTCTGCGCGACACATAAAAATTTGCAGGATATGGTTGAAGAAGGTACATTTCGTGCGGATTTATTTTACCGTCTGAATGTCTTCCCGATCACAGTGCCACCTTTAAAACAAAGAGGTGAGGATGTTTTGGAGCTGCTTACCGTACTTTTAGATAAACGACGCGAACAATCTCCCGGTGTTCCCCTGCCTGTGTTTTCTCAAACCGCTTTAACGGCCTTGATGAACTACGATTGGCCCGGGAATGTGCGCGAACTTAGAAACGTCGTGGAGCGGGCTTTTATTATCTTTTCCGGTGCGGAGGTGAGTGGCAAACATGTTCGCGAAAATCTCTTAACGCTTCGGGTGCCGGGCATCGTTCCTGAGGAAGAAAATAATGCGATGTGGGAGGCAACGGGTGATTTACCAGGTCATGCGACGGGACAAGTGTTTGGGTCTGGCGAGGCCACATTGCCTCAACCGGAAGACTATCGAAACTGGTTTGAGCATGATGACCACATTGATTTACGTCGCCATTTGCGGGACATTGAAGTTGTGTTGATTGAAGCCGCGCTTCAAGAAACAGGGGGGATGGTAAGTGCGGCAGCTGATCGACTTAATATTGGTCGAACCACACTGATACAGAAGATGAATAAGCTGATGATTGCGAAAGATTTGAAAGTTAGCTCTCCTTCGCCCAGGCATCCATGAGCGTCGTAATATAATCACCCGTTGACTTAAGCTGGGTGACTGCTTTTTCCATTTCTGCAAACTTACGTAGCTCCCGAGCCTGTATAATATCGGCCTTTGTGTCCGCTTCGGTAAGCTGTTCCTTGTATTCGCTCGACCGGGAATTCAGATATGTTTCTTTTTTGGTGATGTCCCCGGAGGTGGCCGTAATCGTCTCTAAGTAAGTCGACAACTTATCGACGAGGGACTGACCAACGTAAACTTTGCTGCTGAGATCGCCATCCGCTTGGACATGGGTGCCCGCGTTAATAACCAAGCCATTAAATGTGCCGCCGATTTTGTAAAATTCCCGGTCCCCTGCGCTGTTAATTCTCGAAGATAGCGATATTTCATTGAGTGTCGCAGTGTCGCTGACGGCGTCATAGGCAAAGCTATGGGCGCCCTCAGGGGGTGTCGCGCTGGAGCTGAAGGCGACCGATAAAGAGTCGAGTTCCATGGAATTTACGGAGTTGTAAATCGCATCTAATTTTTCTGGATTGCTGATCAGAATTTTCTCTAGCTGGGTTGCATCTAGGCTCAAGCTTCCGTCTCTATTGGTTTTGACCCCCACCTCTGATAAATAGACGGGATCATTACCAAATCCATTTAGAGGCGCTGTTGTGATGGAACTTAATTCACGTTTGATCGCAGATATGGATGCGTCGCCGGCCAAGGCACCCGGTTCCGCGCCATTGGCCCCGCGCGCTGTTGCGGCTTCCAAATAGCTGCGCATAGTATTGATTTGATCGATCAGCGCTTGCAAGTCCGCTGTAGCGGTCGTCGCGTTTGTAGCGACTGATAGAGTAACATTTGAGCTTGTGACCTCATTTAGTGTCAAGGTCGCACCCGCTACAATATCAGATATGCTGTTGGTTTCGCGTGAAATAGTGATGCCGTTGACAATCAATTCGGCATCCTGCGCAGCGGTAATTTCATGACCGCCGTCACTCGTGTCAAAATCTGTTGGCCCGTTGGATGAGGCCGTCAGACGCAATGCATTTTCCGCGCCATATTCGGACATAACACTCAAGGAGAATGTTCCATCCCCCTTGGCAATGACCTGAGCTGTCACGCCGGTGATCGCATTCAAATCCGTTGAAAATTCGGACAGAGAAGTGCCGCCGCTGGCGATTGCAACCGTTTGCGCTGTGCTGTCCGGGTTGGTCGTAAACACATTATCTGCGGACCAAGAGCCTGTTTCGATGGTCAAAGTTCCCGCCGGAATTGCCGCGTCGAGGGAGGCAAAACCTTCGAATTCTAACACCTGCCTCGTGGCCAATTGGGTGGTTTTTACAGAAATTGATCCGGTTTCCAATGCGCCCATGTCCGTCACGGCAATCGCGGTTGCGGCGCTTGAGCTTTGCACTTGAAACAGGCCGGTTGCACCCGCGACGCTCAGAGCACCTTCCAGAGTTGCCGCGCGCGCGCGAAATTTTGCAACCTCTGAAATCGCGAGGTCGTTTTCGCTCACTTGTTTGTTGATGAGTGCCTTTGTAGGTTCAATTTCGGCAGCAACGATACTGTCCACCAGCTGCGTGATGTTCAGACCGGATCCGCCGCTGTTCAAAGTACTCAAATAATCAACAGCCATGGCCCTATGCCCCTTGCTTTGCTCTCTCGTAGATGAACGACCGATCTCAGAATGTTTTAAGTCCTGTGAGCGGGTTAGAAACTGATTTCAATTTCAATGCGGCGGTTTTTCTCCCGCCCCTCGGGCGTGTCATTGTCCGCGACAGGCTTGGTTTCGCCAAGGCTCACGGCTTTCAACTTACCTGCGGGTACAAGTCCGGTGGATTGCATGGATTGCACCACGCTCGCAGCCCGCGCCGCGGCCAAGTCCCAATTGTCTCTATAGAGCGCGCCGTCAGATATTTGAACATTGTCCGTATGGCCGGTGACTGTCACTTCGCTGTTGGTTGTCATAGAAGCGAAAGCCACGCGGCTGAGAATATCTGTTGCGGCCCCTGTAAGATCTGCGGAGCCCGATGGGAACGCGCCGCCGGATCCGACAGTCACAAAAACAGAGCCATCTCGACGCTCGACGGTCACCAGGCCTTGGTCGATTTCATCTTGCAGCGCCACGGCCAATTGATTTTCGGTCAGCGTCGCATTGGCCAGAACGGCTTGGTCGCGCAGCTCGTTTTCTTGTACCCTCGCGGAGGGTCCCGGCCCGTTGCCCTCGGCGTTAAAGGCCATGGACAGCTCTTTGAGCTGTTGCTCCAAGCCGCCCAAAAGGATTTCGCTCTTTGCTTGTCCGCTGGCGTTTCGCGCTTCGGCCAAGGCGGCCAAGGTCTCTTCGAGCAGACTGGGCAAATCTTTTTCCGTTTCATTGGGGGATGGGAAATTGATCACAACATTTTCCCCCAGCATTTCGACGGAGACATCGCCATCTTGAATGGCAGATTGAAGCGCTGCACCCAATTCCGCCGCATCCATTTGTGCCGCCGTGCGCTCGCCTTGCATGTCACCGGCTTGTCCGGTCCCTTGATTTTGGCCAAAATCGTCCTGACGATCGCCGTCGACTGAATCCTCTTTTTTACTATCAACCTCAATTTCGGGTTTTTGCAGCTCGGTTGTTTGCTGCGTCATCTCTTGGGTGACAGAGGGGCTAGGCGAGGGGCTAAATTCAAGAGAAATCACGGTTGTCCCCTTGGGTTGTTCCACCACGGGCACGGTTTTTTGGACACCGAAAGCGTTTTTAAGGGATCCGGAAATCATTTTGAATTTTGGTGTATTGAATTCTGCAAAGGACAAAATCAGAACGAAAAAGGCCATCAGCAATGTCGCCATATCGGCAAAAGTTGCCATCCATGCCGGCGCGCCGACCGGCGGACACTTTGGGCATTCGTCTTCGTCGTCGTCTTCTTCAATATCGGCAGGTTCAGCCATAGCAGCCTCCAGTGTGGCGCAAGTCGGTGTTTATGATGTTACGCCGCTTCAAGTTTTGCTTGTTGTTTCGGTGGCAAGTTTGCGGCCATTTGGTCTTGGATTGTGCGAGGGCTTTCGCTTTTGGCAATGCCGCTCAGACCGGAAATGACCATCTGGCGATAGGTCGTCTCATGAACCGTATAGCCCTCCAGCTTTGTGAGCATGGGAGCGAACAGCACATTGGCCAGAAACGCGCCGTAAAGGGTGGTCAGCAAGGCCACGGCCATCGCAGGGCCGATGGCTTTTGGATCCGCCATATTCCCCAGCATCAACACCAAGCCAACCAAGGTTCCGATCATGCCCATCGCAGGGCCAATATCGATCCAAGCTTTGATGACGCCTTGATTGGCCTCATGGCGCAGCTTCATCGCTTTGATCTCTTGATTCATTTGACGCACCAATGTGCGTTCATCCGCGCCATCGACCAACATCTGTAGGCCTTTTTCGAAAAACTTGTCGGGAACGGCCTGACCCTCCAGAGCCATCATACCATCTTTTCGCGCGACAGCGGCCAATTCGATCATGCGTTCAATCATAGCATCTGGTTTTTTCACCGGCGGCAAAAACGCTTTTGACATGGCGCCGAAGCTGCCCAAAAAAACCGGCAGGGGCGCTGTGTACATGACTGCAAAAAAGGTTCCACCAAACACGATTAAGATCGATGCTGTATCAATGAACGCCCCGAGGCCGCCCCCCGAGAGCATGGCGCCCACGATCATGCCAATTGCGCCCACGAGGCCAATAAGAGAAGCTAGATCCATTCTGAGTACCTTTTCATCGTTATCAACACTCCATCTTCAATTTTCGTACCAAGTTGGAATTGGTCGAAAATTATATTGTTAAAAAACTCAGCACGAAAAACTCGAAGATGGTATGTATATTGCGGTAAGTATCATAGTAACTGTAGCGGTGAGAGAAAAATGTTAAAGAGACTAATTTTGGTGTTAGGGCTGATTTTGGCGAGTTCAACTCACGCGCAATTTTACAAACAGGGAAATCTTGTGACGGATTTGGAGCAGGGCATCATCTGGTTGCGTTGTTCATTGGGCCAGCGTTGGGATCCAACAACCGAGCAGTGCCAGGGCGAGGCGATGCGGCTCAGTCACGCTGAGATTGACCAAGCCATTCTTCAAGCAAATGAACAACTTGGAGGTGAATGGCGCTTGCCCACCTTGGCCGAATTGGAGGGTATTTTGTGCCTTGAATGTCCAGCGCCCAAAATTGATACCGAGGTTTTTCCGAATACTGCGAGCGAGCCCTATTGGACATCTGAAGCCAATTGGATCGCCCCGCGCAGCCGTTGGAGTGTCAGTTTTATGACGGGCTTAAAATATGGGAGGTTTTTCCCGCAACAGCAACTGGCTGCCCGTCTTGTTTCTGATCGCTAAGCCATCTTAAAAAATAATCTAAAGATCTTATCAGATGATTTGAAACCTCTTGCTGCGTCGCAACGTTTCGGGCGTAAAGCCATAAAACCGATTTAAGCATCACGACCGAGCAGGTTCGAAGGGGGGCGGTGCGGCTTTGAGCGCCGCAGCATCCGCTTTGATCATATCTGCCGCTTTTTCGGCGATCATAATGGTTGGCGCATTTGTATTGCCGGAGATTAACTCTGGCATGATAGAGGCATCGACCACGCGCAAGTTATGAACGCCATGCACGCGCAGCCTTGCATCGACCACATCCCCTGAGTTCGGGCTTGGCCCCATGCGGCAGGTTGATACAGGATGATAGAGCGTGACGCCGGTTGCGAGCGCATAGCTCAGCAGATCCGCATCGCTCATTCTATCAATTCCCGGAGCAATTTCACGATCAACCCACCGCGACATGATCGGCGTTGCCATGAGATCGCGGGCAATTTTCATACCGGCGATATGCACCGATTGATCTCTTTGATCTTCTAAGTAATTCGGAACGATGAGCGGTGCGTCCAGTGGATTTGGCGATTGGATATGCACATGACCGCGACTGAAGGGACGCAATTGGCAAGGTCCAATTGTCAGCCCTGGGAAGCGGTCAAACACCCTCTCCGCTGGATTTTCAAAACTGGCATTTGCGATGTGATATTGAACATCTGGCCGCGGCTGCGAGGGATCCGACTTGACAAATCCCGCCAGCATGCCCGCCGGAAGCGATAGAGTGCCTCTGCGGGTCATGCCAAAACGCAAGATTTCGCCCAAAAGCCGCAGTCCCCTGGCGTTTTTGTTGATAGAAAGATCGGCCGAAAGCTGCCACGATAGGCGCGAAATATAATGGTCGGCGAGATGCTCGCCGACGCCGTTGAGCGGATGAAGCACCGCGAGGCCGTGTTTTTGCAAAATCTGCGGATTGCCGATGCCGGAGAGTTCGAGCAGCTGCGGCGATTGTATGGCGCCGGCCGATAAAATGACCTCGCGGTTTGCCTGCAATTTCTGTCGCTGCCCACCGCGAATGACGTACACGCCGCGCGCAGTTTTGGTGTGGTCAATATCTAGACCGATGACCTGGCATTTGGTCAGCACGGTCAGATTTGAACGGCGCCGAACCGGAGCGAGATAAGCTTTTTTAGCGGAAAATCTTAATCCACGGCTTTGCGTCAATTGATAATAGCCAAACCCTTCTTGGGTCTCACCGTTATAATCGGCATTCATCGGAAATTGCAGAGACTGGGCTGCTTCTATGAGACGGTCCAATATCGGATATGTCGAGCGAATAGCGTTGACCTTCAAAGGCCCATCTGTGCCGTGAAACGCCACGTTTTCCGCCCCTGTCAAAGAGGCAATTTGGCAATTTTCAGATTTTTTGAAGTAAGGCAAAACATCAGCATAGGACCAGCCCGCGTTGCCTCGCGCCTCCCAAGTGTCATAGTCTTCCGCTTGCCCGCGCACATAGAGCATTGCGTTGATTGCAGAAGACCCGCCCAAAACTTTGCCTCGCGGCATCGCAATTTTTCGATCCGCCGTGCGTATATCTGGCGCTGTGTTGAACATCCAATTCACGTTTGGATTGACCATGGTTTTGATATAGCCGGCTGGAATATGAATGAGAGGGTTCCAATCTTCGCTCCCAGCTTCAACCAAAGTCACATTTACATCTGGGTTTTCGCTCAAACGGTTGGCCAGGACGCAGCCAGCCGACCCCCCGCCAACGATGATATAGTCTGCTTGCACGTCATATTCCAAATCTGTCGATGATTACCGAATTAAAGCCACGCTCCAGTTTAAACCTATCGGCAACGAATAGGCGATACATAAATAAGAAGGTTGTAAAATTGCCATCGCTCGCCACTTCACCCGCGCCTGAACTCAGGATTATTCGTTGCGCCAGCTCTTTCATCTATCAATAATACGCCAGACCCCTTAAGCAGGTCGCAATCATCATGGGCGGGACCAAAATGGCGCAAAAATCCACGATCTATAAAGCCGAGCTCTCCGTTTCTAACATGGACAGCCATTACTACGAAACCCACAAGCTTACGGTTGCAAAACATCCTTCAGAAACTGACGAGCGTATGATGCTGCGCTTGCTCGCCTTTGCATTGCACGCAAGTGAACGCTTGGAGTTTTCCAAAGGTATTTCCACCGATGATGAACCGGACCTCTGGGAAAAGAACTTGAACGGTGACATAGATCTATGGATTGCCCTTGGGTTGCCGAGTGAGAAACTTATTCGGCAATCTTGCGGCAAAGCCAAGGATGTCGTGGTATATTCTTACGGTGGAAAATCTGCCGAAGTGTGGTGGGATAAAATTCAAAATGGCACAACAAGATTTAAAAATCTCAGTGTCATGAATGTCTCAGAAACCAATTGCGTTGAATTGGCAAGCCTGGCAGGCCGTACCATGCAGATGCAGGTGAACATTCAAGACGGCGATGTGATGGTAAGCGTCGGGAACACGACGTTATATGTCACACTCACCCGATGGAAGTAGCTGCGCTTTAGGCGGAAAATCAGGTTTTTGATCGCTTATGTCTTGCAGACCGGTATCCGTTGCCCCCTATTTTCCCGAGGGCTTTTTTTTTACCTGAGAGGGCGTTGCCCGCAACGCTGCAAGCAACACCATTCCGCCGATCAGCGTGTTCGCACTCGCGGTTTCTCCGAGAAATAGCCAAACCCAAAATGGACCTAACAGGACTTCTGCCAGGGACAATAGAGCCAGCTCTGCGGCGGGGAGGCTGCGAGACCCTAAAGTATATAGGATGAGGCCTGCCCCGACTTGAAATACCCCCATGCCCATGGAAATCACGCCGTCGTTCGGGCTCAGAATGAGTGGGAGTTTAAGGCTGAGGCAGATGCCAACGGTAATTATGATGGCAAAGAGGCCTGACAAAAACACCGCGGGCAGCATTTCGCCCGTGCGACCCCAGCGCAATGCGACCGTAAAAACAGCGAATCCAAATGCCGACCCAAGAGCCGCGAGACTGCCCTTCATAGCGACGCTGCCAGACTTGTCTGCAACCATGACCGCAATCCCGGCAATCGCTACGGCAATCGCGATCCAGGTTGCCAGGCGTACGCGTTCACGAAGCGCCATCCACCCCAGCACGGCCGCCATAAACGGAGCCGTTGCAAATAAGAGCATGGCATTTGCGACCGAGGTGTTCTGGATTGAGTATATGCCACCAGAATAGGCTGCCACCAATGAAAGTCCAGCAATGACGACCGGATAGCCAATGCGCCTGATTTGAGAAAAAGGGCTTTCCCCTGACCGAATTCTAATAAGAAGATATAGAAACAGTGACATGCTGATCGACCGATAAAGCAGGATCTGCCACACAAAGGCATCTTCGATCATGCGAATCCCGAGCCCGACGGTCGACCACAGAATTCCTGCAGTAAAAACGAAAAATATGCCATATTTGTGAGCATCTGCGTTAAACGGGGAGGTGGATGCGATTGTCATTCGGGGCCGATCAAAAATGCGATTTCAGACTAGGTTAGTTTCCTATCCAGAGTTTTGTTCCGTCAAATGCGACACCGAAAGCGCCATTGGGGGCGGTTCTGCGCAAATCGGTGTGGTTCAGAGCAATAATTTCCGCGGATAGATCCGTCTCCTCCGGCGGGAAAAGGCTGCAGATCTGCATCGCGGAGATATGGAGGGTTCTCTGTCTCGGGATAAACTTTTTGCGATAAGGGCTGTACATTTTTCAGAAAATCCGAAAAAAGCAGGTAGTTTTGATAAATTTATTAACAGGCGCCGCTATTGGGGCAGATCATATTATCTGCGGTGGAGATATGGCGCGCGTCTTAGGAGTTTTAATTGAGAATTGTCGTTGCCGGGCTGGGCTATGTTGGATTGACCAACGCGGTCCTACTTGCCCAAAATAATAAAGTTATTGCCGTGGATATAAATGCAGCTCGGGTGGATTTGGTCAATGCGCGCCAGTCGCCAATTGCCGATCCCGAGTTGGAAGATTTTCTCAAGCATCACGAATTGGACCTGAAGGCCGCTGTGGATGCGCCGCGTGCCTATCGCGATGCAGACTATGTGGTCGTGGCCACGCCCACCAATTATGATCTGCTCACTCATTTTTTTGACACCTCCTCCGTGGAATCGGTGATTGAGCAGGTAATCGCGATAAACCCCTCCGCGGTCATTGTAATCAAATCAACTATTCCCGTGGGGTTTGTGGATCAAGCGCGCGCAAAATTTGCCACGGATAATATTATTTTTTCGCCGGAGTTCTTGCGCGAAGGCCGGGCTCTTTATGACAATCTACACCCCTCCCGGATTATTGTCGGTGAAAGATCAGAGCGGGCTAAGGTATTTGCCAATTTGCTTTTGCAAGGCGCGCAAAAGCAGGATGTGCCCTTGCTCTTCACTGATACGCAAGAGGCGGAAGCGATCAAACTCTTTGCCAATAGCTATCTTGCCATGCGGGTTGGGTTTTTTAATGAGCTCGACAGCTATGCCATGGCGCGCAATCTACAGACTCGTCAGATCATTGATGGCGTTTGCCTCGATCCGCGTATTGGTTCTCATTACAACAACCCGTCTTTTGGCTATGGCGGGTATTGCTTGCCCAAGGACAGCAAGCAATTGTCCGCCAATTTTGCCCAAGTGCCACAAAATCTCATTCAAGCCATTGTAGATGCGAATGACACGCGAAAGGCGTTTTTGGCCGAGAGGATTTTGGCGCGCGGGCCCAAAACGGTCGGGGTGTTCCGCTTGGTGATGAAGTCAGGCTCTGACAATTACCGCGAGGCGGCGATCCAAGGGATCATGGATCGATTGAAGGCGCGGGGGGTTGAGGTGATCATCTACGAACCAACGCTTTCCGATCGGCGGTTTGACGGCGCAAGGGTGGAGCCTGATTTGGCGAGCTTTAAGGCTCAATCAGATGTCATATTGGCAAATAGAGCCGATGCCGCCCTGGCTGATGTTGAGCATAAACTGTTCACCCGCGATGTTTACGGCATTGATTGACGGGGCGCGGCGTGACGACTTTGGTCTAAGTGGTCTCTGGCCTCGCCGCGCGATGGGCTCTATAGAAAACCAAAGAGCTAGTGCCGATGGTTTCGGCGGCGGGCGGGTGCTGAGAACAAAAAAGGTAGGGCTAAGATGATCGTCGGACATATTGGAGCGCGCAAAGGCAGTAAGGGCGTGCCAGGTAAAAATTTCCGCATGCTTCAAGGCAAGCCCTTGATCGATTGGTCGCTGGATCAATTGCTGAACAACCGCCGTATTGATGCGGTGGTTGTCTCAACCGATGATGAGCAGATTTACCACCACGCCCGCGCCAAAAACACGGTGGATATCGGCCTGCGTCCCGCAGAGCTTTGCACCGATACGGCGGCAAAATGGCCAGTTTGGCAGCATTCACTTGCGGCGGTTGAAGCGAAAATTGGCGAAGTTTCAATATTTGTTGACCTTGATTGCACCGCCCCCCTGCGCTGGGACAGTGATGTGGATGCGGCTTTGGATCAATTCATAGCGCAACGCCCGGATATGTTAATGTCTTGCTGTACAGCGCGCAAAAACCCTTATTTCAATCTCCTAGAGACCGACCCAGAAGGCCGTTTGCATGTGAGCAAGCCCTTGGGACATCTCGTGGTCGCGCGCCAACAGGCGCCGGTGGTCTATGAACACGCGGGCGGCACCTATGTCTTGGATCCCGCCTATTTGAAATCGGCGTCGTCATTGTTTGAGGGGCGCGTTCTGCCCTATATCATGCCCCCTGAGCGCTGCGCAGATATTGACAGCGAGCTCGATTTTAAGATCGTCTCCTTGCTGATGGCAGAGCAAGAGGCCAGCGCAAATCGCTGATCGGGATGTTCTGGCACAGACTTAACTGCTCAAAAAAGATGTGATCGCCGCAAGCGTTTTGGCGGTTGATCCGCTATATTTGGTTAGAAAATCTGTCTTCATTTTCTCGGTTGGAGGGGCAGCTGGACTATGGGTCAGGCGGTGCGCAAGCCCGGAAAAATCCAGTTTCTCACAAAGCCCCGCGGCAATGGCTTCGCGGGCTGGAAACTCAATGGTGCTGTCATTGGGCCCGATGATGACAGGCTTTTTCAGGCAGATGGGTTCGCAGATATTATGCGAGCCTTTCGGGCAAAACCCGCCGCCCACGACGGCCAAGTCACAAAGCTCTAGGTAAAAATACATCTCGCCCAGACTGTCACCCAAAATAATATCGAGCGGGGCATCGGTGGCCTGCGGCCGCAAGGAGAGCTGAGCATCCAACATTGTGCTGCGGCGCTCAAAGATAAATCCACCGGCCTTGATCATTTCGGCGACCGCCTCAAAGCGATCCGGCGCCCTGGGCACATAGACGAAAAGTGGCGGCGCGGTATTATGCGCGCGGCAATAGGTTTGGACCTCGGAAATCACGCCCAGAAATCCTTTATCCTCACCCTCTACAACACTGGCGAGGGTGACAATCGGGCGGTCGCCAAATGCACTTTGGCGCAGAGCGCGGGCGGCGGTGAGATGTGCCATGGGAATGGGTTGTTCAAAGCGCATCTCGCCGGTAATAGCGATTTTCTCGACACCCAATTGCGCAAAACGCTCGGCCTGGAGTTGAGATTTGACCATAACCCCGGCAAAGCCAGAGACGATTTTCGCACGAGAAAACAATCGCCCTTGATCGCGGGCGAGACTTTTGCTGGGGTATTGTCCGTTGCACAAAAAGAGCGGCACGCCGTGTTTTCGGCAACTCATGATCATGCCTGGCCAAAATTCCACTTCCATGACCAAACCATAGGCCGGCGCAAATGCCCTGAAAAATCGCCGATAGGCGGCATCTGTATCAAAGGGCACATAGCAGGGCAGCAGACGCCCTGCGGCCACTGCATCTGGAAATAACCGCTGGATTTCACTGCGGCCGGCTGGGGTGAAATGCGTGGTGACCAGCGGCAGATCACCTTGCAACAGCTCGGCAATCAAGGGCGCCGCAGAGCGCACCTCGCCCAAAGACACCGCATGAATCCAAATATGGCTCTGCTGGCGCTTGCGATGAAACCCAAATCTCTCGGTCAGATGTTTAATATAAGCGGGCTCGCGTCGACTGCGCAGGTAAAGATATAGCAAAATCACAGGTGTGAGGAGCCACCACATCAGCCGGTAGAGCGTGAGTATCACGCGCAAGTTCATGGGTATTTTCTGCACGATTACGTCACTCGCTTTAAAGTCTGACCCGGTCGAGCAGCTGACCTGTCAAATCGTCCAGCTGTGCTCGGTATTTTGTTTGTAAGCGCTCAAACCCTGCAAGTCCACGGGCCGGGGGGGCCTGCAACGCGGCATAGAGGTCCTCAGGCCCCGCGGTTTCGATGGCCGCTCGCGCGGCCTTGAGGGCGGCATAATCGGCCGTGAAATTGGCCACTCGAGGGCCATGTATGACAGAGCATCCCAATTGCAGAGCCTCCCAAGGATTGTGCCCCTCCACCGCGCAAAAACTGCCTCCGATCAACGCGTGATCGCTACAGGCATACCAAAGCCCCATTTCAGAAAACGTATCGGCGAGATAGACTTGCGTCTGAGCATCTGGCGCTTCGCCCTGGCTGCGTTGCGCATGACGCAGGCCTGAAAGCTTGGCCAAGATGTCTTCGCGGCGGTCTGGAAATCGCGGTGCAAGGATGAGCAAATGCGATCTGCCTTGCTCCACAAGCTGCCTTTGCACCTGCAAGGCAATATCCTCATCGGCCGCATGGCAAGAGGCGGCAAGCCAAATCGGCCGCGGGCCGATCTGTTCTAAAAATGCCCGGCGTGCTGCGCAATTATAGGCCAGCGGCGGGCAATGAGGTTTTAGGGAGCCGCCCATTTGGATGTCCTGCCTTTGCGACAGTTCGGCCACGGCAGCGGCGCTCTGCTCGTCTTGAGCCGAGATCAGATCAAATGTCTGATAGAGGGCACGAAACAAGACCCGAGCCATGCGCTTGCGCTGAAAAGAGGCGGGTGCCATGCGCAGATTGATCAGCGCTTGCGGGATGCCGTGCCGGGCGGTTTGGGCCACGAGACCGGGCCAGATGTCTTGTTCCGACCACAGCGCAAGATTTGGGCGCCAATGGTCCAAAAATCGGCGATTGTAGAGCGGCGTGTCTAGGGGCAGAAACTGGTGCCGGGTTCGCGGCGGAAGATGTTTCTCAAAAGTTTCTGCTGAGGCCAAAGTGGAGGAGGTGACCAAAAAATGCAGCTCTGGCCGGGCCGCATGAAGCGCCGCGATCAGGCCGCGCAGGGCCATGACCTCGCCCAGTCCCACGGCGTTGATCCAGATTAACTGCCCTTCGGGCCGCAGCTGGCCGGCATGGCCGAGTTTTTCGCGCCACCGCTTTGGGTGTTCTTTGCCGCTGTTTTTTCGGCGTTTAAGATGCCAAGGCAGAATAGGGGTGAGGCAGGCGCTGGCCGCTTGGTAAATTGCCAAGCTGAACCGGCCGGCGAGATTAGGACGCAATGTCATGGAATTGTTTTTGCATGGATCTTTGCCAAAACGCATCAGTGTTCAACAAGGCGATGAAATGCGCGGTTGCATTGCCATCGCCAAATTCAGCGCCGCGGGCGAAGCGTTTGTGCCAATTGGTTTCAATAAACCGCAAGATCCCCTGCATGTCTGAGGCGGGGAGCTTGGAGATGGATGGACCGAAGGCCCGATCCGTTTGCCGCGTGCCCACGTCCAGAGAGGCCACCCCCAAAAACGGTGCCTCGCGCACCCCCGCAGAAGAGTTGCCAACCAGACATCCGGCATTGCGCAAAAGTTCGGAGAACCGGCCAAAGCGCATTGAGGGGATAATTTGAAACTGTGATTTTGGGAGGGTTTCAAGGACTTGTAGGATGCCTTCTGAGCCGGGATCATTATTTGGTTTGATCACCACGAAATATTTGCCGCTGGCTTGCAAGGCTGCACAGAGGTCCCGCGCCTGTTGGCCCATGGTGGCAGCTTCGGATGTGACGGGATGCAAAATGCAGATGCCATAATCGGGCGTCCGGATCTCGTAATGGTTCAAGACATCTTCTAAGGCAAAGCCAGAGGGTTGGCCGTGAATGTCCAGCTCAGGCGAGCCGATCACATGAATAGAGCTGGCATCCTCCCCCAAGGCCTGCACGCGGCGGGCTGCGGTTTGCGAGCTGACAAAGTGGCAATAGGCCAGTTTTGAATTGCAGTGGCGCAGAATTTCATCAATGGTTCCAGAAACTTCACCACCTTCAATGTGGGCGCATTTCACATAGTTTGTCGCGCAAACCAGCGCGCAGGCGAGCGCCTCCACGCGATCTCCATGCACCAGCACGAGATCCGGCTTGTCTTCCATAATAAAGTCAGAAAATCCGAGCATGGTCTTCGCGAGGATCACGTCTTGGGGATCGCCGGGCCGTTGGTTGACAAACTCATGGACTGAGGCGCCCGCAAGGCGGTTCACTTCGATTTTGGTGAGACCATAGCTTTCCAGCATATGCATGCCGGTGACGAAAAAAGAGACTGAAAACCCATCCGCAATCGCGGCTTTGGCCAGCGGTTCGATTTTTCCGAAATCGGCCCGTGTTCCGGTGACAAAGAGAAGGCGCTGTTTTTGAATCATAAGGCTCATTACTCTAAATCGCGCGACCGTAAAAGGCATGCGGCATGGGCGCGGGGTTAATCAGTCAAATCGCTCCAGGTGAGTTGGTCGTTTCGCTTGACCGGCCGGGTGAGGCATTTGCCCAAAACAGTGTCAAATTCAAAGCCAGGGATTTCACCATTGCCGGGGCGACGGGCCCAGATATCTTGCTCGGTGATGCGGTGGCCCTTGGGCAAATCTTTGTCGGCAACAATGCTGGCACGGGCGAAGCGGTAGACATCTTCCTCCGGCCCGGTGCGTTGCTTGGGATTGTGCAGCGCGGTGTGGATCTCTTGCGACCGATCGATCAGGTGGCGCAATTCGGAAGGGTCCATCGAACAGGCAATATCGGGTCCTTTGCGGTAGCGGCTGTCGGTGTAATGGCGTTCCAAAATTGAAGCACCCAAAGCCACTGAGGCCAAAGCCATCTCTGGGCCAATGGAGTGATCAGAAAAGCCAATAATTGCGTTCGGGAAGGCTGCTTTAAGATCGCTCACGCCCCGCAAAGAGACAATCTCCGGGGGTGAGGGGTAGAGATTGGTGCATTCTAACAGCGCATAATCGACGCCGGCGTCTTCAAGAATTTGAACGCTTTGGCGAATCGTCTCAATCGTCTGCATGCCCGTCGACAGGATCACCGGCTTGCCCTTTTTGGCGATGTGGCGGATCAGAGGCAGATTGTCGGCCTCGCCAGAGCCGATCTTGAAGGCTGGCACGCCGATCTCTTCGAGAAAGTCAGAGGCCGCGCGCGAGAAGGGGGTGGACAGGTAGATCAACCCAAGATCTTCCGTGTGGCTCTTGAGGGCAATTTCATCGTCCTTTGAGAGGGCGCAGCGGGCCATCACGTCCCAAATCGAGATGTCAGCATTGGGAGGGAAAATCTGCTTGGCAGCCTCTGTCATCTCATCTTCGACAAAATGCGTCTGATGTTTGATGCACTCGCAGCCCGAACGCGCCGCCAGCTCCACCATATGTTTGGCAACCGCCAGCTCGCCGCCATGGTTGATGCCGATCTCTGCAATCACCAATGGTTTTTCATTGGGTCCTATTTTTCGATGTCCGATTTGCATATGCCGCTCCGGTGAAACTTGCCTCAACTTAGACCGAAGCCCGGGCAAGGTGAAGTCAAAACCACTCTTGGGCGGGGTGCTACTCGGCATCTGCCTCTGTTTTGTCAGAATAATAAGCTATGAGTTTTTGACGCATGCTGCCGAGGGCGAAGTCACTCCAGACCAAGACCCGGCCTTTGGGGTCAGAGATATGCGCGCCGAGCTCAAGTTTGATCAACTTCTCTGGCTTAATCTCAACGCCGCACAGGGTGACCACCGTCAGCTTGTCCCGCCGTTTGCGCACCCAAGGCAGGCAGGATTTTGCATAGGTGAGCAGCCAATGATGCAGCATAAATTCCGTTGGGAATTTCACTGCAAAATGTTTGGGCAGTGCAATCATATGCTCCTGCGCGGCCCAGCTGATGAAGCGCTCATCGGCAATGGTTGGGCGGAATTTTAAAAACTTGCCTGCGTCGTAGATTTTCAAAAATTCGTCCGAAATCCTGCTGCAATGCTTGGGATGAAAGACGATGAAAGATGAATTCCCGCGCGCATAGCGTTTGCCCTTGGTCAGGCGATAGATCATCCGGGCCGGGCCCGAAAAGGGCAGGACCGCACTTTGAAACATCACAATCGACCTGTCGTCTTTGCGAAACTGAAAGGCCTGTTCAATCGGCCCCAAGATCACCGTGTCCAAATCAATATAAATGGCCGGCATGTCAGGTGTTAAAACGCCCGATTTGAACATGCCCAATTTGGCTTGGCATCCTCCGGTCATGAATTCAGGTTTGAGATAGGCGTCTGGCAGCGCGGCAAGTTCGACCCTTGGATCAAGCCCCTCATGCGGCCGATCCGTAACCAGTACAAAGCGCGCGACGGAGCTGTTTTGATCCGCCACTCGTTTGACCAATCTGTTGACATCAGCCGCGCCATATTTTGTGCCCCAGCAGATCAAAACGCATTGCCAGGCTTTGGGGAGAGATGGGCGCATGTCTTCATCCGTAATGTTGCCCACGCAAAGCTGGCATTGCCGGAGGATCTTGCGCGGTTCTGTAAAACTTTCGGCTCAATGAATACTGCGGTTCACCGGTGCGGGGCAAGGGCGCTTTGTGAGAGTTTTCACCGGTTGCGGCCGATTGGCGGCTGGTCTTCGCGACCGGCATCTGCCAAACTCTAGGGATCTTATAGGAGTTTAGAGAATGCGCACAATCCTTTTGGCCCTTGCCTTCCTGGGCTTTGCACAGACTGTCCCAGCCCAGAGCATGACGGAAGCGCGGGTCAAACAGCTGGCGCTTGAGGCGATTTTGGAAAATCCAGAAATCATCATGCAGGCGGTTGCTATTTTGCAGCAGCGCGAGAAGGAACGGGCGGCATCCGGTGCCAATACCGTGCGTTTGCAACTCGAATCCGATCCCAACGCCCCCAATCTCGGCAACCCCGAGGGGGATGTCACAGTGGTGGAATTTTTTGACTATAATTGCCCCTACTGCCGGAGCGCGGGGCAGACGGTGCAGGCTCTTCTCGCAGCCGATGTAAATGTGCGGGTGATCTATCGCGAATGGCCGATTTTGGGTGATGATAGCGTGATTGCGGCCCGTGCTGCTTTGGCCGCTCGCGAGCAGGGCAAATATGAAGCCTTCCACTGGGCTTTGATGGGTGGGGAAGGGCGTGTCACTGAGGCTCGAATATTCAAAGTGGCGCGGGATTTGGGCATGGATATCGCCCAGCTTGAGGCGGATATGACGAGCCCGGCTGTGGGGGCGCATATCGCCTTGAGCAATGCTTTGGCGCGTCAATTGGGCTTTACCGGCACGCCGGCCTTTATTGTAGGGGATCAAACTGCGCCGGGCATGTTGAGTTTGGACGAGATCACCCTGCTGGTGGCGGAGGCGCGCGCCAATCCATAAGCGCCGGTGGCGGGGAAGTGTCGTTTTTGAGACGGCCTTAAGGCTGAGACTGCGGCATCTGATCCAAAACTATTTTAATGGAGTATTGCAATGACATCCCCGAATATTCTTCTGATCATGGCCGATCAACTGGCGCCACATTTCACTGGTGCCTATGGTCATGAGGTGGTGAAAACCCCGCATTTGGATGCTTTGGCCGCCCGGGGGATGCGATTTGATGCGGCCTATTGCAATAGTCCGCTGTGCGCCCCATCGCGTTTTTCCATGATGGCGGGACAATTGATTAGTAAGATTGGGGCCTATGACAATGCGTCCGAATTCCCCGCCTCTATCCCGACCTTCGCCCATTACCTCAAATCTCTGGGCTACAGCACATGCCTGTCTGGAAAGATGCATTTTGTCGGGCCTGATCAAATGCATGGCTTTGAAAGTCGGGTGACCACAGACATCTACCCCTCTGATTTTGCCTGGACCCCAAATTGGCAGAAGGCCGACGAGCGGATTGATAAATGGTATCACAACATGCAGACCGTGAAAGAAAGCGGTCAGACCATGGCCAGTTTCCAAATTGATTATGATGACGAGGTGGAATTTGCCGCCAAGCGCAAGCTGTTTGATTATGCCCGCGATGGGTCACAGCCCTGGTGCATGGTGGCCTCTTTCATTCATCCCCATGATCCTTATGTTGCGCGGCCCGAGTGGTGGACCCTTTATACGGATGACGACATCGATATGCCGCGCCATCCTGAATATGCAACCGATTCCTTTGGTCAGCGGGTATTGGAGGGGATTGAAGCCTATTCTAAGGCTCTGACGGAGGAGGAGGTCCGGCGCGCACGCAGAGCCTATTACGCCAATGTCAGCTATTTTGACAGCAAGATCGGAGCGCTGGTTCAGACGGTTGAAGAGATGGGCCAGCTGGACAATACCATCATTATCGTCACCGCAGACCACGGCGATATGTTGGGCGAAAAAGGCCTTTGGTATAAGATGAATTTCTTTGAGCATTCTGCGCGCGTGCCCTTGATTATGGCTGGCCCCGGCGTGGCCCGGGGGCAGACGGCAAATGCGTGTTCGCTGGTGGATTTGTTGCCCACGATGGTCGAGATTGGCGGCGGAAGTGCAGATATGTTTGGCATGCCAGTGGACGGGCGCTCGTTGATGCCTTTGGCGCGGGGCGAAGATGATGGGGTCTCAGAGGCCATTGGTGAATATTGCGCCGAGATGACAGGTCATCCGGTGTTTATGATCCGCCGCGGCGATATGAAATATATCCATTGCGACAGCGATCCGGCGCAGCTGTATGATCTGGCCAACGATCCCTGGGAGCTTGAAAATCTGGCCGACCATCCGGCCTATCGGGTGATTGCTGAGGGATTTGCACAGGAAGTGGTGCAGCGTTGGGACAGTGCGGCATTGCGCGAAAAAGTCATGGCCACCCAGAAAAATCGATTTGCACTCAATGCTGCGATGCAGGCTGGGGCCTCTGAACATTGGGATTACAACCCGCCCTCTGACGCCTCGCAGCAATATGTGCGCAACCATATGGATTGGACCGTGGTGGCCGAGCGCTTCCGCTTTCCGCCCGTCAGGTGATACGGGACATTCACTCAAAAAATACCCCCGCATCTTTCGATGCGGGGGCTGTGCGGTTGCGTTTTGCGCGGCCGATCAATCGTCGTGAGGCAGCATCAAGTTAAGCACCACGGCCAATAAGGCTGTTGGCGCAACGGCAGAGGTTGCCAAAGTTTGCCAGATACCAGGCAGATATTGCACAGCGCTTGGCACCAGGTTGAGGCCCAGACCCACTGCAAGTGACACAGAGATAATGATCATGTTGCGACGTGACATCTTCACTTCGGTCAACATATTCATACCGGCTGCGGCCACCATGCCGAACATCACGATCACGCCGCCGCCGAGCACCGGCAAAGGCATGGAGGAGATGACGGCCCCGATTTTTGGGATCAATCCGCAGACGATCAAGAAAATCCCTGCGATGGTCACCACATGACGTGACATGATCCCGGTCATGCCAACAATGCCAACGTTTTGGCTGAAGGATGTATTTGGCAGGCCGCCAAAGACGGCTGCAACAGCGGTGCCCAGACCATCTGCATAGGTCGCGCCGGCGATTTCATCATCGGTCGCATCGCGGCCTGCGCCGGCTTTGGTTGTCGCTGAAGTATCGCCCACAGTTTCAATGGCTGAGACCACAGACACCAATGTGACACCGATCACTGCGCCCATGCTGAATTCGAATCCATAGGGCATGACAGTTGGCACTTGGAACCAAGCGGCTTTCGTGACGCCGCCGAAGCTGACCATACCCGCTAGAACGGCGACAATGTAGCCGGCAATCAGGCCGATCAAAACCGCTGCATTGGAAACCAGGCCCTTGGTCAGGAACTTACAAGCTAAGGAAACGACAATCACGGTCAAGGCCACAGTCCAATGCTTTAAAGAGCCAAAGCTTTCCGCAGCCATTTGAAAATCTGCCGCCCCGCCTGCTGCATATTTAATCGCAACGGGAATGAGGTAGAGACCAATTGCCAAGATCACCAGACCGGTGACCAGAGGTGGGAACATGAAGCGGAGCTTCTGGATCACACTGCCCAAAGAGAAGTGTATGATGCCGGCAATTATACAGGCGGTCAGGGCGACACTCAAGCCTTGGGTTGCGGCCACACCGGCCAAAACACCTACAAAAGCAAAGCTGGTGCCCTGCATGATGGGCAAACGCGCGCCAATGGGGCCCATGCCAACCGTTTGAAACAGAGTTGCCACACCAGCAAAGAGCATGGCCATTTGGATGAGGTAGACTTGCTCTGCACCGCCAAAGGCCAGGCCTGCGGCCCCGGCGACGATAATGGACGGAGTCACGTTGGAGGCAAACATCGCCAGCACGTGTTGCAATCCCAATGGGATAGCCTGCCCCATTGGGGGCGTGGCGTTTGGATCGCCATAGTTGATATCAGACATTTCTTTTCCCTTCGTTGTGAGTATTGGCGCCTGCCAATTATCGTCCTTATTTTTAATTTTCCGTGTCTTGTACAACATGACCGGCCACGCCCCTGGACCCTTGGGCCGTGATGTCTGCAGTTTATCCACTTTTTTTTCTCGAGGTCAAAACAACTTTGGCACAATGGCAGTATTCCTTGGAAGGGTGGGCGCGCGCGTTTGGGGTCGGGCAAATAAATGCGCAAATCGCGCGATGCGCCGGTCGTCTTTAATCAATTGTTAGGACTTTTCGGGTCATAGAGCTTTTATTAACTATAGGGGGATACCATGAGCAGCTTACAACAGAATGCCTCCTTTTTGACATTTTCGGGCGAATTGACCTCTTCTGGCGCGGTGCGATTGCTTTCGGTGATGTTACAGGCGCCAGGGCATCGCTTAACGCTGGAAGCCAATGGCGGCGGCGACTGGTTGCGCGAAGACCTCGCCGAATTGGGCGAGGAGCTGTTGCGCGCCGCGCAGCGTCGCCCGGTGCGGCGCGATTGGTTCCTCTATGACCTGCCAGGCTTGCGGCTTGAAGATTTTCAACCCGATGTCGATGCCGCGACTCACCCGCAAGTCACCTTGCGACTCACTCGTGGCGGGGTTCAGCAATTGGTGGCCAAACCCAAGGCAGAGAGTGCCGCGGCAGCTTTAGAAGATGTTGTCCTGCCACTGCGCAACCTTTCGGCCTATCTTCACGCGATGGGAGATCGGGCGGTTCCCCAGCTTGGCGCACAGGCTTCCAAAATGACAGCGCGTCAGATTGATGAATTTTTATTGGCCTTTGGCGGGCGCATTTTAGAAGCCGAACCAGAAGAGGTCTTGCCCTTGCACCGCTATTGGCGACATGGCTAGACGCAAAATGTGACCCCTTTCGGGGGCAATGGCGCAATTGCAAAGGTTGATGTCGCACAAGCCCTTGCCAATGCGCCGCGATAAATTACCCTCACGGCATGTATATAGATGCCCTCCAATATATCGCCCCCAGTCGCTCTGTTTTTGAACAAATGCGCGCTGGGCGCCTGTCGGCCGTGCATGTGACGGTTGGATACCACGAAGATTTTCTTGGGGTGGTGCAAAACTTGCAGGTTTGGAACCGTTGGTTCGAGGAATGCGGCGATCTGATTGCCCGGGCTGTAAGCTGCGATGAGATCCGGGCGGCCAATGCTGCGGGCAAAACTGCTATTTTATTCGGTCTGCAAAATCCTTTGGCGATTGGGGCCGATATAGGCCGTGTTGAAATCCTCGCGCAATTGGGCATTCGCTTCTGCCAGATCACCTATAATCAGCAATCCCTTCTTGGCGCGGGCTGTTTCGAAACCCATGACAGCGGCCTCACCTCCTTTGGCCGAGAAGTTGTCAACGAGATGAACCGCGTGGGCATGGTTATTGATCTGTCCCATGCGGGTCACAATACAGCGATGGATGTGGTGGACTACTCTTCGCGCCCCGTCACTGTGACCCATGCCAATCCAGATGCTTGGCATCCCGCGCCGCGCAACCTGCATCATGATTTGTTGCAAGCCCTGTCGGAGCGCGGCGGTATGGTCGGCTTTTCACTTTACCCGCATCATCTGCGTGGCGGCAGCGATTGCACCATGGCTGACTTCGCGGAGATGGCGCAGGAGATGCTGCACCGTTATGGGGCTGGGATGTTTGGAATTGGCTCGGATCTGTGCCAAAATCAACCCGATAGCGTGGTAAATTGGATGCGCAATGGTCATTGGCGCAAACATCCCGCACCGCCTGTCGCCTTTCCTGCCTGCCCAAGTTGGTTTGGCGACAATCGTGATTTCCCTGGCCTGGCGGCCGGGCTGTTGGCGGCCGGGATGACACAGGCAGATGTCGCGGGCCTGTTGGGGGGGAATTGGATGAGATTTTGGCAAGAGGCATTTGTAAAGCCATGAAAGATGTCACGATAGATCAGCGCGATTTGCGCCCGGCCGATGAGGTGATGCGCTTGAGGCGCATGGGGTCCATGTTTCCCTCGCGCCTGTCGTTTCTGCGCAGCTTGACCCGCCGTCTGATTGCGGATGGCAGCCGGGTGAGCCGTCCGCATTGGCAGATTGACGGCGATGGCTATGGGACGGCGGTTTATACGGTGACATTGGGCGGGCACCGCTATTCGCTCTTTGCCATCACCCAGCCGCTTGACCCAGAAATGCGCACTGACCGGGTTATTGCCGAGGCTTGGGATGCGGCCTTTGTTCTGTATGATGGGGTGCCGGATGCCGCCGAGATTGCCCGCCTGTCAAGCCAGGCCCCGCTGCAAGAGGCGGGACGGTTCACGCAAAAAGATCTCTGCCTGTCGCGGGCCAATAAATCTGTCCGCTTGTTTGAACAGATTGCCAGCGCCTTGCGCGCGGGTCGCGCCCTGCCAATGGGGATGATCCATCAGATCGGCTATTTGATGCGCACCACGGCGGTTTACGGCAATGGCAAGTTTGGCATTGCTGATCGGAGCGTCGTCGCACAGCGGCCAGGGCTTGAAGGGCCCTTCATGGCCGAGATGCTCACAGTTTGGCTGATCCGCAATTTCACTCATGATTTGATTGAGCATGTGGGGGGTGGGACCCTGCCGGCGCGGGTGAAACGGCAATTGGGCATTGGCAATTCAACCGGCTTGGGCATGGCGCCATTTTTGGTGTCGCATCCTCTTTTGCTGCATTCTTGGATGATATGCCGAGAGACGGCTTTGGCGCGGGTGCGGGCGGCGCAGATAGAGACAGGCGCGGCACAGAGGTTGATGGCCCTGGCGCGCCGGGCCGCGCAACACTTGCTTGAGTGGAATATCCCTGATCCGATGCACCAGGCGCGGATTGTCACGCTGCGGCAAGAATGGGCGCGCCTCACGCAGGGGCTGACAGAGGCCAAACTGTGCCAGGAGGGCGCTGTTGAAGCGCTTTTGGACCATAGCCGCACAGGCAGCTGCGATCTACAAGAATTGACGGTCAGCTGGCTGCTCGAGCCTTTTGGCGATTTGGTGGATGGGTTGACTGAGTGTATGGCCAACCCGTTTGACCCTGTTTTGCAGCCGCAGATGAGCTGTGACGAGCTGCGCGCACTTTTGCAGGCGCATTGCGCATTTGCAACCGAGATTGATTTCACCAATCCGCAAGCCAGCGCGCAATTTTGGTATGTCTCTGAAGCCAAGCTGGAGCCACGCATTGGACAGCGCCAATTGGAGCCGGGCGCAGATCGGGAAAGCCCGCTTGATATCGCGCGGCGCATTCAGGAGCTTGCCAAGGATTTGCATGGTCACAGCGGAGCGATTTGGCAATTTTTGACTCAATTCCCAGAGCATCGCTATGCAGTGCAGCGCGTGCAGGCCTTGGCCCAAAACCCTTATTCGGAGATTCGCGACAATCTGGTGGATGCGGATATGGCGCCAATTGATATGTTGCGCTGTAAATTGTCGTTCTTTGGGGCCAGTAAATTTGACCCAAAATCGCAGCTTTGGACCCGGATTACGCTGGCGCAGGGGGCCCCTCTGGCGCAGGATTTGGCCGATGGTACTGCGCGCGATGATTGGTGGCTTCCGGTGTCTGCGCCATGATGGTCTCATCCAATGAGCTGCAAATGCTCGTGCTCAAAGCCTGCCGTGGCGTGGGTGTGCCCGTGGCGCAGGCTCAGGAGGTGGCGGTGGCTCTGGCGCAAACTCCGCAAGCCTTGGGCGCCTTGCTGCCGCATCTGGCCCAACCGATGAAGGCCGCGAAATTTGATTTTTCCGCAGGTCTGACCGTGCATGATGCGTCATTGCTGCGCGATTTTTCCGCCTGTGCGGATGCGGCGACCCTGGGGGTGCAGCCGGTGCGCCTATGCGGTATGGCGGGGTGTGATCTGGCCCATGCGCTGGCCCATTCCCGCGGCCTGTCGATTGCGGGGGAGGGGGCGGATGTGGTTTTCACCGGGCCAGTGCCCTTGCCTTCTCAAGGAGCGCGCTGCTCCGTCGTGCCGGAAATTTGGCAGCAGATCTCCCGCTTTGCCGCATTGACCTATGTGCCCGAGACCGATGCCTCCCGTCTTGGCGGGGCGGGGGCTGGTTTGAGTGATAATGACTAGGCTGTCCTGACTAGGGCCGGCGGAACACATCCTTTTCATAGTGCACATGTTCGAGATAGAGCCCATCGGGCGGGCAAACCGGTCCGCAGGCGGCGCGGTCGCGGGCCGCCAATGCCGCGGCCACCCGCTCGGGCGGCCAAGCCCCGGCGCCGACCCGTTCAAGCGTGCCCACCAGACTGCGCACTTGATTGTGCAAAAAACTGCGGGCTTTGACATGAAAGCGAATCTCTTGGCCCTCCGGGTAGTCATGGGTGGTGATATTCAAGACATCCAACGTCTTGATGGGGCTTTTTGCTTGGCACATGGTTGAGCGGAAGGTTGTGAAGTCATGGTTGCCGACAAGAAAAGCGGCACCGGCGCGCATGGCCTCTACATCCAGCGGGTGCCTGGATTGCCAGACCAAACCGGCATCATGGGTCACCGGGGCCGCGCGGCAGACAAGCCGAAACAGATAGTCGCGGCCAATGGCGGAAAACCGGGCATGCCAGTCTGGATCCACAAGCTGGCAATCGAGCACGGCGATGCGATTGGGTTTTAGATGATAATTCAGCGCGCCTTTGAGCTTTATTGGATCCCAATCTTTGCGCATGTCGCAATGGGCGACCTGTCCCAGCCCATGCACGCCTGTATCCGTGCGGCCAGCGGCCGCGATGCTGGGCAGATCAGGCTCAAGCTGCGCCAAAGCCTGTTCGACCGCAGTTTGTACGGTGGGCAGATCATTTTGCCGCTGCCAGCCATAAAAACCCTGGCCATGGTATTCAATCTTAAGCGCATATCGAGGCATGGATCTGCCCTTAACCAATAGATGCAAATTTGGCAATTGCCGCAAAGCCTGGCGTTAATCGCATCGCTGCGCGCGTGAGAACGTTTAAGCCTAGGCAAAGCGGACGCAGCTTCCTATCTATGAAACACAGACAAAGGGAGCCTATGGTTTTAACTTCAGTCACAGATCGCCTGGGCAATGCTGCGGGCAGCGCCGTGGGTGCGGTCTCCGGGCGTTTGACCGATCGGGTTATCCGGCTTGGGGTCACCGGGCTCAGCCGCGCGGGCAAAACTGTGTTTATCACCTCTTTGGTGGCCAATCTGCTCAACCGCGGGCGAATGCCCCAGCTCTTGGCGGCCAATGAGGGGCGCATTCAAGCCAGTTTTTTGCAGCCTCAGCCCGATGATACGCTGGCGCGATTTGACTATGAGGCCCATCTCGATTCTTTACTGCGCCCCGCGCCGCAATGGCCACAAGGCACCCAAACCATCAGCCAGTTGCGCCTGTCGCTCAAGCTGGCGCCGCAGGGAATGTTCGCGGCCATGGCGCCACCAAAAACGGTACATTTGGACATTGTAGATTACCCCGGCGAATGGCTGCTTGATTTGGGCTTATTGGATCTGACCTATGACCAATGGTCCCAGCAGGCGCTGCAATCTGCTGAAGGTCGCGCGCAGGCCAGTGCGTATCGCGCCAAACTGAACTCGGTTGATGCGGCAAAACCCTTCGATGATGTCAGCGCCTCCCAATTGGCCAAAGCCTATGCGGCCTATCTCACAGCCGCGCGGCAGGCCGGATTTTCAAATTTGACCCCCGGGCGCATGCTTTTGCCGGGTGATTTGGCCGGATCTCCCGTGTTGACCTTTGCGCCTTTGCCCAAGGGCGCGGGTGACAAGCGGTCTTTGCGTGCGGAAATGCAGCGGCGGTTTCAGGCCTATCAGGAGAAGATTGTGAAGCCGTTCTTTCGCGATCATTTTGCGAAATTGGATCGGCAAATTGTCTTGGTGGATTTGCTGAAGAGCTTATCGGACGGTCCGGCTGCGGTGGCGGATCTTGAGCAGGCGATGACGGGCATTTTGCGGGCGTTTCGTCCAGGAAAGCGCGGATTCTTGCGCGAATTGCTGCGCGGGCGGCGTATCGACCGGATTTTATTTGCCGCCTCAAAGGCCGATCACTTGCATCACCTTCAGCATGGGGCGCTGCAAGATTTGGTGGCCGCGCTCACGCAATCGGCGCGCGACACGGCGCAGTTCAAAGGGGCCTTGACCAGCTCAATCGCCTTGGCGGCGCTGCGCAGTACGATTGAGATTGATTTGGACCGCGAGGGACAAAGCCTGCCTGCTGTCAAGGGCCTGGCGCTGGGGTCCGGGAAGACGGTGGGACTTTATCCTGGCGAGTTTCCAGTCTCGCCCGCAGGGGTTTTGGCGCAAGCCCGCGCCGGTGTTTCACAGTGGCATGAGGGTGCGTTTCACGACCAGGCTTTTGTCCCGGCGCCATTGTCCTTGCCGCCGGGCTATGGACCACCGCACATCCGACTTGATAAAGCTCTGCAATTTTTGATTGGAGATGTCTTGTGAGCCTGAATTTCACCCCTGCTCACCCGTCTGACGCCACAGAAATCAGTGCGATTTTGGAGGAATGGTATCTCGAGAATAGTTGGGTCCCGCCGGTGCATGATAAGCAGGAGCGCGCAGACTATGGCCGTGTTTTGCTGTCTTACTGCGAGGTGACTCTGTTACACTGGCGGGGGCAGTGCGTTGGATTTTTTGCTCTGGAAGGGGATATCGTTCAATCGCTTTATATTCGGTCTGAATTTCAAAGGAGAGGCTTCGGGCGCGCCGCCATGCGCCATGCGCAATCGCAAAGAGAGGCGCTTCGGCTTTGGGTGTTTCAACGGGACCGCAGAGCGCAGAGTTTTTATCGCAGCCTGGGCTTTCAGGTGGTCGAGACCAGCGATGGGCAGGACAATGATTACAACCTGCCGGAAATGATGCTGATTTGGAGGCGGACCGATGAGTGAAAACCGCAAGGCGCCATTGGTTGTGGAGCTGCCGGCATCGAGGGAAGATGTCACCCCAGAAACGGCCCCGGCCATCCCCGAAGTGGGTCCAGGAGCGGCGCAAAGCTCTACCGGATTTCAGGCGACAACTTTGATGCTCGGCAGACGCCCCGGCCGCGCGCTGCGCTGGGCGTTTGGGTTTTTCAGCGCTTTTGTGGTGATGAGTATTTGCTTGGCAATTTGGGAATTTTTGACCGGGCTGGTGATGCGCTTTCCCGCCCTGGGATGGCTGGCCGTTGCCCTACTGGCCTGCGCCTGTTTTGCGAGCTTTTGCGTGGCGGGCAAGGAAATCCTGGCTTTGCGCCGATTGGCGCGGCTTGATCACATTCAACAGCGGGCCAAGGATGCGCGCGCCTCTGGCCTGCTGCCTCAGGCGCAGTCTGTCTGTGCCGAGCTCGAGGCGCTCTACCGTGACCGGGCGGAGCTGCGGTGGCAGGCGGCGCGGTTTGCAGAGCAAAAACCAGACATATTTGATGCCGATGGGATGATGGAGGCGGCAGAGCGCGCGCTGCTGTCCCCATTGGACCGTATGGCCGAACACACTGTCGAGGCCGCAGCCCGGCAGGTGACGACCCTCACCGCCCTGATGCCGCTGGCTGTGGTCGATGTGATTGCAACCTTGGTCACGAATCTGCGTATGATCCGCAAGATCGCTGAAATATATGGCGGCCGGTCCGGATTTTTTGGCAGTTGGCGTTTGACACGTCTGGTCTTGGCCCATGTGATTGCAACGGGAGCCGTGGCGATTGGCGATGATCTCATCGGCACGGTGGCCGGCGGATCGGTTTTGGCCAAGTTCTCCAGAAAATTTGGCGAAGGTGTCATCAATGGTGCACTGACCGCGCGGGTGGGTGTCGCGGCCATGCAGCTGTGCCGCCCCTTTTCCTTTCAGGACGGTGCATCTCCCAGTGTCACCGGCATCATGAAGCGCGCGCTCTTGGGCGTTTTCGTTTCGGATCGGAGGCGCTGACGGGTTTTTGCGCAATTTTCAACCCTGCGGCAAACTCTCTACGTCAAGCCAGTTGTGCAGCGGCACAGAGGGGCCTATAACCAGCGCGAGATGGAACGGATATTGATCATTCTACGAATTATATCCCCGGCACTGTGACAATGCAGCTGCCGGGCCAAAGGCGTTGGA
>Ga0209653_1000402_pt1 | contig 38729 bp, 30 predicted proteins | sample SaaInl6LU_22_DNA_FD_184644 | JGI IMG/M metagenome (GOLD analysis project Ga0209653, IMG submission 184644) | Marine microbial communities from expanding oxygen minimum zones in the Saanich Inlet - ESP_116LU_22_DNA (SPAdes) (version 2) | ecosystem: Environmental > Aquatic > Marine > Intertidal...
ACTTCTAAAATTTCATTTCTTGTCATATCTTAATCATTTACTTCGTAAATATACGAAAAATAATTGATATATCCTAATGAAAATTAAATTATTTTAGTAAAAATTTGATATAAGTAGTAATATTTCACACTATACTTGTAAAATTACTAAATTATTTTTGATTAAATTCTATTACCTCAAATATTCTGGTAGAAATTTTCTTTGTTCCTTCAGTATTGGTAACGATGATTGAATTTTTAAATTTTTCCCAATCAACAGAAAAGGATTTATCCAATACTCCCCCATTTTCTTCCTTAACTAATTCGTTAAGAGCATTGATGGTATATAAGGTATTAGATTGTTTTTTTCTATGTACCAAAATTGTATCACGTAATGGATACTCTGGTTTATATGAGGTATCTATATTATAGGTAATGAAAAGTTCATCTAAATTTCCTTTATTCTGAAGGACGTAGATGTAATTATACACTATATGATAAGTTTCTCGTATAGTTTGTAATGTATCTCGTAACTCTTCCTTTGTGGTAAATGTACAAAGTAATTGGGTTTTCATGCGTAGTCTCCTATTCTTATTTATAATAGTTCTACTATAAATATAATTCTAAAAACCCAAAGTCTGTAAATACTATTAATATAATAATAGTGATTTTACCAAATAAATAAGATTACTTTTATATTTAAATTATTTAATATTCAATCGTTTTTTCAAATCATTTAATTTTTTGGATTTTGACCCATATGAGTCGAGTAAAGTAATTCTCTCTATAAGTTCTTCCTTCTCTTCAAGAGAAAGTTCGCTTAAATCTGGATTTTTATCATCCTCAAATGAAGATAGTATATCACCCACCTCACCATCAACCACAGTTTTTTTATCTTTATCATCCCACGAGTTTACATCAGTATTTCCATTTTTAAGAGCAAGAGACCCAAATACTGCTTGAGATACTTCAAGAGTTTGTGCATTACCAATTCCACGAGTCCTAACTCCAATTGTATATAAAGGTAATTCAGACGTAGTTCCATCTTCATTTTTTATTAAAATTGCAATTACAGGAACACCTCTCTTTTTGGTAATTGCTAACTTATCTTTGATTTGTTTTTCAATCTGTTCTCTAATTTGAGTACGTTCTTCATCTGATTCAGCATTCTTATATTGAGTATATAAATCACCTATACCAAAAATCTTTTGTATTGCTTCACGAGTCATTTCTACCGCAGGGTCAGTTCCAAATACAGTTTTGAAGTCATCTAATGGTTTTTCTGGAAATAACGTATCAATAATATGTGTATCTTCTATGATTTTTTCCTTGGTTTTTTCTCTCATAGATTCACTTGAATCAAATGCCTTGTATATATTCTCAGTCATTTCATTATCAAGTTTTCTCAACTTACCATATATACCATGCTTTGATTCGATTTCTTTTCTTTTATAAAAAGATGCGGCAAATTTCATATCATCTGCGTTGTTTATTTCTTTAAGAAAAGAAACTAATTCTTTAGGACTTGTATTTTTTATAGCAGAATCAATTTCATCATCAGACATTTTTTTGGCCTGGTCTACTGATATACCCAACTTTTTAGATACAATATATGCTTTTCTACTTCGTATTGCATCTTTCTTAGGTCCAAATGTTTTATTAAATTCATCTTCATTTTCTAAAACCAATTTGGCTTGTTCTTCAAAGAACCCGCCATCTCCGTTTACAATCTCAACTGATTTATTAAATTCAACATCTCGCCTATCAGCATAATATTTAGCCTGGCAATTATCGGGTAAAGAAACACCAGTTTTTTCTTGAAATTCCTTCATTGCTTTACCATATCCACCGTTTACTATGAATACTTTAAAATCTTTTTTAAGAGATACACCAACAGTTCTTCCATCAGTTAATTGTACAAACATATCGGCAGAAGTTCCATGGCCAGTTGCACCTACTAATGTGTTTCCTTCGGGAGTATCCCATGCAAAGTGTTTTAGATTTTCAAATCCATATACATTATTCAAATGGTCAAACACTGCAAGACCGGATTTTACCCATTCATTAGTAAGAACGTTTTTTGAATTTTTTGAAATTTCTAACAATTCTTTTTCAACTTCTGTTCTGGCATCTTCATATGATTTACCAGATTTTATCAATTCTTGTATCTTCTGACCTGCATAGACAGTTACTGATTCACCAGTTCGTGATTCGGGAGTACCAAGACCAACTCCTTTTTGTTGTTTTTTAGCTTCTGCAGAAGTCATTAAAATTTGCTTTAATACCTTTGATGCATCCTTCTTTGATAATTCTACATCATTCAATTTATCATCTTTACCAGATATTCCTGATGTTCCCTCTTTTTCAGCTTCTATTTGTTTCCGAGTCTCATCTTCCTTTTCTACTTTTTGATCGTACCCACCTTGTTTTAATGAAGTTCCCTTTTGTGGTTCCTCGGTTTGTTGGATATCACCACCACCTTGTTGATTTTGTGGAGTATTTGCTGCAGCTTGTTTACCTTTCTCTCCTTGAGAAGATTTTTCTTTAGAATATTCATCATCTGATATAGCTTTCATTGAACCACTGGCATCTTTTTTGTACTTTTGTGCACCTTCTTTTGCACGGCCCGTAGAATCAATATCATTCTTCATAACATAAATAGCTTTACCAATGTGGACATAATCTTTATCATCACCTTTGGTATCAGCAGCATCTTCATTGGTAAGAAATTCCATGATGATTTGTTTCGCTTCATACTCTCCCCACTCGGAAAGGATTTCTGATATGATAGATTGTTGGTTCTTGTTTTTTAAATTAACAATACCAACTCTATAAGAAAGTTCGTTTAATAGTTCGTCTATGAGTTTTGAATGATTCATCTATACTATAAATATTAATGAGAATGGTTTACTTCGTGTTCTTCCCAACCTTTAGTTGGTTTAGAGTTTTCAAATTCAAAACATCTATAAGAACCTGTTTTATCAAATTTAATATGTTTAATCATATCAGTTGGAATATGTCCTCCTGTCGGTAAAACTTCATGTCCTTCATCAAATACCAATTCCACGGTTACCGTTAAATTAGATTCATCATCCCATTTTCTTTCCTGTTCTTCTAATAATCTCCACTCACCACGATTTAAATATTGGTCTTGTAGAGCACAATTTAGATACGAGAAAGTTAATTTTAGATTTTCTTTTGAATCCGAATAGGTTGCTGCAGGGGCAAGATGTCCTTTATCCCAAAGGTTTCTGTAATAATCTTTGTTATCTGAAGTATGATATCCATCAACTGTATAAAAGTTCATTGAACCTCTATCTACATTCTTTACACGATTGGTTGAAGTGTAAACCAATTTCATTGGCTGTTCGTACACCTCATTGTACCAAACTTTAAAAACTTGATTTTCTACTATTACTTCTTCTCTTAAATTTTGAGGTTCTTGTGCAAAAATTTCTTCATTAGAACAACTTGTAAAAACTAAAGCTACAAGTATAATTTTCCATAATCTCATTATTGTATTCCTTTTTAATCGTTAGTATATAAATATTAAAGTTTTCCATAATCCGTTCCCCACTCGGCTTTGATAGGAAATCCATAACTTTCGAGAACGGTTTTCACTTCCTTAATAATCTTTATCTCAGAATCATCAAATGAATATAAAAACGAATCATACGTGTATAATATAGGGAGAGGTAGTCCACTATCTTTCAGTCGTTTCATCGCTTCGATATTAAACTCCGTTTCACTTGCTTGTAAAAGATAATTAAAGAACTTCAATCCATTGGGGTTCTCAATCCACCCAAGAGGAATTTTTCTTCCTTTAGGTGTTTGTAAGTATCCCCTTTCGATTGATTCTTGTTGAAAGTTTTTAATAAACTTATCTACTTTGTCAAAAAACGGAATTTTTCTATCTTCATCGGATACTCCCCCATATAAGATACGGAAGGTTCTACCTTTGGATTCCTCATACGAACAACCATATTGGTCTGCTAACCATTGGTGGATTGAACCTTCGGGTAATTTGAATTTGATTAACTTGGCGATGATACGAACGTGGTATGCATCGTAATCGAATTGCAAGAACAACTTACCCTTAGTAGGGATAAAGACATCTCGTGTACCATCGTTTTTGTTGAGGGCACCGAAGTTGATACCCCCATGACGGTTGGATGGGCGGGATGTAATGATGTATGGATTGTACTCGGTGAATATCGTATCGTTGAGTAATTGTTTGGTATTAGATGGCCATCTATCAATAAATTTTTTGGTATCGACATTAAGACCTGATTCTTCAATCTCTGAAAGGATAGGAATCATCGTATCATCTACCCAATTTGTGTTATCTTTAATAAAATCTTTATAGTAGGTATTATAGGTAGGAGAGATTTCACCGAAGTCATCAACCATACCTTTGAGAACCTCACCCCACTTCATTATAGGGATTGATTTACCCAAATCATCACGTAATCCCAATCGATAGTAAAAGTTCGTTAGAGGTTCTAATTTGGTGTTAAAATCGTATAGGTTATTCTCATTGAAAAACAAATGAGTTTGAATATCCTTAATGTTTTGGATTTGGATATTCGTTTGTAGAAATGCCTTCTTATTCCAAATCCATTTGTTTTGATTCGAGGTGGATAAATCTATTTCTAATTTCTCACAATCGTTATGGTTGAAGGGTAAGATGAAATCTTGAGTTGAGAATCGGACATACAAAAAAGACACCCCATTATTCATAGGGTGTTTTTCTAAATCTTGCCATATTGGAATAATCGTTGATTGTTCGTTATTCCAACACTCTAAGAACTTATCTTTTTCTTGTTGATTTTCTACTATAACCACTATTGGTCTATGTTTAGATTATTTTCTGTTATAAGTTGTAGTAGTTTTTCTCTACACTTTACATAAGTATCGTACTTATCATCATTATATTCTTCATCGGGCATATGTTTGTATTGTTGTCTCAACCACTGGTCCATTTCCCAACAAACATTCCACCAATCCGAACCTTGAGTTGCGAAATCAAAATCTTGTTTATCTTCCGGAAGTTCAAACTCTAGTATTGCTTTCATAACTTGTTTATTTCTTGTTTTACTGAATTCCAATACATCATGGGTTCTCGTAAATTCAACTGGTTACCAAATCTTAATATTTCATCAACCATATCCAATGAAATGGATTTGGCCTTACTATGATTTTTATCATATGATAACTCAGTACAGTATCTATCGAAACATTTATCGTATAGTTGTTTTGCTTTTTCTTTTGGTTCCATTAATCCCACCAATTTTGAATGTTATGTTCTATGTACTTCCACAAGATTTTGTGGGCACGTTTTTGTTTATCTCGAGCAAGTTTAATTAACTCACCTCGTTCTTGGTTAATCTTATCTTGGTGAATCTCGTTAATTGCGTTCTGATTAGTTATTTTAAGAGTGTATAATCGTTCACCACCAAATTTAGAATCCTCACCAGTATCTACGAAATCCATTTTAGATTCTCCGTAAGTTTCTTCCAAATGAGTGAATACATCTTCAACATATTTCTCATCATATACAATATCCATTAATCGGATTGCAGTTCTGATTTTCTTTGCATTGTTTTGTGCTTCTAAAGTAAGTGCTCTATCTGATTCCAAGAATGTTGCTTGTCTTTCCAATTGTTTCTTGAAAAGTTCGATTGAGTAAATATAATCAAAATCGAATCCGTTCCATATGATAGGAAGGAAATCGATTACTCGTTTGATTTGTTGGTATTTTCTTTTGAACCAGTACATAGTTTAATTAATTATACAAAGATACGATAATTAGTTGGATTATCCAAATTTAGTTTGAAATTTCTCTTCTTATATATGTAGAGCCATTTTTTTCCCAATATAAAAGTTTTACAAGATTTACTTGAGTAGCCCAATGGTAGTTTGATGCCACAATATCATAATCCCCATCACCATCTATATCATGTATCATGGGTGAGTAAAAATTAGTGAAAGAAGATCCGGTTAAATCATAATACCCATCGATTACCGATTCAGTAACATTCTCAAAATTATTGTTTCTATTATTTTTAAATAAATTTATTACATAATTATCTCCGTCAATATTAATACTGGTTGATGTATCTATCACATAACTTGATGTTAAAATATCATAGTTACCATCTCCATTGTAATCAGTAAATGTAATACCATAAAGTAATTGAGTTTCATTAGAAAACACAGAATTTTTAATATATTTTATATTTTCATATGAAAATTCACCAGCACCTTCACCATAAATAACATACAGACCAGAATCGGTAAGATGTTTACGAGAATTATTGAATGATTCATCATTAAATCGTGGATCAACTTTATTCATATATAATCCACCAATCAAATCCAAGATATCATCACCATCAATATCAAATAAATAATAACTCGTGAAAACCCAATCAGTAAATCCTTCTGATATTAATATATCTTCATCATAAAAAAATGGATATTCTGAAAAATTACCATTTCCATCATTTATCAATTTAATTGGTAAAGTGATATTATTAGAATTTTTACAATCCGAAATACCAGTTGGCCATACTATAATATCAATATCACCATCATTATCAATATCACCAGTCGTACCATCATGAGTACCAACTGGAGTAGTTCCAATTCTTTCTTGGATAATATCTCTATTTTCGTTGATAGAAATTCTTAATATATTTTCCAAATAGCCAGTAGTGTTATCCCCACATTGAAATCCATGATTATTTTCGGAGAAAAACAATATTTCCATAGAACCGTCTCCATTAGTATCAGATAGTAAAGCAGTTGATGCAGCATATAAATCACTATCAAATATTATTGGTTCTTTTGGATTATCATTTATATCTTCTATTAGTATATACTTTCCTTTAACCACCTCTCCATTACCAAAACTAAATCCAAAGAAATCTACCTTTCCATCATTGAAAAAATCATATTGAACAGATGCCTTTGTATGTGAATAGTAGTTAATACCATTTACACTTTGTTTTAATACTGAAAAAATTTCATCTTTAGAAAAGAATTTATCGGTATATTTTTGGGTTATTATATTTCCAACTGTTTCATTTATATCAGAATATACTTCAGATTTACTAATAAATTTAGCAGGAACATCAATAACAGGTGGAAGTGAAATATCTTCTATAAAGTCATTTTCCTTAGAACAAGAAGTGTATAGTAAAAGAAAAAATAGTATTTTTATATAGTTATTCATCGTGTTTATCTAATAATAGGTTTGCTACTTCAATTGAAATCATATTTTCGTTGTATAATTTCCAAATTAATTTTCTCATAATCGTTTCTTTGGATTGTTCTTTTTATGTTTAATATATTCGTGTCTCATTATGTTTAGAATCTCTGCCTCACTTTCATAGTAGTACCCCTTTTCTTCTATTTTAGAAATTAAGGTACGAACTTCCATGGAGATTTTGTGTTCTTCTTCACTTGAGAAATTTGTAGTAGATAACCATTTATCCATTTCTTTAAGAAATTTCAATTGTTGGGCATCTACAAAGGTTGCGTTGTTGTACATATATTAGTTTTTTTACCAAGATGCCTGATAGTAGAAATCATCAGTTGTATTTTCCAAATCTAACTTTTCTAAGATTTCAATAGTTTGGTCAATTGTCTGTAAATACCACTCATCGTAATCAGTAGGACCGAAAAAGAATCCATCTTCGGTTGGTAGTAGTTCCTCTGCTAATTTATTATCCTTTTTAATATATAGACAGATATCTAAAAGTTCTTGTAGTTTACTGACAGGTACATAAGATTCTTGACATTCATCAACACCACCTTGTACATTATCTACGAACCATTGGTGGATAGCGTTTGCCTTTCTCCAATACCCAACTTGTTCTTCAATGTTGGTAATTTTTTTAGTATCGATACTTTCAACAACTTTACCAGCCTTCTTTACGATTACTTCGTAATTATCATCACCATTGTGTTCCCAATATTTCACATAGGTTTTTTTATTGAGGTACATATCTAATCCCATACTATATTATTTTAAAATTAATTTACATCTGTTATACTGGCTCTTGTTCATGAATTGTTTGTTGTATTCTAAGAACGAACCATATTTAGAAACCATCTCAACCATTCTTGAGTAATCAGGGTTGTTAAGGTTTTCTTTGTACAGATTGTACTCATTTAACCAATATTCAACAGAACCCCATTTAGGTCTATTCTCAACGAAGATATAAGAAGGAAAATATTTCATTGGAGTACCATTCTTAGTTTCAACTTTATCTTCTCTATATTCGTAGATATCGTACATACCATCAAACTTACCAGCCTTTAAAGAGTTGGCGAATGCGTTAACATCTTGGTCAATTTTATCTGAAACTGAACTACCATCATGGTTAGAGATGTTGATACGAGTAGAAGAACCACCACTATAAACATCAGAAGTAGCCCATACTTTGATTGATGGGTAATTTTTAGTTACATATTGTTTGATAACAGAAGCACAATGTTTTGCTCCCATGTAGATATAATTACTACCATCGTAAGAATCTTTTTGAAGAGCATTCTCAGGTAAAAGGAATTCTTGATTTAAGTAGTTGATTTTGATTTTTTTAGTAGCCATAATTTTAGGGTTTTAATGTTTTAAGTTTTATTTATCTCTCAATCTTTATTACATAGTAAATATACGAATAAATGTTGGTATTTCCAAATTTAAAATGTTAAAATTTTGTTAAAGTTTTATTACTGATAAACTTGGAATAAAATCGGTTTTGTATTTGCCATTGGTATAGTCACCAATTACAGTATCGATGAAATCTTTTAAAAGGTAAGTTCCATCAGAAGAACCAAAACCTTGGTCCTCATCCCAATCAGAACTCCATTCTTCTACAATTTCAAGTGAAGTTTGTAGTAAATCCCATTGTGGAATTTCTTCATCTTTAATCATTTGAACGAATCCTTCGATTCTACTTTTTGCTCTGAAAACTAAATCTTGTGGGTGTATTAAATAATTCATAATTTTAGGGTTTTAAGGTTTTTTATCTCTCTCAATCTTACATAGTAAATATACAACATTTTTTTGGTTTTACCAAATCTCAAATGTTAAAATTTTGTTAAAATTTTTGGGTTGTATTTTCACCATTTGATTCGATATGTTCGTTGATTAACTGAACAATATCTTCAACTCGTCTGTAATCTTCGGTTGGTAGGATTAGAGCCTTGGTAAGTAACTCATCGTAAAGGTAACCATCCCAAATACCACAAAGTAAGTTTTCCAACTCAGTCATTACTTCTTTTTGAGTTTCCCAAATATAATCGGTAGCTCTTTTAATAGTAGTTGAATGATATTCCATTAGGAATTTATCAAATAATTCGTGTCTGTTAAATCTTTTATAGTTCATAGTTTATAGTTTTAATTAACTCTCATTTACAAAGTAAATATACAAAAAAAAGTTGGTATATCCTAATGATTTACCAACTTTCTTTAAATTATTTTGTTATATTTGTAACAATTTATTTTTTATAAAATTGTAATAAATTTGGTAAATATAATTTTAGATTTTTAATATTTGATGATGCCAATCTAATTGCAATTAAATTTGAATCAGATACACTATTATCGCTGGTACTTGTTTCCATCGGACCAGTGATTCTCCACCGAATGTTAGCTACTCTATATTGGGGATTTGCTAATGTTTTTAAATAGGTAGTCTGAGATACTTCAATTATAGGTGAGCTTTTATCCATAGTTTTTTGAACAAAATATCTATTAATAAATCCTCGTTTATAATCATCATCATTAGGCGTTGGTATAAAAGCTAGTATTCTAGATTCTGTTTTAATAGTTTCACCATTAAATACCTTTTTATAATCACTTAACTTACTCATACTTATTCCTTATTCTTTATTTTTACCACCCGGTCTTAAACCGGTTTTAACTGATGTAAACCACCCACTCGAATCAATTGAATGTTCTAAACCATCTACTTGAAAGAAATGAGGTTCGCTGAAATTTTTAGGTAACCCATCTATTCGTAAAATATCACCACGTTTAAAACCACTAATACCATGTACCTTAAAATCAAATGTAGCCATACCATATGGTGCATTAAGAGTATCTTTACCAGACCCCTCACCATCTGTATCCTTCGGTTTTCCCGCATTTAGTGCAGTATCAATTCCTTTATCAATATTAAAAACTTGTTGTAAAGCTAGTGTATCTGACCAAGTACCAACCATTAAAACATCTTCAATTGCAGCATCGTTGTCTTTATTCCAATCCAATCCACCTTGAATAATATCGTATCTATCTGTTCTATATTGAATTTTTGGAAATACCCCTGCTTTACCTAAAAAGAATTCATAGTTGGCTAATCTAATTTCTTCTTCTTTTGGAGCTTTTGGGGCTGGTATAGTTTTACCAGATTCATCTTTCCCAACATCTTCCCATTGGATAGCAGAGAGTATCGTACCGACACTATCTTGTGTCTTATTGCCACTAAATACAGAACCTATTATGGGTACTGGGTTTACATCTGGATTTGGTCCATACTTATTATCATTCGATAACCTTTTTTGAATAGTTGAATTCATTGTTGCCGCAGGAACTGATACAGAAAATCCTGCATCTAAGAAAGGCGATTTTGTACCACGCGATTGGAATGTTTTGATACCATCGTTTCGAGTAACCACTTTACTAATATCACCAGTAAAATTTAAATCTACAACTTGTAGTTCATTTTTACCAGTTTTCTGATTGGGTCTTTCTACAATTTGAAATTTCCACAATGAGTTTACAGCACCACTCATACCATTGAGTAAATCATACAATACATCACGTTGGGTATAGTTAGGAGTTTGTATAACTTCACAAAAGAAACTAAAATTGATATATAAGTTTTTTACCCAACCCCACCAACCTTTTGGTGCGTTATATGGAATAAATGTTCCATCAATTTTATTCCAAGCATTATCTTCATCTGTTAACTCATAATTAGATGGAAATGCATGAGGTACTTTTACATCCCCATATGTACCATTTTTAGCTCGAGTTCCACTATAATAACCCATAACAGTTTTAGGATGTAAATTCTGAGTATTTTCATCTAAGTTTTCAAAATTTATAAAATCTGTTTTAGCTTCTTTTCCTGAAAAGGCATCTATTAATCCAAATGCAGGTGCTTTTACATTTGGTATATACAATTTAGTTTTATCAGTACTCCACATATGAGGGAATGCTGAACAGACACAATCATCTACATTGATTAACAACGATGAAGTACTGTCCTTACATCCATTATCTTTCACCGGTCTGTTTTCTCTTAATTCAGCTGAATAACTGTTTAGAATATCTATTGCTAACTCAAATCTAATAAATTTTTCTTCTGATACTAATGGTTCACTTGATGGAATTTTTAGTTTTTCACCACTTTTTGTCATCAATGCAGTACTCTTACCCCAATTCGATATTAAATTATCAAGGATAACCAAATCCATATTAATATACGATGATTGGTCTATAAACATCTTTTTAGTATCACCACCTTCTAATTTTACTTTTAACTTATTTCCAGCTTCTCTAAGTTCTTTTATTTTATAGGTTTGTTTAGCAGCAGGTAACTCATTTACCATTTGAGCAAATAAAGCATTACCTGCAGGATTATTTTTTTTATCTTCTGTTAATGCTTGAATATCTTGAGGACTAAATATTTTACCACTTTTTCCTGTTTTATTAGTTGATGATGATGCATCTTTATGAGTTTGCATATATTCAGCAACTTCCCCAATCGATGTACATTCTACTTTTAATATATAAGTTTCATTATCACCAAATTCGATACCCCCACCAGTGATTACACCAAGTGTTGCATCGTAATCGTAATCTGAATTTGCTCGTTTATTTGCAATGTGTTGCCATTTATTGTATTTAGCAATATCACATGGGGTTATAGCACCACCAGGATTTTCCTTACCTACCCATTGAGAACGTGCTGCAGTAGTATTCCACCCCCACTCCATTAATAAATAAAAACCAGGTTCTAAAAAGTAAGAACTCAAGGCTTCCATGTGTTCTAATGTATAAGCAATGATATTAAATGATATTTTTCTTCTCCCAATATCAGCTTCATCAATTGATAATGCACTAACCAACGGAGATGGACGTAATGGTCTACCAGGTACGGTAACTGGAGTTTTCATATCCAATTGATATCCTAATATACCTGATTTTTCTTCAACCGTTTTTCCACCACCATCTTTATACTCATAATTACCATATCTAGCAGTAAATGAATCACCATTATGAATTGATTGTAACACCAACCCACCCACAGATGAATTTAGTGATGTTCCCATTGGGGTTGTAGATGAAATAATTCGTATCCATGGAGTCAATCCACTAACACCTCCAGTACCATTCTTATTCATTGGTGAATTATTACCACCACGTTGGTCTAATTTTTCCTTTATTCTCGGATAAATCGTTGAAAAATTTGGAAATGTACCCATAACTTATTATTTATTAAATTGTGATATAATATCTGTGTAATTTTGTGGAATTCTTAAAACAGTTCCATCGGGTAATGCAAATGGTGCATCATGAATGTTATTAGCAGAAGCAATAATCCACCACAATGATGAATCACCATAGAAATCATTTGAAAGCGTATCTAATCTATCACCACCTTGGGTAACTACATAGATATCACTATCGGTTTTGGGTATCTTAGGATATATCTTTGTACGATATACCTCACGACCATCATTTAATTTCTTTGTTTCATTATTTTGGTATCTACTTGCCATAATTTATATTATCTATTTATAAGCCAGACGTGTAATATGGTCCAACTACATTACCATTTGATGATATACGTACTACCTTGTCTTGGCCAAAACCAGCATCTTTAGAATACATTACCAACCCATCATCATTCGAGATAGCTTTATGTTCACCTAACTTAGGACCTGTATAATTTTTATATCCTTCTAACGTCAATAAAGCAACTCTAATTGATTGTCCTACTGTTAAATTTTGTTTACTTTCTAATTCTTTTATTTTTTCAGTAGATGTCTTACCATCAAATGCATCTGAGGTGGATGCTTGAGCCAATGTAGTATCTTTACTAACATCGGCGGTTGGTAGTGGGGTAGTATCGGGCTTACCAGTTAATAAATTTTTAGGTAATTTAGGTGCCGATAAACTTGGTCCTTTAACAGTTCCTTTAGGAGTTATTTTTGGTAGTTTTTGTGTATAATTATTAACACTACCATCAGAATTCATCACACTACTATCACTAAACTTAACTGCCTCTTCATTAGCCTTATTAACTGCCTCTTTAGATTTTTTATAGTTGTATAATGAATTTAATGAACCATCACCTACATTTTCAACAAATTTAATTGTAATAGCAACGTCAATAAATTTAGGTAAAACAAACCCATCAATCTCAGTTTCCCATGGACTGGTATCTGGCATGGTATAAGTTAATGTTTCAATCAAACCAGTTTTATCAGTATAAATATCACCCAATTTAAAAGAAATAAAAGGTGGATTCGCTAAATTATCGTTAATACTTGGGTATGCCATTTTAGTTAAAGCAGATACTCGTTGCCAGTTTGCTGCTAATTCAAGTGCACTGTTACAATATAAAGAAATATTAAATGAAACACTTCGTTCTATTGATTCATATGTATAAAATTTATATGGATTACCAACAAAGTTATTAGATGACCAAGATGGTGATACATTTTCGGTTAATCCAGTAATTGTTCCTCTGAATAATGTTGGTTTGGAATTACCATAGTCTCCAATCCATAACGGAACTAAATCTACATATTCATCTCCACCTATTTTTACTTTACCCGTTAATTTATCAATTGATTCATACGAGTTTGGGTTTAAAATAATTTTATCTCCACGTTTACCAAACATACCACGTTTTACATCAAGGGTATCTGTTCTTTCAAAAGAATAAGTAGTATCTGGTTTACCCGTTTCAGAATTTATTTGTGGAGTGTATAAATTTTGGGAACTACCAGGATTTTTTGAATTTTTAAATCCATATTTAGTTTTACCAAATCTACCAAAATCATCGCCCTTTCGTTTAACCCCATACAAGGGTGAAACTAACGATAAATCTAATTTAGAATCTTCAAGTTCTTCTTTAGTAGTAATTAATGTCTTAGATGTATTTACATCACTATAAGTTCTTTCATCGGTGGTATATACTACTGCAAATTGTTTATTACCAGTAGCACCATTAGCAGTTAATGCCTGTTGACCTTCACCAAATAACTCACCTCTTAACTTATCTTTACCATATGAGATACCTTGACCTAATGCCTGTTTTCCAATTGTAGTTGGGTTACCTCCACCTGATTGTTTTAATAACTTACCAACTATACTACCGTTTGGTCCATATAAATCTTTAGTAATTGGAGTTTGAGAATTATTAAGAGAACCCTCTCCCTTAGCATTTGGTTTACTATCAACTATTTTACCTACAACTTCACTTGGAATTAAACCTTGTGGTATTCCGAGTGTGGTATTTATTTTATCACGGACATCTCCAATTGAAGTCATTGAACCACCCGTTATTTTACTTAAACCCTTACCAATCAAACCGCCATCACCTTCGGTACCACCAGTACCTTTTTTCATCTTTTCTACTAATGGGGTACTTCTTTGAGCAATACGAATAGCCTCATTACCATATATAAGAGGATTGTTCAACTCTACGAGTGATTTAACACGTATTCCTGACGTTTCTTGTTCGATGAAGGTTTCCTTATCAGCCTTAACTTGTTTGTCTTGTGGAGACCCTTTAAATAGTTCTAATATTGTTGGCATAATTAAGCGTTCCCCATTCCAAATTGATTTTTACTACTTGATTCTTGTTTCATAGTTACTTTTGCAGTAACATCATCCCCGTCTATGTAAACATTCTTATTTGACATAAATGCAGTTTCTAATTGTTTTAATTGAGCAATTACTCCATCCATAGATATACTCACACCACCACCACCAATTGATTCAGCTAAACTTAATGGGTTTTCACCACCACCAATTGATTCAGCTAAACCTGATGGATTTTTTGTAGCAAGTAAGAAATCATCAGGATGTGTTGATATCACATCCCCATTCGGTGAAATAACTGCATCATTTACAGAAGTTACCGAAGTTCCACTTTCACTACCAGAACTACCTACCAATCCAAATGTAAGAAAAGATGCAAGCGATGAACCAATCTCATATGCACGTGTCAATGGTTCTATTAAATATTCATTAAACCACATTCCTATATCTGTAATTATACTGCCAAATCCACTAAACATTTCAATTATCATATTAAATGGTTTAGCTATACCATCAATAAGATATCCTACAAATTGTGATATTGGAACTAATATAGCTCCTAAAATATCAAACACAAATCCAAGAGGTGCTAAAAGTGCACCAATCATTGAACCTATTACTCTGAATACGGGTGATATCACATTATTAAGAACTTCTCCGATATCTGCTAAGATGGGCATTAAGAAATCAGCAATTGGTGCAAGCATATCCATAAATGCTGTACCAATTCCACTCATTGCGTTACTAAATCTACTTGTCTGAGATTGTAATTCTTGTTGTCCTTTTAATCGTTGATTTTGTGCTTCTAAATCTGCTCGTGTAAGTTTACTTAAATCCTTACCACTATCCAATAATGATTGTGCTGCAGCAAGTTCTTCTTTCTTTAACCTACCAAATCGTTCTCTAATTCTCTGTTGATTAACAAGAGATGAGAACTCCATACCTGTTGCATCTGCAAGTGCTTCTTGTTCATATACATTTAATTTGGTTAAATCTCCAAGTTTTCCAACCTCGTCAAGTATTGCTTGTTGAGAACCTACAATATCACCATTTGCAGCAAGATATCGTGATTGGGATAAGTTTATATTAGTACCAAGTATTGCACTTGCTTCTAATTCTTTAGTTATACTATTTTGATAATCCAATAACCCTCTAGCAGCTTTTCCAGCTTCGGCTATTGAAGTACCCATTGCAGCAGCTTCTACTGCAGCTGCAGCTAATTCAGTAACAGAACCACCAAAGAACTGATATGCTACTTCAGAGTTATCTGCCATATCTTTGATAACCTTACCTGGTGCAACACCGGCCATTTTTGCCATTTCAGCAGTTTGACCGATTAAAGCTTGAGATTGGGTAGCAGATAAACCACCTATATTTTGAAATACTTTATTTAGTTTTGCTGCTTCTGCAGTACCAACTCCAAAGTTTTTATTCAATGCAACCATTGAACCAAGAACTGCTTTAGATGGTTGTTCTAATCCACCGAATTCATTGGTAAAATCAGATGCAGCTTTTGATACATCTTCAGCACTAACACCCAATCCAGCCATTGTACCAGATACTTGTTGTATGTTAGTTTGCAATTGTCTTGTTTGTGAATTTAGAAGACCGGTTTCATTTCTAAAATTAGCTGCAGCTTTCTCAATTTCTTGAAATCTCTTTATACCAACCATCAATGCAGCACCTATTGCTAATATAACAACACCAAGTGGTCCTAACATTCTTGCTGCAGCTTTTCCAAAATTAACTGCAGCCTTCATACCACCTTTTAATCCAGATGATAGTGATTTAGTAAAACTAGCCCCACTTTTTTTAGCTGATATAAATGATGATTGAAATCTTGTTTTAAATTTATGAGCAGCAACATCGGTAATTCTACTTGCACTTTCTTTTAATGGTTCAAATGTTTTTCCTAACATCTTACCAAAAATAGGAATACTTTCCAATGAGCCCTGAATACCCTCAAATGTATTTTTAAAAGAATTTGACACATCATCTGCAACAGTATTTACCTTTTCAGTTACCTGTTTCATACTTTGAGCAGAACGAAGCGATTCCTGCTGTGCATCCAATTGTGCTAAAAGAGTTTGTTTATATTTTTGATTTACACCAAAGTTACTTTTAGATACCCTTTCTTTTTGTTGTTCTAATGCGTTTATTTTTTTAGAGTAATTTTCCTTTTCACCCAAATCAGATAGTATTTTTTTATTTATACTAACTTCATTTGATAATTTTTTATTTCTTTTATCAGATTCTTTTGCAATATCAGACATTGAAGTTTTAATAGAACCCAACATCGATTGAGTAACTTTAAGAACCTCGTTATATTCTTTCTGTGAATTAGTATCTGCCATCTATATACTTCGATTAGTAATCGAATCCTAAATATTTTCTTACTTGTAGAGGTATTGCTTTTTTAACCTCTTCTTTATCTCCATTAAATCTATCTTCTATTTGTTTTTGAGCCTTAGATAATGATTTATCAGCATTAGCAACTGCTCTTTGAATTGATTTATCATTATCAATTCCTTTCTTAACTGCTCTTGCAAATAATCTGCCAAGGAAATTACTCTCATTAACCCACTTTGAATGTGTCTCGGTGAATAGAGTTTTTTCTTCTTTTGTAAGTTTCATATTGTTCTCCAATTATACTACTATAAATATACGGTATAAAAAAAGTGAGGAAGTTTTTACTTCCTCACTCTTACGTTTGGTCCTTTAGATGAAGGACTTTGTGATTTTTGTGATTTCTTTACTTCATCACTTTCTTTCTTCTTAGCATCTATTAATTGTTTATAATAGAAGTTTCGTATGTGAATTGGTAATCTATATACTCCTTCTTGAGTGAATCCATTACCATAATAACAAAGTTCAAAGATTTGTTTATGAAGTGCAACAGAGTGGTTACTCGGCAGGCCAAAAAAATCCTACGCCCATAGGAATCGGGCGTACCTCCATTTCTCCCGTCTGTGGGTCCTCGTACTCGAATTCCATATTTACATCAGGTTGTATTTTCCTAACTTCTTCTCTGAATGCACGAGTATCAATAGTTAAAAATCGATTGTTAATGAAATCTGTGATTGACTTAGTATCAGTCGTACCATCTACTGATGTAATCATAAAACGATACCTTGTAGTTAATTCAGAAGAAGTTCCACCTTTAGTCAATCGTTCTAATGCTTTTACATCTGCATCAATTTTCTTCTCATCACCATGAGATAATAATTTATATTCTAAGACAGTTCCCGATTTAGTAGTGAATGTATATCTATTTTCTCTATTTAATTTATCGAAATCAATTTCCTTGGTTTGAACTTTACCTAAATCTACGGAGATTTCGTTTTTATCACCAAGTTCACCTTCTATTTGAATTTTATACTGAGAACCATATCCTAAGATACGAGTTGCTAACATTATTGCATTTTTATCCCCTATCAATATATCATCTACATTGATACTTTTATCTACAATAATAGATTCAAATAACTTATCAAGAACCACCCCCTTTCTAATAAGATTCTGTGAAGCAAGAATTTCTTCTTCTTTAGCAGTCATGTATTTAATCTCAATTTGACCAGATGAGAGGGGATTACCTTCTGGATAACATTTACCTTGAGATGGAAGTGAGATTACTTCCGTTGGAAAATCATAATTTGACATAAACTTTTATTTAATTTGTTTGTATATAAATATATAATTTCAAAAAAGTTGAAAAAAAAAGAGTTCTCAACAAGAGAACTCTTTCTGTATAGTAAAATGGAGTATTGTATTAGTATTCTAAAATTGCGTAATCGTATTCAAGAGTAAGAGTGATTTCTGATGGGTCATTTGAACTCCAATCCAAATCATTAAATACTGCATTCTGAATAAATGCACCTTTAATTTTCCAATTTTCAATTTTATCACCAACTGGTCCTAACATAAAAATATCAATATCTTTTTTGTAGAAATCAGCATAACCATCACGGCCTGTGATTGATTCATGAGAGGTTCTTACCCATTCCATTACTTGTTGTGCTCCACTCGGTACGATTGGGTCATATAAAGTAATATCGATAGGTTGCCAAGTTCCCTTACCTTTCAATTTTCTGTTTACGTTGATGTGATCAAGTGTTACAGTTTCAAATTGAATTGAAGGTCTGTTAGCTGTTTTGATAAGATATGATTGAATACCATCGATTTCCATGATGAAACGATTTTTCATCTTTGGTTCGAAATTGGTGTAGAACATATCGTTAAATTCTAATACTTCTGCCATTTTGTTTATTCTCCTATTATACTAATAAATATAGTTTTTTTATTTTTCTAATTATGCGGTGAAACTAGCACCAGTCGGTAGAATGTTGAAATCAATTACAATGAATTCAGCAGTCTTGGTAGGTTGTAAGTAAATAGCCCCTGCCAAGATGTTTCTATCGATTACATCTGGTGTGTTGTTAGATTCATCCATTACTACTCTAAATGAGTATAAACCTTGTCTTTGTTGGATTCCTTCTAAATAAGGATTAACAGTATTCAAGAATTTACCTCTTGTCTGAGCGGTGTTTTGTTCGAATACAAGGTATCTTGATGTAGATGCGATGTACTTCTTCACTTTGATTAATAATCTTCTTACGTTGATTCTATCAAGTGCCGATGAACGGTCTTGAAGTGTTTTCTGTCCAAATGCTACGATACCTTCTCCAGGGAACTGAGCGATTGGGTTGATTTTTCCTTCATACAATGTATCTCTCTCAGCATGTGTTAATCTGTTCAATACAGAAACTGCTCCTACAACTCCACCTCTATTTAAACCTGCAGGTGCAAACCATTCAGCTGCAACTGCATCGTTAGAAGCGTATATTCCTGGCATCAATACTGATGGTGGTACGGTTGTAAGTTTGTTTGTTCTTGAATCGATTGTTTTAACCCATGGATAGTAAGTACCAACGTAGTTAGAATCTACTGCAGCACCTTGTTCGATAGCTAAATCAATTGAATCACTATAATCAGTTACATCACCAATGAAGAATGCATCTTCTCTAGCTTCTACCATATCAGTTACTTTATCAAATACATAAGAGTGTAATCTTCTTACAACACCTGGTACAGATACTAAGTTAATATCAAAATCATCAGGGTTAGATACAGAAGCAATTGCTTTTACATATGCAACTGAACCACTTGCGGTTGAAGTAGATAGGTTAAATCCTTGTGAGTTTCCAGCACCCCAATCAGAATCACCAGCTTTAGCTGCTTTGATTGTTGGAGATATACCATCGAATCCACCTTGGAATCCTACTGTAAATTGTCTTTTGTTTACATCTGCAGAATCCGAACCAGTCAATTCAAAAGATAATTGAGAATCGAATGCGAAATCTACGTTTGCACCAACACCAGCATCAGATGGTAATGGTTTCAAGTAATGTGAGTTATCAATCTTAACAACTGATGTTTCTAAATCAATACCACTAAATGATACACCATTAGATGCTGTATTATCAGATGATTTAGTAGTGAATACTACTGCAGGTACTTCAGTTTCAGTAGTTACTTTTACTGTATTAGTATAAGCACCATGTCCGAAAGGTCCTGCGATGATTGGGAATGAACCCTCATCTTTAGTTTCAACTCTTACGAATTTAGAACGATTTGAATAATCACCTGTGAATGTTTGTTTTCCATTTGCATCAATAGTAATGTTAATATCACCAATAATCTTGTTGATATAGTTTGGAGATGCAGGGTCAAGTGTTAAGTTGTTATAAGTTTCTAATACAGATTTTCTCTTATCAGTATCAGAGTATCCTCTAATCATCATTGAGAAAGTAGCGTAATCAGTAGAGTTAGTTTCTCCAGCTGCTTTTACGTTAAAGATAGATACTTTATATTCTTTGTTATAGTTTGAACCATCACCAAGAGTATGTAATCTAAACAAGTCATGTCTCTCACCAGAAATCAATTGTGATTTAATCCAAGGAGTAGATGCGTGAGAAATATCTTGTGCGAAATCTTGAGTTGGCATTTCTTCAACAATTACTTTTCCACCTGCAGTTAACTCATCTGATTGATTAGTTGCTGCTGATTCATAATAGTTGTAAACATATGCTTCCTTAGAACCTCTTGCGTTCTCACCAAATACATCTGATAAATCATTACCAGCAGATGGTAAGATAGATGCAGATACTTCTGATAATTCAGAACCACTAATCGAGAATGCAGATGCAGATGGTTGTGAATTCAATACAGTATCAGGTAAACCAACCGATTCATCTCCATTGTGAGTTACATTAAGAGTTCCTACAACTTGAATTCCACTTGAACCACTTACTTTAATAGCAAGAGGTGTAACGTGAGAATAACCACCAACGTGTCCGACACGAACGATAGTTACAGTTCCAGCTTCTCTTAAATAATTTTGTACGGTATATCCCGTATAGAAATCACCATTCGGTGTACCGAATATTGATTCAAATTCTGATTGGGTGTTTACTACGGTTGGTACGAATGCAGGTCCTTTATGGAATGGTCCAATTATTGCTGCTCCGATTTCTCCAATACCTTGTGATAAGAAAGAAAGGTCATTCTCTCTTGTAAATACACCAGGTGATACAATCTTTTCTGCCATGTTTTATTACTCCTTGTTATGTTTTTGTATAATAATACTCTTTATATAAGTATAATGTTGTTTATTCAAAGATATTTTTTATTAATAATACTCAATAGTCAATGTATATCTTCTATGAGGCAAATCATTCTTATACTCAGTTCCATGATAACTATTGGGTCCAGTTTTAAAAATGCAAGCACTACCACCAACGAAAGGTACCTCTAAAAATTCACTAGATCTTTCTTTTGAATTATAAAATCGTGTACCATAATCTTTATAATGTAAATCGGAGTTAGTAATAAAAACTACTCCCTTATATCTACCACAACTAACACTCACATTATTATCAATACCATATTGTATTAAATCCTCAGGATTATCAGTATGTGGTTCAAGTTGATGTGTTTTTAAATCAGATGTGAGTGTTAACCCAATACCCCATTCAAATGGTTTGTTAGTTTTTTCATTGATTAAAATTGGAAAAATATCTGTAAATTTATCTGATTTTAATCGAGTACGAATATTTTGCTGAAGTTTGTGATATATTTTTAATGCATCTCCTGTTGGAAATAATCCAACATTATTCATTACCATGCCGTTTCGTTTACAATAGGCAATACCTTCTTCTTTTAGTATTTCTTTATCTTTTTCTAAAACAAAGAAACTTAAATCATTAATAGAATCTTCATACGGATTACATATATCGTCACATATAGAATACAATGTATTATTTTCTTCTTCAGTAAGGAGATTAAATACAAGTGTATGTAGAAATGGCGTTGTACTATGTAAAATATGCATATGAAATATTATTTGTCTATCTCTTCTTTAGGAATTGGAGTAAATTCACCCGTTGTTGGGTCAAAGTTACCATCTCCATACTTTTCGTTCAATCCTTTGAACAATTCTTGTTCTTGAGTTACCAATTCTGAATGTTTTTGAAGTAATTGTGTTTCAACACCTTCAATCTCTGAAATTCTTCGTTTCTTTTCAATTGCAACTTGTCCTAATTGAGTGAACACATTTGCAACATCTTGTCTTAATTGATTAATTGAAGTTACTTCTTCTTCTGTAAACTTAATTGCTTCCGCCATTTTTGTAAAATTTAATTATTTGTGTTTGTTATGTTAATATATATAAATATATAGAATTACTCCAAACGTAAAAATTATTTTATAATACGAATGTTAATGTAGATGACCAAGTACCCAATACACCTGCATCTCTACCAGCAACTCTAGCATAATATGTAGCACCTTGAGTTAAACCAAAGAAACTATCTCCAATCTCAATATTAGAATTACTCCAATTAGAATAATCATGAGTTGTACTTGAAAAATTAGAAACGGTAGAAATCTGAACTCTATAATCTTCATAATCAGCAGCACCAGTCCATGATAATAAAGGATCTGTATATGATAGTCCTGTTACTTGTGCAGGTACGTAATCTGAATAGGAGTTTCCACCTTTGTTGTGAGAAATATATCCATTTACTAAGTAGGTATCTTGAACCTCTACATCAATAGATACAACTTCAACATCACCTTCAGAAATTTCAATAGAAGTAACTTCTACTTCAGTACCATCTCCTTTTATAAGTAAATCACCCTTTACAAGTCCCATCACTGGTTTAAATTTAACTTCTCCACTTGATTTAACTAAGAATGGGTGTTCGGATGTTGTTGTTATTTCACCGTCATTTATATTATAGATACGAGATGCAAATGAATAAACTACATTAGTAACAGTTACATCTGCAACTTCAGTAGATAAAGTATCAGTAGACCAATCTAAGTAATTTCCATCAGAATCATCACCCAAGCCTGCAATTGAATAGCCTTTCAGTACATCACCTTCTTCAATTTCTTCAGCAGTAATAAGTGTTCCATCTGCTTTAGTTACTTTCATATCTAAGGTTAAACATAATGGAGATGAGTTACCATCGTATGAATCAACCGCGTAAACTGTCTTATCTTTAGGTGTATTATATCCAGTAGCATGATCATTAAATCCATCTGCAAATACCACTCTAAGAGTATTGGCTTGATTACCTACCGCGGAACGTACTGTTTGAGATGCACCACCAATATTATTTACAGCAGTGACCGTACTTGTTGCACCTGAGTTAACTACTCCAATTGTAGTTCCACTTGGAACTGACCAAGTAAAGTTAGCACTACGTGAACTAATTCTTGAAAAGTTGGCACCTGCACCGTTAAATAGTAATGTATATGAATCAGCTGTATTTTCAACTAAATAAGTATATCCACTTAATTCACCAACTGAATCAATACCAAATGATGATATTGAAATTGGGCCTGTGGTATTACCTTTAGCTGCTGATAATGATTTTGTTGATTGTCCGGTTGCCGAACCAAGTGCGTTTAAACTTAATGTTTCTCCTGCTGTTATAGCCATAATTATATTTCCCTATATATTATAAATATTGAGTAAGTCATTCATCCACTTATCTTTATCCGAAAAATTTTCAATCATAAACGATTTAATAACATTAAACCATTTTTTCTTTTCTTCAAAAGGGGTTTCTAATAACTTACTATAAATATGATGAAATTCTGTTTTAGATGATGCTCGATATGGATATTCTAATTCTTTACACCAAGATGTATGAATTATTGGTAATTTACCCCTATCCACTGCTTCAAAAATACCATAACCAAATGGTTCATATGAAAATGCCGAATGTGATATTCCCCAATCCATATTGTAAAACTTATCTTTAAAAGATGAATCATAATGATATATTTTTACATTTTTTAAATCCAATCTTTGAAAGTTTTTCCACATTACTTTAAAATCTTCCGAATCTGTAAAAACATATCCACTAACTCGTTCCATATAGTGTGGATTTTTTCTAGCTTCGGTTCTTGCTGCAAATCCCACTTTATTGGAATTACTTAATGGTATATTATGTTTAAATTCGTAGAAATTAGGAATATTTTTATTTTTATACTTTATATCATATAACCCCACCCATATAGAGTGTTTTGCATATTCATTTATTGAGTGTTCCCATTGAGAATCTGAAAATGGATGTACTTGTAATGGTACATCTGTTCCATGAGTTCCCAATAAAATATGATCCAAAGAATTGTGTATTACATTTGAGTATATCTTATGTTTATTTTCTTCAATTACACGTATTGGAGTATAATGACCGTGTAAGATATGGATTCTTCTACAATCTTTTATAATTTTTTCAAATTTCTTTAAATCATCACCATGCCAATGAGCTTCAATTGGGAATTGAAAATCCTCATGACCTCTTGGTTTGTTTCTATGAATAAGAAGAACTGGTTTTACTTCTAATTTAGGTGCGATTAACTCTAACCATAAATTAACCCAAGTATCCGTTCCTGCATTTACCCAAGGACCTCCACCAGTAGTGTAGTAAACATCGTACATACTTTTTATTTTTTGACTATAATTTTCCCAGCAAAGTTACCCGAGAAGGTCACAGTTAATGAAGAAGGGGAGGTAGATTCCACATCCAACGGTTGTTCTTGTTTTTTTGTATCAGTATTCCATGCTTGAACGAATGGATACTCCTCATCTAAGGAGTGTGATACGGCGTAAGATGAATTACCACTAACATCTATACGATAGGTATCAAAACTTGATGAAACTATATGTCCAGCTTTTCCAATAACCACTCTACCACTTGTTGGATTATCAAATCCTATCTGAACAGATGATGTGGTTGGTGTAGAAACTAAAGCTGGTATAATTTGTTCATCATCAGTATCATACACACTTACGAATACATTTTTTGTTTCAAATGTATGATTTACAAGATATAATGTTTCATTAGTAAATGTATCATCAACCGTTGCAGTTTCAAGAACAGTATATGACCCACTAACAATATGACCACCTTTAGCTAATACAACATGACCTGAACCTGTATTTGATAATATAATATCAACTGTATTATTATCAGTAAGGGTTATTGATTGAGGAATAATTTGTGAATAGGTTGTATCATAAACAGATACTAATACATTTCTTGAATCAAACGAATGTATTACTGATATAGTTGATTGATTTTCAAATGAAGAAGTTACTGTTGTTGTTTCTCCTACATCAACTGATAATCCAGTCAATCCACTACCATCACCACTAAATGAACCAATGAAAGAACCACTTATATTACCCTCACCAGATACGTTTAGATAACGACTATCGAAGGATGATGTTAATTGTGATGAACCACTTACAATTCCACTTGGAATCCCTACTAAATCATCGTAATTAGATGATAACCCATCGAAAGTACTTGCAACTGATGAACTAAATGATGTAAATCCATTAGTATCACCAATAACTACTTGAGATGAACCACTAATTACACCTTCGGTATCTAATTTTGTTTTTACATCAGAATCAGTATAGTGAGTTAAGTCACTAATTTGAGATTCTGTGATTGTAATTTGTGAAGAACCACTAATTACACCATCAGAATCTAATTTTGTTTTTATTGTAGTATCAATCGAAGAAGTAAATGATTCAATAGAATCAAATCTATCATTTGATGAAGTGTAGAACGAAGCAAAAGCTTCATCATTTGTTGTATCAACCGAATTGATTAAAGTTACAATTTCTGCAAATGAATCTTTGTCTGCATCAGCAGATAGTAAAATTGCATCAATTCTATTTTTCTCAGTAGTCAATGCAGAATCAAGTGCATATACATCGGATGTAAATGCATTAGAACCAAGAGTTCTTTTAGATATTACATTTGAACCATTTGCTACAAGTGCCGTTGTTGAAGTTGCATCAGTTGCAATATCTTGTAGTGCAAGTGCACCATAGATAGTTGTGTTACCATTTGCAGAAATTATTACACCATCACCTCCACCGGAGGTTAATAATGAAATTCCACTTGTTGCAGTTATTCCTATTGTTCCAGATGAAGTTGCAATAGTTGCATCACCAAAACTAATAGAATCAACAGTTGTTGTTCCAGTAAATGTTGGAGAACTGAAGATATTTGAGTAATTGGTTGTTGTAGTTACATCAACTTGAGAAGAACCACTAATTGTACCACTTGGAAGTAAAGAAATCACTTGAGTGGATGATGAAACTAATCCATCTATATCAAATAAATCATCTATTTGTGCAGATGATGAAATAATTCCACTTGGAATGTTTTGTAAATCGTTATAATCAGTTGATAATCCAGAGAAGGTTGAAGCAACTGAAGAACTAAATGCACTAAAGTTTGTAGTTTGTAATACATCGATTTGAGATGAACCAGAAACTACACCATTAGTAGAGTTTATAGTACCATATAGATTAGTTGCATATACGTTAGCAAACTTTCTTGTAGTACTACCTAAATCAAATGCGTTGGTAATATCAGGAATTAAAGAAGATGAAATATCTCCTGCAAATGCGATAGTATCAGAAGATGCATCACCAATTGTGATATGACCACCTAATACTAAGTTACCTGTGATATTTGCATTACCACTAATTTCTAACGAAGAAGCTGAAATAGCACCAGTTAAGTTAAATGAACCTGAATTTTGTGAATTTGTGGTGAGTATTTCTTGTATAGATAATGTACCATCATCTTTTTCGAAAAATATTCTACCATCATGGGTATTTATTGCCAACTCTCCTAATTCGAGGTTGGAAATAGAGGGTATTCTACCCTGTACAGAGGTTCTCTTTAGCTTTACTACTTGTGCCATATTTATGACTTACCGTTTTCAATTATTTAATTATATATATGAGGATTCAGAAAAAACCGAACCCACCTCTCTTATATAAGGAAGGTGGGTGGTTATTATTTATTTCTTATCCTATTCGAGATTCTAAATCTAAGATTTGTTTGTGTAAATCTTTAATTGCTTCAATTAAAAGTCCATTTAATTTTGCATAATCTACACCCTTATATCCAGTATCACGTGTTATTACTAATTGTGGAAGAACTTCTTCAACTTCTTGAGCAATAACCCCTACATTTGGTAGAGATTTTTGTAGCTCATCAGCGTTATCATTCCAATCCCAAGTTACACCATTAAGTTTGGTAACTTTTTCAATTGCAAAGTCAATATTCTTAACATTATCCTTCAATCTTCTATCTGAAGATGAGTATGCAACAACATCACCAGTTACAGATACACTTGTACCAGTAATTGTACCACCTGCAACACTTGCAAAAGTTACTGCCGAGTTAGTGTTAGTTGCTTGGTTAGATGTATAAGTTGTATATCCAGCAGGGTTAGAAGCATCATACTTCAAGTTCAATGCAGTTTGAGTAGCAGTTGATATTGGTTTATTAGCATCTGATGTATTATCAACACTTCCTAAACCAACTTGTGCTTTTGTTACAGAGTGTGGGTTACTTGTGTTAGTTGCGTGAGATGCAAATGCGGAATCGTTAGATGTATCAACAGAGTTAATCAATGTTACGATTTCAGCAAATGAATCTTTATCAGCATCAGATGATAATAAAATTGCATCAATTCTATCTTTTTCAGTATTCAAATCAGATACAGTTGCTTTCAAGTCTAATGCAGTTTGTTGTGCAGTTGAAACTGGTTTATCAGCATCTGAAGTATTATCAACATTTCCTAATCCAACCATTGCTTTACTTACACCACTTACTGTACCTGTGAAAGTTGGAGAAGCTAAATTAGCTTTTAAGTCCAATGCAGCTTGAGTAGCAGTTGATACTGGTTTAGCAGCATCGGAAGTATTATCTACGCTACCTAAACCAACATGTGCTTTACTTACACCACTTACTGTACCTGTGAAAGTTGGAGAAGTAAACATTGTTGTTTTACTTTCGTTTGTTACGTTTCCTAATCCAACTTGAGTAGCAGTTACACTATGTGGGTTATCACTTCTACCTGTATGAGAAGTTATAGATGCAACATTTGTTGCAATAGATGCAGATACATCCGTTATACCACTAACAGCAGAACCAATTTCTAAAGTACCTCTAATAATAGTATTACCTACTTCATTTACACTAAAAGAAGATGCTCCACCATCAATACTAACGTATAATCCATCTTCAGATTGGATATACCCACCTGCAAATACATTACCAGTACTACGTATATCAGAACCAGTTACAATACCTAAATTAAGATTTTCACTATCTAATTGGTCAGAAGATGATATAATTCCACTTGGAATACCTACTAAATCTACATAGTTAGATGATAATCCATCAAATGTAGTAGATACAGAAGAACTGAATTCAGAGAATCCGGTAGTATCACCAATAGTTACTTGTGCAGATGAACTAAATACGTTTTCAGCATCTAATTTTAATTTTATACCACTTGCGTAGTTTGTTGTTTGTGTTAAATCAATTTGAGATGAACCTGAAACAACATTATCACCAAGAGTATCTAAGAAATCTGCTGCTAATTGTTCAGAAGATGAGATAATTCCACTTGGGATGTTTTCTAAATCATTATAATCAGTAGATAAACCACCGAATGTTGTAGCAACAGATGCACTAAACTCATTAAAGTTAGTTGTTTGTAATACATCTACTTGAACAGAAGAAGAAATTACACCATCTACATCTAATTTAGATTTAACGTTAGAATCAAAGTTTGTAATTGAATCAGCGTTTACTTGTGCTGAAGAAGAAACTACTCCACTTGGTAATAGGGATACCAATTGAGAAGAACCACTTACAACACTATCCGCATCCATCTTAGTTTTGATTGTAGTATCGATAGAAGAAGTAAATCCTTCGATATTATCAAATCTATCATTTGATGCAGTATAGAAAGAAGCAAATGCGTTATCGTTAGTTGTATCAACAGAATTGATTAAAGTTACAATCTCAGCGAATGAATCTTTATCAGCATCTGCAGTTGCAAGGATTGCATCAACTCTACCCTTTTCAGTTAAGATTCTACCGTCTACTGAAGCAGAATGAGCAGTGAATCCGGTTACTGAACCAAGTGTTATTTGAGATGAACCACTAACTACACCATTGGTTGCCAACATTTCTCCTAAGAAAGAACCTGTGAATGAACCAGATAGTTGAGATTTCATATCAAATGCAGATTCAACACCAAACGGGTCAAATGCCTTTGTTGTTAACTCACCACCTACTACCGAAAGTTTGGCGAAACTACCATCAGCAGAATCAATTACTTTTACTTCTGCAGCAACGATTGGTGCAGGGTCACCAAATGGGTCACTAAATCCAAATCCGTTGTTTCCGAATCCGAATGAACCACTTGGGAAATCAATAGTGTTGTTACTTAAATAGAGGTCTCTAAATCTATTAGTTGATGAACCTAAATCGTAAACTTCGTTTGCGTTAGGTACCAAATGTGATTGAACTTCCGAAATTTGTACCGAACCACTAAACGAACCACTAAAATTACCACCATCAGGTAATGTAAAAGTAGAACCATCAGCGAACGTTAACGAACCGGAAACTATGGGACTGTGTATAATCATTTTTCTTTATCCTTGTTTTTTGTTTATATTATTTTTATTATTAAATATCACCACCGTCAACGGAAGCAATTACAGTTGCAAAAGGAGTACCAGTAACATCACCCAAAAATTGAGTTGAACCACTAACTACCGCTTCGGCATCTAATCGTGTTTTTACTTTGTTATCAAAACCATCGATGTTTTCAGCAGCAATAGAACCACTAACTACATGTCCACCTTTACCAACAACAACATGTCCACTTTCTGCAGTTTCGAAAGTAATGGTTACTGTATTGGTGTCAGTAATTCGTAATGTCTGTGGTATGATTTGATAATCATCTGCATCATATACTTGAACTAATGGAGTTTCAGTATCTAAGTTGTGAGTTACTACCCATGTTGATGAATCTGTGAAAGAAGATTTAATCGTTGCAGCCTGGTCAACTGTGATGTTTGTTAATTTTGAACCATCCCCTTTGAAGAAAGAAGCAGTGATTGCACCATCTACATTTATACTACCGCTATAATCGTTAGTAATTACTTCTTGTACTTCGTCTACCGAACCTGATTTACGGAGGAATACTTTACCGTCATAGACATTAATTGCTAATTCCCCTGCGGATAAATCGGAAGTGGTTGGTTTAGAACCCTCTACAAGACTTCTTTTTAATTTAATAATCTGAGCCATTTAATTGTTCCCTATTTGTTAATTTGTTGTTTTAGTTGTTCTACTTCTGTTGATAACTCTTTAATACCCTCTATTAAAAGTGATACTAATTTATCATATTTTACAGCTTTATACCCATTTTCTCGAGTGTCAACCAATTCTGGAAGAATTTCTTCGATTTCTTGAGCAATAACTCCATAATCTTTACCAGTATAAATATGTTGTTTTTCCACATTCCAATCAAAAGAATAACCACCAATTGAGTTAATTTTTTGTAAAGGATTAGAAATTGGTAAAATATTATCTTTTAATCTTCTATCTGAAGATGCATATGCAACAATATCTGCGGTAGCAGATACACTATTGAAAGTTACATCTGAAGTTGTATTTGTTTCTTGATTAGATGTATATAGTGTTGGTGTATTCTGAATTGAATTATAATCAACTTGAGATGAACCACTTACGATACCACCTATTGCTTTAGCAGTTATCACATTACCTACACGAGTAAAATCAATTGTAGTAGTATCGGTAAACGTTAATGGATTTTCAGAAGTTACACCTTCTAAAGTATCTATACGAGAATCAACCGAAGATGAGAATATTTGTAAATCAACACCGTCAACGGTACCTGTAATTGAAATATTACCATTTACTTGTACATTTGAACCAAGAGTAATAGTAGAACCATTATCTGTGATATTAGAATCTAATAGATGATGTCCTCCATTACCTTTTTGTATTGTGTTGTTTGTTGGGTATGATGGTGTACCTTTTGTATTGTATGCAGGTCCGAATAATACCGTACCATGATCAGTTGTTACACCATTATCATCTGAATATTCATAGAACCAATCATTTGTTTGACCATCAAATTCCAAAGATGCGGTAACTCCAGCAGAACCAGAATCATAAACTGCTAAACCAGCATATCTTTGAGTTGGAGTATCATTATTCAGTACAATGAAGGATTGACCAATGGTATTCAATTCAGATTCAGTTGATATGAAATATGCAAAAGAACCAGTTCCATTTACAACAATATCGTTGAATGTTTTTGTACCACCAATTGTTTGGGTAGAATCCAAATCTACTAAAGAACCAGTTAATTGATCTGAACCTGATATTACACCATTAGTAGAAAGTAATGTACCATTAAATGAACCAGTAAATGAACCAGATAAATTTGAAGATGGTGAGTCGATTGGAGCTCCTTCCGAGTCAGTTGCGGTTGTTTCTAATCGACCATCAATTATTTGTAAAGAGATAATATCACCACTTACAGAATCTGCTATTTTTACTGAAGATGCTACAAATGCAGCCGGGTCACCAAATGGGTCTTTAAATCCAAATCCATCATTTCCAAATCCAAATGAACCACTTGGGAAGTTAAGAGTGTTGTTACTTAAATAGATATCTCTAAATCTATTTGTTGGCGAACCTAAATCATATGCTTCGTTAGCATCAGGTATAATACTTGTAGTAGGTACGATAGTACCAGTTACACTTGTTATTTGTGATGAACCGGAAATCAATGTATGAGTTGAAGAAGCCTGTTCTTCATATGCATTACTGTTAAATGCGTTAGAACCAAGAGTTCTTTGTGATACTACATTATTAGGCCCTACTACAAGAGCTGCAGTAGAGGTTGCTGCTGCACCAATTGTTTCAAGTGCAAGTCCTCCGTAAATAGTTGTATTACCATTTGTAGCAATTAATACACCATCACCCCCACCAGCGGTTAATAATTGTATTCCCTCGCTTGCAGTTAATTGTATAGTTCCAGCTCCGTTGGTTCCAATAGCAGCACCTAATAATCCAATTGAACCACCTACATTTATATTAGAATTAAAAGTATTTATTCCACTAAATGTATTTGAACCAGTGGTTGCAAGAGTTTCAATGTTAGTTGTTTGAGTTACATCGATTTGAGATGAACCACTAACTACACCACCAATAACATCAGCACTTATTACATCATCAACTCGTGTGAAATCAATAGTTGATGTATCAGTAAAGGTCAATGGGTTCTCAGAAGTTACTCCTTCTAAAGAATCTAAACGAGAATCAAAAGATTGTGAATCTGTGTTATATGAACCAGTATTTAATTTGGTACTAATTGAATCTACTAATGATTGAGTTGTAGTATTTAATTCTGTTTCAGTTACAAATCCAGCATCTAAAGATGATGAGAATGATTCTAATAAATCAATTCTACCGTCTACTGAGGATGAAAAATCAGTAAAGTTTTCGTTAGAAGATGAAAGAATGCCAGTTCCATCTAAGGTAGTTAATACCGAACCACTAACTACACCTTCCGCATCTAATTTTGCTTTAACTCGAGAATCCGTATAATACAATCTAATTCCCTCGGATAAATCTGAAGTTGAGTTGTTAGTTGTTAATATTTGAGTTTCAAATCCACCCTTTCCTGCAACCCAATAATCATTTACTGAATCCCATAATAAAGAACCACTAATAGTAGAACCACCAGTTACATCTTTTACAAGAATACCACCATTGGTAGCAGAACCACCAAAGTTTAATTCAATTATATTATCTTCTACATTAAGATTTGTAGTATTGATAGTAGTTGTTGTACCATTTACAGTTAAATCACCACTAATGATTAAATCACCCGCTACCATATCACCACTTACATTTACATATCGTGTATCAAGTGATTGTGTTACTTGGTCTGAACTACTAACTAATCCATCAGGCAAAGTAGGTGCAATACCAGTTACCCCATCAATAAAGTGTTGAGAACCAGTATCTAAATTTAAAGTGGCAGCTCCAATAGTAGAACCACCACCAAGTCCAGGTCCAGCATTTACCTCAGTAATATCACCTGCAGATGCAGCAATAATTTTTGCATCTACGTAAGCCTTGACTGCACCGGCGTTACCTATAGCATTTGGAGTACCATCATCAATTGAGTTAGATACATGGTGGAATGCTGCAGTTGCAAGAGTTCTATATCCAAATTCACCAGATGTTCCTTTAAATACAGCATCGTAGATATCAGTAGTGTGTTCAGGTAAATTAGAAGCAGTTAAACTATTGAACGTTGGAGTATCTGTTGATTGTAACCCCAAATCTACATCAGAGTCAACACCATTGATAGTTGCCCTAAGAGTACCTTGAGATGGAGATGAATAAGTTGAACCACTTACTATATTTTTTAAGTTTAAATAAATTAAGTTATCACTATCATCATATTGTCTGATTGATGAGTAGTTAGTTGCTTGTGTTACATCAATTTGAGATGAACCACTTACAATACCACTTGGTAAACCAGTAATGTTTTCATAAGTTATTTCACTTGCAACTACATTTTCTAATTGAGAACCATCACCATAGAAAAACGAGGCCTCAATTGTATTAGAAGATGTTATTGGTGAATCAGTAGTTATATTAGAAGCATTAATAGTGATAGTTGAATCATACTTACCTAAGTTAACGTTGGTAGCGTATAAATCAATAGTAGTTGTTTCATCTCCATTATCAACAATAGAAAGACTACCACTATTATCAGACCCACTTGGGTGTACTAAAAATTCAGCAATACGTGGACCAATTGCCATTTCAGTTCCATATCCACTACCAAAGTTTAACTGGAGAGTATGGTCACCTGATGCACCAACGACAGGAACATTTTGTAATCGTAAATGGTTATTGTTATAAGAAATACCATCTGAACCTATGAAATCTTCAAATGCTATTATATCTTTGGCAACTTCTGTTGGGAAATTTTCTGTGAATGAAGTTTTCCATGTAAAATCAGAACCTGTTATAAAAACTGAACCAGTTATGGTTTGAGTACCAACAAATATATTTGAACCAGTTGTTGCAAGAGTTTCAATGTTGGTAGTTTGGGTTACATCAATTTGAGATGAACCACTAACTAACGTATTAGTTAAAGATGCAATTCCTTCATATCTTAAATCAAGAGAAGCGGTTAATTGTTCTCCAGTTGAACCAGATACTACATTATCACCATTGGTGTTTAAGAATTTACTATCAAGTGATTCTGAAAATGCTTCTTGTAAATCTAAACGAGAATCTACTGATTGTGAGAAATCTCCTTCAATGAAATCTAAACGAGAATCTACCGAAGATGAGAAGGTTGTTTCTATCTCATCTAATCGAGTATCTACTGAACTTGAGAAGGTAGTGAAGTTTTCATTAGAAGATGAAAGGATACCGCTCCCATTAGTTATTTGAACTGAACCTGATACTACATTATCAAGATTCATTTTATCTTTTACATTAGAATCGAAGTTTACGATTGTATCTGCGTTTACTTGTGATGAACCTGTAATTATCTCACCATCAACAACCGATATATTACTTATTGCGTTTGGGTCGTTTGAACCTAATTCAATTCTTACCTGGGCGGAACCACTAAATAAAGTTGGCTTGTTTAATACATTATCATATTCAACATCAGATGCAGTTACATTATCTAATTCAGAACCATCTCCTTTAAATCCAACAGATGAAGATACTTTTGCATTTAAGATGAATGATTGTGTTGCATCATCCCATATTAAAGATTTTCCAGCACCATCAATTTCAATACCACTACCATCTGCTTCAGCAGAGTTACTAGAACCACTTGCAATTGTAATTAATTTATCTTTAATTACCAATTCACTTGTTTGAATTTCGGTTGCTGTACCTAATACAGTTAAATCTCCACTAACAATAACATTACCACTTGCGGTGATATCATTAAATGTTACGTTTGAAGTTTTTGATAGATTTTGGTTAATCGTATCAAGTTCTATTTTATTTGAGTGTGTATGTGAATCACCTTCTAAAGAATCTAATCGAGAATCTACTGAAGATGAGTGAGATGTAAAGCCAGTTACATCGTTAATTTCTATTTGAGAGGAGCCTGATACTAAGGTATGTGTTCCACTTGAGATTTCTTCATAAAGACTATCAACTGATGCAGTATATGCTTCGATTGAATCCAATCTATCATTCTGCCCTTCATCGGTTGTTGCAATAGATGCACTAAAATCGGTATATTCAGTTGTATCTGAAATTGTTACTTGAATCGAAGATGAAATTACATTATCTAAATCTAATTTAGTTTTTACATTAGAATCGAAGTTGACAATTGTATCTGCATTTACTTGTGATGAACCACTAAATATGGTATGAGTTAAAGATGCTTTTTCTTCGTAAGTATTATCAAGTGATTCTGAAAATGATTCTTGAGCATCTAATCGAGAATCTACCGAAGAACTAAATGTAGTTTCTATTTCAGTAATTCTATCTTCAAAATCATCATCGGTAAGTGTTAGAGATGCAGATAAAGAAGAAGTTGCAGAACTTAATTCGGTTTCGGTTACAAATGTATTATCTAAAGAAGAAGAAAATGATTCTAAATCAGTTATTCTTGTTTCATGATTAGAACCAGTTGATTCTAAATTAATTACTCTATCTTCATGATTGGATGAAGTAGAAAATAATTCAGTTATATTTGTTTCGTTTATAGAACTCGTTGATTCAACCTCATCTAATCTATTATCTACCGAAGATGAGAATGATTGGAAGTTTTGTGTAGTATTTACATCAATTTGAGATGAACCGGATACTAATGTATGATTCTCACTTGCGATTTCTTCAAAAGTTGAATCAAGTGATTCTGAAAATGCTTCTTGTAAATCTAAACGAGAATCGACTGAAGATGAGAATGAAGTAAATCCACTTACTAAATCAATTTGTACTTGAGATGAACCAGAAATGACAGTTTCTGAATTTAATCTTGTTTTTATACCACTAATATAATTGGTGGTTTGGGTTAAATCTATTTGAGAAGAACCAGATACTACATTCATTCCATCGATTTCCAAAAATACATTGTAATCGGAAATTTGTTGAGAAGAAGAAAGAATACCACTACCACCAACTTGCAAGTTTTCGATAGAAGCAGATAATACATGAATGTTGTTGTATCTAAAACTCGTTGAACCTAAATCATATACTCCATCGGTATCAGGTACCAATGAACCACTCAAAGATGCGTTTACATTAATTTTATCAGTAGTGTTATCACCATCTCCAAGAAATATATCACCACCAAGTCTGATATTTCCTACAATATTTGCGTTACCGCTCAATGATAAGTTTGAACCCGATATATCACCGATAAATGAAACATCACCTGTGTTTTCACCGATTTTTACGAGAGTAATATGTTCGCCAGTTGTGGTACCATACCCAACTTGTAAAATATTTGAGTCTGTATTAAAAAATGGTTCTGATATTGATGGATTGGTAAATGAAGTACCTCTCCTTAATTTTAAAATTGCTGCCATTAAGTTCTTCCTAATTTATTACATATAAATATAAATGTATCGAAATTGTGGTGTTTCAAAAACATATTACCACTTATATAAGTATATGAATATTAAAAGATATAAAAAAACCCCCACATTTCTGTGAGGGTTTAGTATTAAAAAGTATATTCTAATTAGAATGTACCACCATCGAGTTCGTTAGAAGCAACGAATGATGAACCATTCCATTGAATTACATCACCAGCGTTAGAAGGTGTGATTGCAGTTAATTGTTTGTTAGCATCTGCATATAAGAATGAAGAAGCAGTTAAACCATCAACGATAACATCACCACTAAACGTAGCATCAGTACCATCATCAGTTAATACAGAATCAACTAACAATCCGTTAGCATCAGCTTTAAGAACTGTGTTAGCAGTTGGAGCAGAGTTTAATCTTGCAAGTTCTTTTTCAGAACCTAAAGGACCAGCTGTCCAAACATCATTAGTACCATTCCATAGTAATGAACCAGATGCAGTGTTTGGTGCAGTTGCATCAGTAACTAATAAACCAGCCGTGTCTTGTGCACCACCATAGTTAAGTTCAATTACGTTATCACCAATTGATACAGTAGTTGAATCAACAGTTGTAGTTGTACCTAATACTGAAAGGTTACCAGTTACAGTTAAGTTTCCACCAACTGCAGCATCGTTAGTAACTTGGATATCGTTTCCGATTGTTACATCAGAAGGTAATCCTACTGTATAAGATACACCACCACCAAGAGCTTGAGAAGTAGTTCCAGTAATTTCAACCTCGTTAGCAGTTCCACTAACAGAAATTGTTGTATTACCTTGTACTGCAGTTCCAGCAGTTGAACCATAATCAACATCTAATGAGTTATCTGCTCCGTTAAGAGAGATACCAGTTCCAACAACATCAGCATTTAAGTTAGCAGCCCTTACACCGCCATCTTTAATACTAACTACACCACTTGTTACAGAGAAATCATCTCCTACGAAAGAAGCGATACCTTTAGTAGATGTAGAAGCATCAGCAGCGTTAACTGTGATTGTGTTATCACTTACATCAACTGAAATTGCAGTTCCACCAGCGAAAGTTAAATCATCTGATAGTAAAGAAACTACATCATCTCCAGTAGAACCAGAAATTCTTAAGTCAGTTACTAAACCAGTTAATTGAGAACCATCACCTACGAAGGAACCAGTGAAAGTAGAAGTACCTTCTAAATCTCCAAAATCCTCACCACTTACTCTACCAGTACCGAAATCAGTAGTTTGGTTAGCAAGTAAAGAAACAACTTGAGAAGAACCAGATACAACACCACCTTTAAGTTCAGCAGATACAACACCGTTAGAAACAGTCATTTCTACGTTTGCAGTTGCAGCAGAAGAAGAAACTACGTTGTTACTTGCTTTTAGAGCTCCGAATAGATTTACACCATGAATTTCAGCGTATGGTCTAATTTCAGAACCTAAATCGTAAGTATTTCCTAAGTTTGGTATGATATCAGATTCTAAATCAGCGTTGAAAGAAATTGAATCAGTAGTTGAATCACCAATTGTGATATTACCACCAAGAGTAATGTTACCATCGATTTTAGCGTTTCCACTTAATAATAAGTTAGAACCTGTAATCTCACCAGTAGTAATATTATTTCCAACTAAGTGTCCAAGAACTTGAGCCGAAGAAGAAACAACATTTTCTGCATCTAATTTAGTTTTAATAGAAGTATTTAAGTTTCCACTTAAATTAGAGATACGAGTATCAACAGAAGAAGAATATGAAGTAAATCCAGTTACATCACCTAATGTGATTTGTTCTGAACCAGTAACTACACCTTCTACATCTAATTTAGTTTTAACTCTTGCATCAGTAAAGT
>Ga0209653_1000404_pt1 | contig 38553 bp, 30 predicted proteins | sample SaaInl6LU_22_DNA_FD_184644 | JGI IMG/M metagenome (GOLD analysis project Ga0209653, IMG submission 184644) | Marine microbial communities from expanding oxygen minimum zones in the Saanich Inlet - ESP_116LU_22_DNA (SPAdes) (version 2) | ecosystem: Environmental > Aquatic > Marine > Intertidal...
ACCCGTATGGGGTTGTAGCTCAGTTGGTAGAGCAGGGCTTTTGTAAATTTGTAAATCTTATAAATATTTACAAATAGAGAAAACTGATGAAACAGTGTTCTAAGTGTGGCATGGAAAAACCCTTGACAGAATACCACTCCGCTGGTATTATAGAGGGGAAACGCTACTACAGAGGTGACTGTAAGAGTTGCCAGAAAGCAGTAGTTCGGAAGAGGCAATCCTCTATTCGAGAAGATTACAGGACATGGAAAAAAACCTTGAAGTGTAATCGTTGTGGTTTTGATGACTACCGTGCTTTGCAATTTCATCACGAAAGAGACAAAGAAGGAAACATAGCATCTATGGTTCACTCTGGTTGTTCTCTTGAAACTATCAAAGCAGAAGCAGAGAAATGTGAAGTTCTTTGTGCAAACTGTCATCAAATTCACCATTCGCCAGATTAGCTCAGTTGGATAGAGCAGTGCTTTTGTAAAGCAAAGGTCAACAGTTCGAGTCTGTTATCTGGCTTTGGGTAGGTGTCCGAGTGGTTAATGGAGGTGGACTGTAAATCCACTGGCTCTGCCTACGTTGGTTCAAATCCAACCCTGCCCATATCAATGCTCCATAGCACAATAGTAGAACGTTTGACTGTTAATCAAAATGTCCCTGGTTCGATCCCAGGAAGGGGAGTTATGTATAGAACAACTTATAGAGAACAGTTTAGTTACATTTACATGTGTATTAAGGAAATAGCATTAATGCTTATTCTTAAGGATAGGTATAGACCCCGTGTATAAATAAATCTTAGGATAAAAGATATACCGCAGGGTCAGATTAATCATGCCATTAACACGTCTGGATAACCTTATCAGCAGCAAAACTGGTAAGTATCTTTATGTTTCTCCTGATGATTTCAACGCTACAGATGCGTTATCTAATAGAGGTAACTCGCCTGTAACACCATTCAAGAGCATCCAACGTGCTTTTCTAGAGATTGCGAGATATTCGTATCTTCCTGGATTTGGTAATGACAGGTTTGACCAGTTCAGCATTATGCTGATGCCTGGTATTCACTACATTGATAACCGTCCTGGTCTTGTAGACACTAGTGGTATCTCTGCATTTGGTTTTGATCAAGCAAATAATGAGTGGACTGATAATTCCATTCTTGATATCTCTAATCCTGATAACGTCTTATACAAGTATAACAACACTGAGGGTGGTGCTATCATCCCTAGAGGTTCTTCTCTTGTAGGTTATGACCTTCGCCGTACTGTTGTTCGTCCTCTATACGTTCCCGATCCTGCTTCTGTAACTGTTCCTCGTTCCGCTATCTTTAACGTAACAGGTGGTTGTTACTTCTGGCAGTTTACTTTAAAAGATGGTCAGACTACTGCTGAGTCTCCTCTTTATAATACTGTAGACGGAACTGGTGAGGTATACTATGATCCTAATGATTTCACTAGGAAGACTGCTCCTAACTATTCACACCACAAACTAACTGTATTTGAATACGCAGACACAGAAGAGTTGTCTCTATTCTATAGAAAGATTGCTAAAGGTTTCTCTGAGTATCAACCAACAATTGATGATCCTGGTGAATTTGACTTTAGAATTCAGGAGAACCGTATTGTTGGTCCTCTGTCTGACTCTAGAGTTATTGAGTCACTGACACTTAATGATGCTACAACTATTCCTAGCATTCCTGCATCAACATCTGAGATTGAAGTAACAACTAAGGTAGACCACGGATACTTTGCTGGTCAGTTTGTTGCTATCTCTGGAACTGATATTGATAGTGTTTTGGAAGGTATCTTCCCAATCATTGATATCGATCAAAATGACCCACGTAAGTTTACTTACGAAGTTGCTGAAGTTGTTAGCGCAATTGGTACAGGTATTGCTTCGGGTCAAACTGTTAGTGTTGATACTACACCAGCACTCGGTCAGAACGCTCAGACGCTCGCTGAAGTTGATAGTGTAGAGTCTGCCTCTCCATATGTCTTTAACGTATCGATTCGCTCTACGTGGGGTATTTGTGGCATCTGGGCGAACGGTCTGAAGGCGACTGGATTCAAATCCATGGTCATAGCTCAATATACGGGCGTTTCGCTTCAGAAAGATGACAGAGCATTCATCCGTTATGATGAGTATTCTAACACCTGGAACCAAGCATCACTAACTGATGCGTTTGCGACTGTTCCTTATCACGCTAAGGGTGATTCTTATTGGAAGGATGACTGGAGAACCTTCCACGTTAAAGCATCAGAAGATGCATTCATCCAGAACGTTTCTATCTTCGCTGTTGGTTTCGCTGATCACTTCCTAATGGAAAGTGGTGGTGACATGTCTATCACGAACTCAAACTCCAACTTCGGTAATACATCACTTCATGCGATTGGTTTCAAAGGATTTGCCTTCAACCAAGATAAGGGTGGTTTCATTACTGACATCATTCCACCTGAAGCAGTTGATAGTGGTGCTGCTAATATCAAGAAAACTCAATACTATACTATTGATATTTCTGGAACAACCCAAGATACTAATAACTACACTAAATTATTTCTTGGTAGTGAAGACATTACCAGTCCACTAAATCGCCCTGCTGTATCTATTGGTGGGTATAGACTTGGTTCTAAGTCTGGAGAAAAACTATATGTTAAACTAGATCCAGCAGTTGCTGGTGGAACTGAAGAGTTTAACGCAACATTAGAACCAACTGGTTTTGTTAAGTATATTGCTGCTCCTCAAATTCTAAATCCATCTGGATTTGCTATCAATAACATCTATGCAGATGCTGCTAACTTAATTGAAAGCAACCGTAAGATGATCCAAGAGGAAGTCTTTGGATATATCATTGAAAAGTATCCAAGACTTCAGGATATTTCTTATGTTAATCCTGGAAGAGATCCTGATGCGAATCGTTATTTTGATGCTCGCAATCTAATTATTGCTAACAGACAGAATATTATTAATGAGACTATTGCTTCTTTGGGAGTCTTTAGTCCTAATGGTTCTGCTGTTAGTTTTAACGATGTTGGCACTATTGTTGATGCTGTAGCAGAAGATTTAAGAGATGGTGGTAACTATAATACAGTTGCTGCTGTACAAGGATTCTTTGCTAATGACACAACACTTACTGGACTATTAGCTGGTGAAGAAGAAAATCTACTTTGGGCATTTAGAAGAGCTCGTGATCTATGTAAGCAAGCAGTAGCTAACTTGCTAAGTGTAAAAGCAAATCTATATGATCCTGTTCCTTTCGCAGACAGTCCTTATAATTTCTATAGTAATCTTCCATGTGGTAGTATTACTTCTGGTAAGACAGGATCTCAAGCAGAGAATGATGGAGACACTACGAATGGTGTAACCATTGATCTAGCACAGAAAATTGATCCTGCTGCTAGATATAGAGATACCTACAATTTAATTACAGAAAACAAAGAGTATATCATTGATAATGCTCTTGCTGAAATTGCTGTTTACGATGAATCTCCATTCTTCTCTTTCCCTGGAGATCCTGTTGAAACTGCTAAATCCAGATTTAAGACAGCATATCGTTTAGTTAGAAGAAACAAAGAGGATGCCCAAAACTATGCTATTGGTCAGGTCTCTACTTTATATCCATCGTTCGTCTTCCCTGGTGGACCTGATAAGTGTAAGAGAGATATTGGATATTTCATCGATGCTGTAGCGATGGATGTTTTCCTTGGTGGTAACTTATGGAGCAGAACGTTTATTGACAAATACTTTGATGGTACAGGTCAATGGATCACTGGTGGACTACAGGGTGAAGAACTACAAAGTATTGCCGCATACAATGCTGCTAGAGACTATCTACAAGATGCTGTATCTAACCAATTGGGTTCTGGATATCAAGATCTTACAGTTTCTACTGGTGAATCGGTATATGGAGATGGAAACGGTGATGTTTCTAATGTTGTTGCTACTGCTTGTGCTGATGTACAAAATGCCATTGCATCTCTAACATCAATTGTAACTCAATGTATTAGTGACGGTAATAATGATAGTATTACTAATACAAATAACGCAAACTATGTTACTCCTACAGAAAGAGATTTACTGACAGGTGCGAGTAAGTGTAGAAGAGATATTGGACATATTGTTGACGCTATAAGACAAGATCTTTGGTTTGGTGGTAATGCCTATTCCATCGCGATGGCAAAGACATATTACAATCGCTTTGGTGGACCAATTAGTACTGGTCTTGCTGGAGAAGAATCACCATCTATCACAGCATTTAAGAGAGCTGCTGATGCTATCAACTTAGCAATCAACAACCAACTATACTACAAAGATTCTACGGTTACGCTTGATCAAGTAGGAGATCCTCCTATTGTATCCGATATGAATGCGGATGCTTATAATCTTGTTCTAGCAAATAAGAAGTTCATTGCGAAGCAAGCATATGAAACAATGAAGGAATCCTATCCTTCTTACACTCCTCAGGCAGATAATACTGAGCAAGACTGTTTAGATGATGTCTATAATGTCTTAGAAGAAGTTATGTATGACGTTAAGTTTGGTGGAAACGCTAAAACTTATGATTCTGCTGAGATTTACGTTACTAACGTAATGCCTTACTTTGGATTAAGTAAGCAGAGGAAGAATTTCACTCCTACCTCTGTATCTTATGATCCAGCAACTGGTCTTTCGGTATTTACTATTCCTGGTCATGATATGACAACGGGTGGATACATTAGAGTTGATACTGGAAGTGTCATCTTTACATGTGCTATGGATAACAACCAGACACAGCACGCATCACCAAGTTCTGATGATCCTTATGCTGGTCAGTGGATGGAAATCACTACAGTAGATTCTTCTACAGTAACTGTTAATGTTGGTGCTTCTAGTGCTAACCAGAGTTTTAATCCAACCAACGCAGTATATAACTCCACGACTGGTGATATGGAAATCACCATTGGTAATCATTCATTGAGTGTTAGTGAAGGTGTTATTCTTGCTAACAATTCATTCACCTTTACTTGTGATCAAGATAGCAACCAGACTCAACACACCTATCCACGTCTTGGTCAAGATCCTTTGGCAGGTAAGTCCATTCCAATTACAGCAACAACAGCAACTACTATTACTGTTAATGTTGGTAATGCTGGATCTGCTGCTGGTGTTCCACATACATTCGTAAGTGCTGCTGCTGGTGCTGTACAACATAACCCACAATCTGCTCATGCATTTGTTTCTGCGGCTAATAACTGTGTTAGTTATGGTGTTGCTGCGGCAACATTCCTAGATCCTGAGCGTGATGAGGCATCTGCTGTATTTACTGCTGCTAAAAACCTTATTGCTGATGTTCTCAGAAACATATCCATTACTCCCAAACCTGCTAACTTAGAAACTCAGGTAATTGACAACAACATTGTTACTGATTGGGACACTCCTGCTTGTGCTGATGCTATTAACGCAACAACCAGTAATCTAGACACTATCATTCAAGCAATTGGAACAGATGTTGGTGTTGGAAATCTAATTGGTATTAATAGAACTGCGCCAAACCAACCAAATACAGGTAGTGTTTTCCCACAACCAGGTGGATATGCAGCAGGTAATTGTTCTGATGTTCTATCTACTGTTAATACTTTAGTTGAAATTATTTGTGATACAACTGCTGCTGGTAATCTAGACAGTCTTCCTCCACTAGATCAAGGTGAGTGGGATTGTGCTAACGTTCGTGGATCTATTGAAACTCTATTTGATATTGCTGATGATGCTTTCTCTGTAACTTCACTAGCAACTCTACCCGTTGTAACGAGAGGTGGATTTACTACAGATGCTGAACAATCTAAGTGTTATCGTGACGTTTCGTATATTGTTGACGCTGTTGTTAATGACCTAAGACTAGGTGGTAACATTAACTCGGTGCAGGCAGGTGAAGCATACTATGTTGGCAACAACCTAACTTACATCGATGGTGAGAAGACTGAAACTCTTGACGCATGGAACTATGTTGGTCAGGTAGCAACTGCTGCCATGAGAAACTTTGATGTTTGGGTTGAGGGTTGTAGTACAACTGCTGGCAGTGCGATTGTTGAAGTTAATGATACTCGCGGTATTCTAATCGGTATGCGAGTAGCTGAGTATAATAGCATTAATATTGTTGATGGTCTTCTTACTCCTGGATCTCCTCAAGTTTCTTCTACAATTCAAGAGAACGCATTCGTTAAGAGAATTGTAAGTAGCACTGAAATTGAAATTGGAGTTCAAAATTCTAGACTTGATTTTGGTAATACTATCAACGCACAACAAACCAATACTAACGGACTTGGTTTATACTTTACTTTTGAAAAAGGTCAGTGGGCAGATACTTTACCTAAGACAGTAATTGTTGGACCAGCTGGTTCTGTTCCTACTCCTGATGTGCTGGTAGACACCACACCTGGTATTGAGTGTTCTGGAACTGCTGATGCTATTACCACTTTGATTGGTAACATTACTACTGTTATTAACAGTGGTGTGGGATCAGTTGACAGAGAAGAGCAAACTGCTAGTGTTTCACTCTTTGCGTCTAGAGCAACGGTATTTACAATCAACACTTCTGGTGTTGGTGCTTCTAATCCACATAACTTTGAAACTGGAACACCAGTTAGATTAGTCCCACGTCCACGTTTTGACGTTGCTTCTGGTAAATATGTTGAAGTAGATAAGCGTCTCGTCAGACTACCTAATGGTTTTGAGACTAACAAAACTTACTATGTAATTGCTCCTGGCAGAAGAACATCACCAGAAGATTATTCTACCACTACATTCTTTAACGGTAGTGATCAGACTAAACTGATGCTAGCAACTTCTAGAGAGAATGCTGCAACAGGTATTTACATCTATGCTTCTGAATCTGAGTCTATCGATGCTAATGTTGAAATTGATATCTATCAGTTCGTCCTTGACGAGAAGTATGACCTACACACATACAAGGCTAAGTTAACTAATACTGTTAACGCTGGTATTGAAACTGAAGTATCGCATATCTTTGACGTTCCATTCTCTTCTGTAACACCCCATGAGGTATTCATTAGAGCATTTGATGGAGAAGTTCTTCCAGATGTTTCTACAACGTATGCTAATGATAGCGACGTAGCAGTAACTGATGTATCAGATGCTAACTTTGGTAAGATTAATCCTAACAAGTCATTCTTTGCTCGCTATCAGAATGATCGAGTCTTTACGATTCACAAGACTCATGCTGATGCTATTAATAATGTATTCCCAATTACATTTACATCAGGTCAGAGTGCTGGGTTTAGAATCTTCTCGAACAAGCGCAGAAGTCCTGTAAAATATGATCCTGGATTTGGTAATGGTCTTGTCACTACCGGTAAGTGGTTCGTTAACTGTAAGGATGAAGGATCATCTACTGTTGATCAGGCAATTAGAGACGAAAATATTTTCTGGAGAATTAAGCAGCAAGATCTATCAGATCGTCCAAGATCTACAGATATGTGGTTCACTCGTCTAGAAGATGAGCGTGAAGCAAATGACAGAACATATAAACTACGTTATGTTATTCCTAAGTATCTTGAGAACGCAAGAGATCCCATCAACGGATTTGTTATCAAGACAAGAACTGATGACACACGTAAGTTAGTACCACAAAAACTTCTTCTAAAACCTGTTGCTGGTACTGTATATGGTGCTCGTTTCAGGAATCCAGTTCAACCTGCTGAATTTATTGGATTTACTGATTCTGATTTTAGTACTGCTGGATTAAATACGAATTTCGCATATGATCCATATAAGAAAGATCAAACAGGACAAGGTATTGAATATCGTGCTTTTGCTAAGTTCTCTTCTGGTATCCAAGCAACTATCCAGTCTGGTCGTTATGTAGAAGATCAGTTAGATCCAACAATTAACTATCTTGAGTTAACTGTATTTGATCATGGTATCGATACACTCAACTTCTCTGGTCTACGAAACGAATCATTTACTACGGTTCAGATTAATGCACCTCAGGGTGGATCATTTGTAGTTAATAAAACTGCTAGCATTACCGCCAATCAAATTGAATGGACTGGAAACTCTTCTGGTCTTGCTAATATCCATGCCTATTACACAATTGGTGGACTACATTACCTAATTCTGAAAAATATTCGCGGCGGAAAATTAGAGTACTCAGAGTACACTAATACCAGATTCACTCAGGGTAGTGTTTTTGCTGACATGCTTAATGATCAGGATTTTGGAAAATCGCTACCTCTAAAAACACTAATCGCGAAAAAATATCCCCAGTATTATTACAAGCAAAACGGCGCTAACGTTTATACTATCACTCCTGGTGATCGCATTCAAGATGACGCTGGTATTGAATACTATGTTGAGAGTGTTGAAGATGCTGGAATTATCGAAGATACATTCTATGTCTTTAGTTACGAAACTCTACAGCGTAGAATTGCTGGTCAGCAAGACGGTATCTATTACTTAAGTTGCTTACGTGGTAATATTTCACCATTCCCAACTGGTGCTGGTGTTGCTGAAAACTTCAAGAAGTTTAACTTCTCGCAACCAGTCAGTGGTTTGTATCCTCTTAACTATAAGAACGATCCTCTTTGGTTCCAGAAAGCAGGCACATCAACACAAGAACTTAATCTTGCTTCTCAGTTGCTTGATCCTCCTGCTACAATTTCTGCTGCTGACAACTATGTTCATGGTCTTGTTACGACTAATGACTACAAAAACTCTGTAACAAAAGAACTAGTTCAGGATCTTGTATTACAACCAGCATTTGTAAATAACACATATTCTACTGGAAATAATCAACTCCAAGCACAAACTGGTAACGCAACTTCTGGTTCTGAAGATCGTAGAATTGCGATTTCTGGTGATAGCACGGTAGTCTCTGATCAACGTTACTATGTTGAACTTAGAAGACCTTCTATTGCTCGTGCTGGTAACCATACGTTTGAGTATCTTGGATTCGGTCCAGGAAACTACTCTACTGGTCTCCCTGCGCGTCAGGAGATCGTCTTATCACCTACTGAGGACTTCTACGCCCAAAGTAAGAAAGAGGACGCTGGTATTGTCTTCTACACAGGTCTAAACTCTAACGGTGATCTTTACATTGGTAACCGTAAGATTAATGCTATTACCGGTGAAGAGACATTCTTAGAAAGAGCAGTTCTTGCTGATAGTGAGGATGATAACGAGGATATCGGTAATCTGGTTACATCATTCGATACTCCTGTAACTTTCAACCAGAACATTACAGTTGTTGGTGGTGATGGTTCACAGCAGAATGTATTCCAGTCTCCTCTAATCGTTTCTGTTCAGGATAACGATCTAACTGAAGTAAGAGATTCTTTCACTGTTCGTTCTAACGTATCTAGTGTAGATCCTGTTACTTTAGACGAGCAAGATGAGACTTTAGATAGAACTAACTTCACTCCTCCAAATTCTGGTGATGTTAGAATTAGTAAGAACAGAGTTGATGCTGCTGTATTTGGATTTAATGCAAGAGGAATGGGTCAGAAGTATCAAATTCAGACTCATATCACTTCTGGTGTTCCTTCTAATATCACACCAAACAACTCTGCTACAATCGCGTCTGGTGGTAGTAGATTACTTTCCTCTCAATTTGTGGATTATAGCGGTGTTGCTGCTAAACCTGGTGATATTCTTCTAAAAGGAAAGCAAGTTGGAAGAACTGGGTCTTTAGGTTGGGTTTATGCAAACTACTTCGCACAAATTCCCACTAACAATATCTTTAGTATTGAATTTGATGGCACAAATCTAGTTAAACTTACTTTCAAAGATGAGTTTGGTGTAGATGTTACTAATGCTGGTATCGGAATTACAAGTGGATCTCAAATTAGAGTTAGAAATTATCCTGATTCTAATCTTAACTCTACCTGGACAATCTTTAGTCCTAATGGTGATGCATTTAGTCCTACAAATAATTACGTACACTTCCAGATTTATACTAACGTTAATATCTCAACTCTTTCCTGGAAAGGAACTGGTGGTGTTACTGATGTTGCCCCTGGTGTGCCAGTACCATCAGTTGACTTCTCTAATTCTAACTGGAAGGAATATGGAGTAGTTGGCGGTGAAGTATTACGTGCGAATACAGAAGTAATTGGTGACTATAAACTAGGTATTAATACTATTGCTAGATCTGCTCATGATGATTGTTTAGACGCATTTAGTTCTGATCAAGTCCTACCAAGAGCTAACTTAGATATTGTTGGAACAACATTCGTCAGCGGTAAGAAAATTAATTCTTACTTAACTGAGTCTTCTATTATCAAGACTGAAACTAATGTTGACGATGCATTCTTAGTTGGTGGTGATAGTGACAATCCTAGTGATAATGCTACATTCAGAGTGATGACTACCAATAATGGTAGAGTCGGTATTAACACTGCTGTTAACGATACAATCAACCCTTACAAGAGTCTTGATAAGACATTTGTTGTCGTTGGTGATGCTAGGATTCACGAGAATCTAGAGGTTACTGGTGATCTTGAAGTTAATGATGGTGATATTACAACTACAAACAATGCATTCAACTTCGTCAATCAAAATGCTAATATTCTAAATTGGGCTGGTGAGGGTCAGATTCTTAATCTGTTGAATAACACTAGTTCTAATCAGACAATTAATATTGCTAATTCCTCTGGTAATATTAATACACTTATTGGTGAGTCTGCTACAAATGGAACTCTTAAGGTTCTTAGAAATACTCAGTCAGCAGTATTAGATATTGCTACTGTTGCTAATGATGTAGCATCTACATGTAACATCACTTTGGGTGGAGCATGGGCAACACAGGCAGATACATCTTCTTTCGTTAAGATTGAAACATTCTACACTGGACTTGCTGGTAATCTTGAGATTGGTACTGGATATGGTGCTGGAACTAGCAGTTCTAGATTGTTTACGCAAACAAGAGTTGCTAACCTTTTTGATGGAGATCAAACCAATACAGTTAATCTTGCTACCAACGCAACTACATTTACTTTAGGTTCTACTGGTGGAACAACCACTGTTAGAAACACATTGAATGTTCTTGCTTCTGCAATCGTTGAAGGTAATATCAGATTGGACGGTGGTTTAAACGCTGGTATTATTGAAGTTGTAAGAGGTAGATTTGGAACTAATATTGTTGGACACCAAGTTGGTGGAGTTGATAATCCAAACATTGACTTCTACAAATATCAGACTACCGGACGATACATTGATACTGCGGGTGTTTCTTCTTGGGGATCAAACACGTTCTTAGTTTCTGGGGGTCAAATTGCTGCTATTGACAACATTGTTAATAACGGATCGACAAGTAGAACACCTGGAACTTATAACTTCCTTGAGGGCACTTCTGATGGTGCTGGTATCGGAGCAAACTTTACAGTTCTTGTTCGATTTGATTTCACTATTGATATTACAATTGAAAGTCCTGGTGAAGGATATGCTAACGATGAAACAATCACCATTACTGATTCTCAGTTAGGTGGCGGTGGCGGTGGAGATCTTACGTTCCAAGTAAATGGAGTTAACTCTGTTGGTAATAACTACTATCTACCAATTACCACTCCTTCTATTACTGATTTCAAGGTTGGAGATTTAATCTTAGTTGATAGAGGAAGTTCTTTCTCTCCTGATAGTGTTGGTAGTGGAGCAAATATCGTAACTGGATTGAGAGATGAATCTCAAAGTGAAATTGTTCGTATTGTTGGTATCGCTAACGTTGCTAACCCATCTGATATAAACGGTTACAGATTAATTGTTAGCAGAGGACAAGAAGGAACAAATCTCGGCACCAATCATCCTGATGGTTGTTTACTTGCTAAACTTGATAAGCAATCAAATGCTTCTTACATTACTGGTTCTGACCTTAACAATGATGGTCAACTAGACGAACCATTATCCGGTATTGGAAATGGAACTGGCAATGTAAGAATTGGTATTGCTGAATTTGGTGGTACTTTAACTACTGCTGATCTTATCCGATTGTCGAAGTCTGAATTTGTTGCTATTGAAAGTTTGGTTTCAACTTCACCACAATCTCTAATTGTTAATGATGGTGGAGCTCCTGCGGTTGATGTATTCAGAGTAGAATCTACAACTGGAGATACTATCATTCTAGGTGATGTTGGAGTTGGTGTTGGATTTAGTAAGTTTACTATTGATAGTGTTACTGGGGACACTACTGTTGCCGGAACTCTAACTACAGAAAATACACTAACGATTAATGGTTCTACGATTGTAAATCAGCAGTTCTTTACCATTACTGATGGTGGTGCTGGTGGTGTTCCTGCTAGAACAACTTTAGAAGTTGATACCGCAACTGGAGATCTAACGATCAACGGTGGTGACATGAACTTCTTTGGAACTGATGGCACTACTCCACGCTTGACATTTGATAACTCTTCTGGAGACTTCGCTGTATATGGTTCTTTCTCTGCTTTAGGAACGGGAGTATCTACATTTGGTGGATCACTTGACATCGATGGTGGAATCAACCTTGAGTTCCAGGAAGGGATTGGTAGAACGGCACTTGATTCTAAGTTTGAAATTACAAATACGGATGGTGATAGCATCTTCCAAGTTTCTGATAACGGATCATTAAAAATTGCCAAAATTGAAAATTATATCACTGATACTGGTGGTCGTAAGTGGGTGTATATTGGTGATACTGCAGAGACTTTAGACGCTAATGTTAATTACTTTGTTAATTGCACTGGTAATACTCTTTTGAGATTACCTCCCGATCCTCAAATGGGTGATATGGTTCGTATTATAGATATAAGTGGTAGTCTCACATATAATCAGACGATGATTGTTAGAGCATATGACAATACCAAAGTTCAAGGTGAAATATCGAATACTGGACAGTCACTAACGTCAGGTATTCAATCAATTGAGTTTGCTGGATGGGGCGGTGGTGAATTAGTTGTTCAAACACCTAATGCTTCGTTTGGATTAGTTTATGCTGGAACATCTGCGCCTGGTGGTCAACCTGGTGTGCCTTCATCCCTTGCGGGTTGGTACTTAATGGACGTATAAGAAAATGCCTTTCTATCAAGAAACAAGAACCATGAAAGGTGCCGTTATTGGCACCATCATGCCATGGTCTGGACCTGTCGGTAATATACCAAAAGGTTGGATTATTTGTGATGGAACTCAACCACCAGCAAATGAGTATCCTTTACTTGTGCAAGCAATTGGGGATACTTATAATTCTGGAACGACTAATTTAGGAGGAGGATTTCCAGGATATACTGGTAATTTTACACTACCTAATTTAGTTGGTGGTAAAATGTTGATGGACATTGAACAATCTTATTTTGGATCATTAACTGCTGACAGAGATAATGATCCTGATGCTGGTAATTTAATTTCTCCATATATTGGACAAAATACTGATAATGGAGTGAATGCTGCTTGGAATAATGTATATACTGATGTAATTTTCACATTAAATGAGAGAACTGGATATTCTGGAAATGTTAGAGGTAACAGTATTATAGATGGTGAAGGGGAAAAATCTATATTTATTGGTGGCAGAAAATTAGGACATACTCACGTCAGAGCACATGGTCATAGTGGAATTTATGAAACTGTAACTGGTGGTCTTGGTAGTGCTGGAACAGAAACAAATCAAAGACCTGGATTGGGTGTTATACCTTATGATAATATAACGGCAACATTTAATTATGCTGCTATTGATGAAGCGCCATCATTTTTTGGTACTAGATTTGATGATGGTGTTGTTGACTCTGTTCGACTTGGACACGAAGGATTTAAAAAAGGTAATGTTGAGTTAGCTGGATCGGGCAACTGGGGATCTTTTGGTAATTTTAGTGGATTTGGTAGTGGAGACCCAGGAAGAACTGTTATGAGAGTTAGTGGTGAAAATCCACCTATTAACTTATCACCACAAAGAGTTACTCAAACTTCTCTTGCTCAAGCTATTAATTATGATTATCCTGTTTTGGGCGGCAATGGAGCTAATTCGGTTCCTTTTGCGTCTGGTGGTGGTAATACTAATATTCCTTCAGGATTTACTAATTATTACGAAGATGTGCCAGCTGCCGGAAACTATGGCACATTACTAAGTAATCCTGGATCTAGTTTTATTACTGATACTGGTGGTGGCGCACAAGCAAATGTTGATGCTCATGATCATGAACCAATTACAGTTGTATACGATCAAAATAGTTTAAAACCACAATCTACATTGGTTGCTGATGTCAATATTCCCGCTACCACCAATCTAGATAATGCTTCAAATGTTGCAGCACTACAGATTAGTATGAACACTAGTCAACCGTCTATGACATGTATATACATCATCCGAGCATACTAAAATGGCAAATTACACATACGAAAGATCGAAATATGGAGGATGTGTTGGTAGTATATTAGTGCATACTACTCCAGCAATTTCTTCATCTAACGACCCCACTACTACCCAATTTAAAGAAAATATTCCAGCGGGGTATTTGAAGTGTGATGGATCTGTTTTATTGGCAAAAGATTTTTTGGCATTATCTAGAGTCGTTGGTGTTGGAGATCAGTGTAGATTTAAAAGAGAAATTTCACAGGTTAGAAACGCTGATCCTTCTATTAATGATTTGGGGCAGTTTCAATTGCCTGATTTGGGATCTAAGGTAATTATTGGTGGTAGAGGAACTGGAGCATATAATAATGATTTTGTAGACAGGGAAGATTTAAATGCTGCTACAACAAATAGAGTTGGACCACAAATTGAAGTTATCAGTAATTTTGGCAGTCAAATTAGCGCGAATTATATAGGATCTGCTCGTGTTACTGCCAGTGGGACACTCAATATGTTGGGCAATCCTAGATATAGATTAGACCGAAATACTTCTGAAACTGAATTAAATATTGAAAATTTTCAGGGACATCTTCATCGGGCAAATCAAACATATTTAAACTATAGTACTAGTCATCAAGTAGGTGGAGAAGGTGGTAAAGATAATGCGCTAAGATTAGCAAATAGTGGTGCTGGTAATCAAACTGATTTTACTTTTGAATCTGGTAGAGAATCTATTCATGACCATAGAGTTGAAAAACCAATAGCATATAGTAGTAATTTTACTTATTCGTATCCACAAAAAGATATTGATATGTCTGGAGTACTTGCTAGGGTTGACATTGATGTTAGTAATGACGAAAAATTAGATCAGTTGGTTACACCATTTATTCTTGTAGAATATATTATTAAGTTCTAAAAATGACCCAAGATTCTAGTTTTACAAGTAGATCTCCTAATAACCAAGGATTTAACGGCACATTTTATGAGCCTAATTGGTCTAGTTTCATGAACAATTATAATATTGGGGGCAGGGATCCTGGTGGTTCTGGTGGGGGCATCAATAGAACATATTCTTGGACTATTACTTTTGCAAATTATGGCAGACAACGATTCTATGCTAATGTGGATGATAGTGGGGCGATTTATATCAATGGCAACTATGAAATGGGAATGGGTGGATTTGGGGGACAAAGTTTAGTCACTACCGCAAATTACTATGGTCCGGGTACATATACTCTTAGTGCTACATCTATTAACAGTGGTGGTGGACCTTGGGGTATTGCTATAGATTGGGTTGGATATATTCCACCCCCGCCTGTTCCTGGATGTACAGACTCTCGTGCTACAAACTATAATCCAAACGCAGATGTTGATAATGGATCTTGTGTATATCCAACGCCAAGTGTTACTTTAAATTTCAATCCTACTGCTATTAAGAGAGGACAAACATCTACATTATCTTGGTCAGTTAGTAATTCTACATCCAGAACTTTAACTGGTCAAGGTAATGTTGGAGCATCTGGTAGTTTGAACTATAGTCCTAATAATACTATTAGTCGTACTTTGTCTGCAACTTATTATAATATTACAAATAAGTCAGTCACAAAAACTTTAACGGTTTACATTCCTCCTATTTTTAGTATTTCTACTAATAAAACGGAAATGATGCTTGGCAGCACTGCCAATATTTCTTGGACTGTTAGTGGCGATGGTGGTGGATTAAATTGGACTCCTACTTTAACTTGGTTATCTGGTGGTCTTACTAATGGAAATTTGAATAGCAATTCAAATGTAACTCCATCAGATACTACAATATATACGGGTCGAGTTTCTGGTGTTGGTGGAACAGATACCGGTAGTGTAACTGTTGTTGTTTATCAACCAGTACAATTATCTGTAGATTCTCCAACCAATTTAGTATATAATAACCAGGGAACTATTGATGTTACCACAAAATATGCTACAGATTCTATAAAAATAACACCAACATATAATTATGATTTTGTTGGATCATCTACGGGTTCTGTAGTTAATTTGTCTGTTAATGACAGTGCTGAAATTGGTGGAACTCAATCTACTACAGGATATACTACAACAATACCTTATAATGATAGGGGACCACTAAGTGTTACATATGTAGTTAGAGCAACAGGTAAATTAGGCAACTTCCAGGAAAAAGTAGTTACTATTCCAATTATTATTGATGATACTCCAGATAATCTAAATATTCCTGATAGCGAGGATTTGTTAAAAGATCAAACACCAGTTGTCTCACCAGCGGTGGAAGTTTTATCTGATTTGATTTTAATTGATGATATTGATATTAAAGTAGAGATTAAATCAAATTATCCTATTCAAGTTGATCTCAATCAAGATAATGATTGGACAAAAGTAAGGCAGATCTAAAATGGCAACCACTCAAACGTTTACATCTAGCACTACATATGCTATTCCTTCGGATGCTGCTAATGTTACATATATTATTCATGGTGGTAAAGGTGCTGTTGGTGGTCCATGTAATAGTCGTGTTAACCGATCTTCTGGTGGTGCTGGTGCTAGAGGACAAAAAATATCTGGAACTTTAACTGGCGTTGCTGGTTCAACACTCACATTAACGATGGGTGGCAATGGATCGGGAGTTGGTGGAAATAGAGATACTGGTGGAAATGGTGCTGGTGGATATTGGAATGGTGGACGTGGTGGTAATAATAATTCCCAGGATAGTAGTGGATGGAATGCTGGTGGCGGCGGCGGCGGCGGTGGAGCTACTGCTATTCGTATTGGTAATACTGTATTAGCTGGTGCTGGCGGCGGTGGCGGCGGAGCGTGTATTTGTTATAGTGGTGCTACTAATGCTCCTGGACTAACATCTTCTGATATTAACACTAGTGGCGGATCTAATGGTGCTGCTGGACAGAATTCTGGATCTGGTGGAGCTTTTAATGGCGGCGGTGGAGGCGCTGGCGGGGGATTTCCTGGTGGCACTTCGGGATCATTCGGTCCTGGATATGCCTGGAACGGTGGTAATGATAGTAGTGGATTTGGTGGTGCTGGTGGTGCTGGATTATACAATCCTTCATATCATAACAGTGCTTCTACTCTTGAAACTTCTAGTTCTGATAGTTCTTTTGTTACAATTTCATATGAGGATCAAATTGTCACAGAAGATTTTGATTGGACCACTAGATCTCCCCAAATTGATAATATTATAGGATCTCAGGGATCTGATCCAAATAACCAGTGGACTACTTTTTTAACTAATACTAACGTAGGTGGTTATGAACCTGAAGGCACTACCGTTACTAGATCAATTGAATGGAAAGTTGATTTTAACAATACTGGAAGACAAATATTTAATACAGCTGTAGATGATGATGCTGACGTATACATTGACAATGTATTCCAATTCTCACTTAACACTTATAACGCCAATAATTCTTTAACCACAGCAGACATTATTAGTGCTGGTGAACATACTATACGGATTGAACATGTTAATAATGGTGGTCCATATGGTGTAGCAATGGATTGGACTGGATATATTCCTCCAGTACCACCAACAGTAAGTCTAACTGCAACTGATTATAGCACCCCACCAAATAATATTACTAGCATTTACAAAGGTCAAAGTCTGAGGCTTACATACTCTGCCACTGGCGAGAGTATAACTTCCAATACTTTTACTGCAACTGCTAATGGAGTTGTAACTAATCCTCTTCCTAGTGTTGGAAATAGTGGTGTATATTTTCCTGCTCCTACAGTAACAACAACTTATACATATACGGCAACTAACCCATATGGAACTTCTACTACTTCTGTAACAGTTACTGTTCTAAATGATCTTCCAGTAGTATCTCTTACCTCAAATGATGCTAATAATACTATTTTGAGAGGAGAATCTGTAATACTTACTTGGTCTGCTACTGCAAATGTTGCTATTAGCAGCACTACAATGACTGGTGTTGCTAATCCTGGACTTAACGGTAGTGTAACAGTAAGTCCTACAACTACGACAACTTATACTTTTAGAGCAACTAATCCTTCTGGAACAACTACAAAAACTATAACAATTGTTGTTAATATTCTTGCCCCGACAGTAAATCTTACTTCAGATGATCCCGATGATAATATTATTGTTGGTGATTCTGTAATTTTAACTTGGGGTGCGTCTGGTTTTGATATAACAAACACCACGATGACCGGTGTTACTAACCCTGGTAATAGTGGTAGTGTAACAGTAAGTCCTACAACTACGACAACTTATACTTTTACAGCAACAAATTCTACAGGAACTTCGACTGCTAATAGAACAATTACTGTTCCTGTCAAACCACAAATTGTAGTAACTGCTAATGCATCGTCTATAGTATTGGGTCAAAGTGTTAACATAAATTGGAATACAACTGGAGATGCAAATGTTGTTAATTGGACTTCAGGAACTCCGGGAATTACTAACAATTCAATAAATGGAACAGCAACAGTTTCTCCTACAAACTCTACACAATATTGTGCTGTTGCTAGTGGACCTGGAGGAATTAGTGATACTCAATGTGTTGCGATAAATGTTACCCCTCCTCCTGGTCCAGCAACTGATGCAAATACAACATATACATCAGATGCTACTGTTATTATTCCATCTTATGCTATTAATGTTACCGCAGATATAGCAGCTGCTAGTGGTGGCAAGGGTGGTACAGATGCTAATGGTAGTGCTGGATCTGGAGGTTCTGGTAGAAGAGCACTTTTGACATTTAATGATTATACGGCAAGGACATTTACATTAAGGATAGGTTTTATAGGTGGATCTGGTTTTGGTTGTGTAGCAAATAGTGGAGCAGGATCAAGAGGAAGTTCTAATGTAGCTACCGGTGGATTTGGTGGCAGAAGTGGTCCCCAAGGATGCTCTGGTGGAGGAGGAGGCGGTGGCGGCGCTACTGCTGTATATGATTCCGTTAAAAATGGATATGTTGCTATAGCCGGAGGAGGTGGCGGCGGTGGTGGTGCTTCTTGGAATAGAAATGCTACTAATGGTGGTGCTGGCACCGGAATGTTTACTGGAAATATAAACAGTATTAGTGGTGGTTCTACTGGTTCATCATGTCCCACTGACGGTGGTGGGGGAGGTGGAGGAGGCGGAGGCGCATCTGGTGGTTCTGGTGGAGCCTTTGGACTTGACAACAATTATGGCGGACGTGGTGGTAATGGTGGACGGTCTGCTTATGATAGTAGTTATTGTTCTTTTACTAATAATACAGGAACATCTAATTTTGGAAATGGATTTGTTATAATAAAATGGAACATAGGTGCTCCAACAATTGATAGTTTTACTATTAACCCTTCGCCTATCATTGCTGGAGAAAAAGCTACATTAACGTGGACATCTACAAATTCTCTTTTTGGTAGCATTAATAATGGCGTTAATGCAGTTAATGTTCCCAATGGTTCTATTGATGTTTATCCCCCAGACGATAGAACATATACATTAACTGTTACTGGTTATGGTGGATTGACTGATACTGCTACTGTATCCATCGTAGTTTACATTCCTCCTGTTATTATTGTTTCTACCAATAAGATCGAAATGATGCTTGGTAGTGTGGCTAATCTTTCTTGGGTTACAACTGGAGATGCTGATAATATTGTATGGGTTTCTGGTGGAATAAGTAATTCAAATCTTATTAGTAATAGTAATGTCAGTCCTACAACCACTACATCATATGCCGCATATGTATCGGGACTTGGCGGAACTTCATCTGTATCTTCAGTTTCTGTTGTTGTTTATTATTTTCCAACAGTAGAAGTTGATTATCCAACAAATATTTTATATGGTCAACAAGGCAATATCGAAGTTACTACAAGATATGCTACTGAGTCTGTCACAATAACACCAACTTACACGTATGATTTTGTTGGATCTACTACAGCATCTGCTGCTAATTTATCTGTTAATGATAGTGCCGAATCTACTGGCATAGAAAATACGGATATTTACACTACGACAATACCGTACGATGATCGAGGACCATTGAGTGTTACATATGTAGTTAGAGCAACTGGTAAACTGGGAACGTTCCAAGAAGAAGTAGTTACTATACCAATCATTATTGATGATACTCCTGATAATTTAAACATTCCCGAGAGTGTAGATTTAATAAAAGATCAACAACCCATTTATACTCCCCCTGATGTAGAAGTTTTAACTGATTTGCTTTTAATTGATGATGTTGACATTAAAGTAGAAGTTAAAAGTGATTACCCTATTCAAATTGATCTCAATCAACAAAATGAATGGTATGATATCAGACAAATTGGCACTCCTCCTTATGTTCAAGGAAGTTCGGTTGGTGGAAACTCTTTGCCTACTGAATCTGGTGTATATCTCATAAAACCAAATAGTGATCCTGTAAGTATTGATGAAGAATTTAATGTTAAATCAAGTAATATTACGGCAATAGATTTCGCGAAGTTGGTTACTTGTGTATCTGTCATTGATGAAACAAATAGTAGTTATTATAATAGCCAATCAGCTTTGGATAATGTGTGGGCAGGTAGTGCTATTATTGGTGGAACGACAAATAATCGTAGAGGATTTAGAACAGCATTCCCATACAGAACTTTCTATATCTTAGATCCACAAGCATCAGGGCAAAGTGGTATTGATGTGCCTACAGCATATCCAGCAGATCCTAACGCAATTGGACCAATTCGTGTTAATCGTGATGGCGGAAATGCTGGTAATAGATCTGATTGGTTTTCGATTTGTAATTTTGGTTCTCTTCCATTTGGAACGATTGTTTCTATCTGGATTGATATTTCCGGTAGTATGACTCTAGCAACAGTCCAAGCATCATATAATTATTTCTTGACACGTTGTGCTGCTGCTGGTATTGAAATTGTATTAAGTCTTAGTGCTTCTGGAGAGAGGTATATTGAGGGTCATATTGTATATCTTCCTCCTAGTGCTAATTTTACTGTAAATAATACAACAAATATCGTTACAATTATTCAGGGGCAGTCCGTCACGTTAAACTGGGTTGCGTTTGGTGATCTTAATACTCTTAATATTGCTCCAGGAGTTTTATCCAATGCTACTACTTTCACTAATTTTGTCAGTAGTGCTGTTGTATTTCCACAATCAAATACTACATATCTTCTAACAGCAACTGGTCCTGCAGGAAGTACAACACGACAAGTTACAGTTAATGTTTTAATTCCACCAACACTTCAGATAAGTGCTAATAAAACTACTATTATTGTTGGAACATGTGCCAATATCAGTTGGGGTTATACTGGAGATGCTTCCACTATTACGTGGACTACTGGAACTATAACTAATGGAAATTTGACTAGTTCATCACAAGTTTGTCCGACAGATACTACAACATATTGTGCTTTTTTAGATGGAGCTGCTGGACAATCGCCTGTAACATGTATCACAATTTATGTAAAACAAATTCCAACCGCATCTTTGACAGTTCCAAACGAAGTAGATTATGGAAATAATTTTAACATTCAATACAATACTCAATATGCTAACACTAGTATAAGTATTACTCCAACATATACTTATTTGAATGGTACAACAACAACAGGAACTTCTATTAATAGAACACCTGCTACTGGTGCTGAATTGGGAGATCCTGATTCACAAACTAAGGCAAATGGAACTGTTCCCATAACTGTTCCTTGGAGTAATTTTGGTCCTTCTCAAATTAGTTTTTCTATTGATGTTGTTGGTGAAGGCGGCACTGCTAATGATGTCGAACTTACCACAGTAAATATTGATCAGACACCAGACAATTTAAATATTCCAGATTCGGACGAATTACTTAAGGCTCAAGAACCAGTTTTCAGTCCAGAAGGAGATATTTTGTCCGAGTTGATTTTGATTGATGATATTGATGTTGATATTGAAATTAAAGCAAATTATCCTATTAAAGTTGACACAAATCAAGAGAATGATTATAAAGATGTTCGTCAACTATAACATCATAGATAAATACTAATACTGGGATACAATGTAAGAGGAATGACATTTTCATTTGCACCAAATGATGAACCACTTTACGTGTCCGAAGGCGATTACGTTCAGTTTAAATTTAAGGCACCTTCTTCTTGGGATACAACTCAAACAGTTACTCTTCAAATTGGTGACTTACTTCAATATTGGTTGATTATTACGATCAAGGAGGATTTCACTCCAGATCCATATCCCATGGAGGGATTTGAGGGTGCTGAAGTTGATACTTTGTATACATTTGCTGATGGTAGTAGACCAGGAGAATCAATTGTTGTTGTTAGTGGATTAACACCAACTACACAGGCAGCTGTGGGTATTTCATCTAATGTTCCTATACCTGGAGGATCTCCTGTTACTGATTATGTTGCGATGCGTATTGATTACGATGGTAATGGAAGTTGGGATACTGGTTGGATTGATAATACTACTGCTGTAACAGTTGAGAACGGCGCAAGGATACAGGTAAGAGGAAGAACTTCTACTTTTTACACTCAAATTATGAAAGTTGTTCTGGAGATTGGAACAGCAACTGAATCATGGGATGTGCAAAATGAAGCTGTCCCAGGTAATTTTGCCACACCATTTCCAAATTTTACTGATCTAAATCCGGTAGAACCAGATACTATGATCTATAGTGAAGTTCTAACAGTACAAGGAATGAGTGAAGACGGTCCTATTAGTGTTAGTGGCACAGGTGAATATGCTTTATCTGTATCTGGTAATACTAGCACTAATGTTAATGGGTTTGATGTATTACTTGGTGCTGCTTGGTCCACTAGTGGAACTGTATCTAATGGAGATTACCTACAATTAAGAATTCCAAGTTCTAATGCTAACCTAACACCTGTATTTACAGATTTGTCGATTGCTGATACTGCAAACGGATCAACCTGGACAGTTACTACTGGTGTTGCTGATGATGATACACCAGGTAATTTTTCATTCCAAGATAAAACTGGTCAGTTAACCAATGTGTTAGTTGGATCGGATACGCAACCATCTGCTGGTATTACTGGATTGACAGCTGGTTTATCTGTTCCTGTTGAGGTAGTTTCTACGGATTCTAGTTTAGTTCGTGTGAAAGTTAATGGAGGATCTATTGGCGTATTTCCAACATCTGTGCAAAATGGTGATAAGTTAACAATTTATTTACAATCTAGTACTGCATTTAATACTCCTAAAACTTTACAGATTAAAGTAGGAGAACGTACTATATCTACATGGACTGTTATAACTGGTAGTGGACCAGATGGTGATGCAATATTTACTCCTCCACTTGATGTAACTAATCAAGTTCCAAGCACATATGTGAGTAGTTCTCAAGTTACAATAAGTGGCATCAATATACCGATTACTATTAGTGCTACAAACGGATGTTTAATCTCTATTGATTCTGATACTCCTGTTGTTGGTCCTAGAACTTTTGATCCTAATGTGAATACGTCATTCTCATTGACACTATTAACATCAGTAAATCTTAATACGGGGGCGTCTACGGTAGTTACAGTGGGCACAGGATCTTTGAACAATCCTTTTACTTGGACAGCGACAACTTATGCCTCAGCACCTCTACCACCAGATAATTTAGGTGTTTGGTATAGTAAGAAAATAGCAAAATTTGATGGTTATCCTATTGGCACTGTGATACCTATCCTTAAAGAAAATACAGTAGTTGGATACGGTGATTTGGACGGAGATTTGAGCTCTAGATATCCAGGATTTATTAAATGCGAAGGTCAAAGTTTAGACACTACTCAATATTTTATGTTATTTGATGTAATTCAATATACGTATGGTGGGTCTGGATCCAGTTTTAATATTCCTGACTATAGAAATAGAAGACTGTGTGGAACTGGTCAAGTTGATGCTAGTAGAGGTAATTCTACTTCACTACCAATTGATAGTGGTGGATCTATTCTTAGCGTTGGTGCTGAAGGTGGATATTGGTATTTCGATAAAATAGATGTTTTAGGTTCGCAACCACTAGAACAAATTCAGGGAACCGGAACTACTGGAATAAATAGTGAATTTTTTACTTTAGGCACAGTGAGATTATCTGGTCTTGAAACAGTTACAGATGATATTACATTTTCTGTTGCTGGTCAAGTTAGTGGTATAATTGGTCCATTGGAAGATGTTGTGGTGAATGTTCCTTTACATGATCATGCATATGTTGCCGCTATTCCTGATGGTGATGGTGGAGATCCATTAATTAAATGGGGTCCTCCTGCTGGTAGGGCTATGTTTGGTGGTAGCACTGGAACAAGTACTTATAGAAATCAAGTTGGTAGTTCTGATGATATTGCTGGTAAATGGGCAGATTTTATTGGTGGTCTTGGAATTTTTGAAAATGAGATGAAATTGTATTATGGCAATGGTTTTAATTTGAAAGATTGGGCAGCTGCTAATTTGCCATCTAATTGGGAAGTTAATGTGGATGTTCCAAGTGGAGCCACTGGTCAATCTGATTTTGGACCACAAAATGATGATGATCAAGCAACAGTTGATTTTATGACCTGGTGGATATCTCCTGTTAGTGGTTTATCAGGGGCATCGTTACAATCTACTGGTGGCGGTGAACCAAACCCAGCAGCTGCTGTTGTTGATACTGAAACATCTAGATTTACAATTGAGCAATATATTCCCACTAGTGGATTTACAAATGCACATGCTCACTTCCTCACAGAAGATATTGTTCAGAATGCTCAACTTGATTTTAGTTCCGGTAATAGTGGTGGTGCTGGCACCATTACAAGTGGACTAGGAAATGGCGTGACTCAACTTAACCTGGTATTTACCCAAGCAGATATTTTTATGGATATGACAGATGCTACGTTCAGCTGGAATAGTAGTTTTGCTAAACCGGTTCCTAGTGTTACAATGTCACCACAGATTCAAGTACCAATTATCAATCCATTCCATAAGACTAAATATATCATCAAAGCATATTAGAATGAAATTACCTGATTATAGACCGCATGAATTAATGCTTGACCCTAATATAACCAAAGTTGAATTTGATGATTTTATTGGTGTTTGGCCAAACTTTATGCCCCGTCCAGTGTGTGATGAACTACGTGAGTTCATTGACAATACCATTGAACAAGCATGTGTTATTAATCCAAGTTTAGATTTATCTCAAGTAGATAGTGCTGATCGTGTTATTAAATCGCAAGATTTATATGGCGGTGAGATGAACAGAAAAGATATGGCATTTATATTAAATTATGCCAACAGAGATTTAGTACTTAAGATCAATTCAATACTAAGATCATGTGTATTACACTACATCTCACAATATCAATCATTAACTAAAACTAGTTTAATTTCTTCTGACATCAAAATACAAAAAACACCTCCTGGTGGTGGGTATCATCTTTGGCATTATGAAGATTCTGATGAAGCACACTCTATGCGAGAAATAGTGTGGATGATATATCTAAATGATATGCCAGATGGTGAAGCAGAGACAGAATTTTTGTATCAAAGAAGAAGAATTAAACCAACGGCAGGCACGGTAGTTATCTGGCCAGCAGGATATACACATACACATAAAGGCAATACTGTTTTGACTGAAGATAAATATATTTTGACAGGATGGTACATTAAACGTAATTAACGACCCATGGAACAAAAAATAGCTCTTATTCAAGTTGATTTCGCAAACGATACCATACTAGAAGGTGGAAGTCCTGACTCAGGATTTACTTTGCTGCCTACCGAATATAATGGTAAGCGATATAAGATGGATGCTGAAATTAAAGAAAAATTCTTAAGCACATCAGTTGACGAATTTTGGCATACTGACAAAGATTTACTTGAGTTCTTTCAATACTTTAATGATGGAACATATTTCTGCCAAAGGAAAAGAGTAAAGTATGATTTTGCTACTGAAAGCAATTACTTGAAAACATATTCCTTTATAGGTGCTACAGGTGAACAGGCAAAAGAATTATATGAATTAGTTAAAACATTCTTTGCAGTTGTAGTTGAGGTTAAAAACCTTAAAGTTGATACCTTAGTTGCTGGTGTTGATAAAGAAGTTGCTTTCTATGAGCAGCGTATGTATAAACTAAAAAGGCAGAAGCGTGAGATGCTAACTCTGTCTGATTGGAGAATTCTTCCTGATATTGAAGATACTTACGAAGGCGAAAAAGCAGAATGGATTAAGTGGAGAAAGTGGATTAGAGACAACTCTACACCTGCTCCAACAAATGCAGAATTTAATAATTCTGGATTAGAATATTTCAAGTATACATACAATCTTAAATTTCCAATCGACCCCGCAAAATATAGGAAACTATATGTAGATGGAAAGTTGGATGATGGTGTAACAGATGCTCCTGCGTTTATGGATGCTGATGATACCAATCAATGGGTTAAGCATGACTCTCAATCATCAACCGATTTCTTTAAGAATAGAGAGGTCAACATGTTCAACCTGGCACAAAGAGGAATTGCTCCTACTAAGAAAGTTACACAGAAAATCTTGGATATGATGAAAGAATTGAAGATTAATGAGGATGTTGAAGTAGATTGGGATAGATTCTTTGTTGATGAAAATGAACTATGATATGTGAGATTGATTTACTAAATGATGAGCAGATATCACATATCACACAATACTTCAAATACCTAACATTTGAAGATGGTACGAAAAGTAATCTAGATGCTAATAAGGTCTGTCAGACTGTGTTTGATGGACCTGGTAATTTAGATTTGAATATGTATTGTCGTGATATAATAGCAAACAAATTGCCATTCACTGCGTCAATAATATCACAGATATATTTTGTCAAGTATGATGTTGGGGGCATGTATGATAATCATTATGATGCTAATCCTTGTGGTGGTGTGAGATCAGATTATAGTATGACTTGTTTTCTTAATGATGATTATGATGGCGGTGAGTTAGTGATAGAGAATGAACGTAGTATTAAATTATCTAAAGGCAAAGCAGTAATATATCCAGGCAATTTACTTCATAGAGTAAATGAGGTAAAATGTGGTAGGAGAGATGTATTCGTATGTTGGATTGAAGTATGAATGATATTATACAATATGACAGGTTTTTTTCTTTTAATGTAGTAGAAAGAATTACATCTAAAATAAATGAACCACGATGGAGACATGGGCATGGATCACATGTAGATGAGAATAACAATTCTCTTGGCATACCATTTTGGCGTATGGATCTTTTAGATGACACATACTTTTCTGATTATCTTCTAAATATCATTAGGGAAAAAACCCAACAAGATTATGATTTGTATGATGTGTATGCTAATGGGCATACATTTGGTACTCAAGGAGAATTCCATGTTGATTGGTATGAACCAAACGGGAGAACCCTATTATATTATGCAAATTCTAACTGGAGACCAGAGTGGGGCGGGAAGACTATATTTCTTCTTGACAAAGAAGAATTATTTTATCAAAATCCTATACCAAACTCTGCTGTTCTTTTCCCCGGTAACACACCACACATGGCAGAGGGAACATCTAGATTATTTTCTGGATTGAGAGTAACTATTGCTTGGAAACTAATACTAAAATGAACACATCCTACGACGCATTTTATCTTGATAATTTTATTGAGCGATATGCTACCTTGAAAGGTAAATCTGTCTTGTATCTCAGATCAACAGGATGGAATAATAGTTCTGATGTTGATGCTATCAATGCATCAATGCAACTTTATAAAGATATTCTTCCACTTGATATGTGGACTTGTCTGACTCAATCAGAACATGTTTTTGCTGAAGTTGATGATATTACTGATATGTTAAACTTTCTGGAGTCAAATCTACCAGAAAGTCAAGCATCAACATCTACGCCAGAGAATTATATTTTTTATTCTCTTGCTAATACTAGCGGTCAAATCATAGCAACTAACGAATAATGTTTTCCGAAGATTTCGATATTGTAGAAAAATATAATGTGAATACACAGGAACATGTCTCAACAATTGAGATGATGCCTAGAAGATTTACATCACTGGTTGATTCTAAGTATTTGCCAGCACTAAGTTCTGCTGTAATTGATAAACTCAACAAACTATTCAATTACAATCAAAAACATACAACTGATCCAAACTATTACTTTGACAAATATCTGTATGTAGAGCATAAAGATAGTGAGATCATATCGTTTTATTGTAAGAATGGTATTCGTTTCAATACTATTAGTCATCCTAGCATCTGGGATACTTTTATTAAAGAAACTGATAATGAAAGCATTAGAGAATGCAGAACAGAAATCGACAGTGTTACTAATGATCTAGATCATTATGAAGCATCGATTGTGGGAATTTCATATGATCCTAATGGAGTTGCTACACAACTTTCTGTATATGATAAAACATATGAACTTAATGTAAGTAATAGTGAGATTTTGAATAAACTCAATATCTTGACTAAGACTCGATATGATATGGTTAAGGGTGTAGTTTCTATATTACCAGATAGTACAGATATCAAATATCAATTAGTATTTCGTTATCCAGAGATATTTGATAATGATAATGAATTGTTTTTGAATAAAACTGTTAAGAATACAAATATGGTTGATGCTTCTCTTGACATGCTCTCTCGCGAGGGTGGACTAGAACTTATCACCAGTGAGCAGAAAGACTATATCAGATCAATCTGTGTCGGTCAATCCACATATGAATTGGAGTATGTTATTGGTGTGGATGGAAACATCAAAGATTTTTATGTCCATCAACGTCGTTTGAACGAATTTGAAGACTTGACAGTGGGTTGACACTGTGCTATGGTAGCAGAGCGTCCATTGAACCACATGAAAGTCCCTGATAAAATAGAATTGCAGCATATGCAACTTCAAGCGATGTTGAGGGAGAACAATATTCATGAAAGTGAACTGTTGTATTGTGGTGAACGAGAGTATACTATAGATTATGCTGCTCATCCAGAGTATCATGGACAGATGATGCATTGGTACATTATTGGCGGCGAACATGAAGTTCCTGTTTGTGATATCGAATCAGTCGATCAAATCGAATAACTAACCTAACTAACTAATAAAATTTTAATTATGTCAGCATACATTTCTACCTTTGTGGTTGATGATTGGTACGATAATCCTGATCAAATCCGCAAACATGCCATTAAGTGTTTAGAGAATGGTGGTACTGAAGGAAAGTCGAAAGTTGATTTAGACACCATGCGCCAACATGGCAATAAGTGGGAACCATATCCTGGATGGAGATGTAAGGCAGCAGTTGGCAATATGGTTTGGAATTATGACATGATCAGTCGTGTCATTGGATGTAAAATCGATCCAAAGCGTTGGTTGTTTATCCCATCAACCGAAGTTGTTACAGGAGATATGCAAAGTTATCTTCAATATGATTATAAAAGTAATACTATGATCGTGAGAGATACTGATATTCAATTTTCCCACGATGGAATTTCTAACGGCACATTTGCTTGTACTTTTGAAGATAGTATTTGGAGAGCACATACAGATAGTCCCAATAGTTATGCTGCCATAGTATACTTGACTCCTGATGCTCCTGTCGATACAGGAACTTCGTTTTACCGACACCGCGAAACTGGTGTTACTGAATTAGGATCAAATACTGATACGATAGACAAGGAAGATCATTACGACCCCTCTATGTGGGAAGAGACCGACCGGATTGCGAACTGGTACAATCGATGTGTTATCTTCGATGCGTCACGCTATCATTGTGCTTCAAGGTATTTTGGAGATCCATCTAATTATGAAAAAGGTAGGTTGTTCCAGGTATTTTTCTTTGACCTGGTTGACCCAGAAGAGTAATCATGCTACACTGTCCCCTATAACGCTTGTATCACATGGATTGGAACAGCACCACGAAACACGAGAAACGTAAAGATGCGTTCTATATCTTTTACGAGAGTGTTCTCAAACCAGACTATCAGCTACGTCAGGACGCACACGATCAGGAATGCTATCATGAACTGCTAGAATGGCGTAGTGAGATCATCAAATACCTTGACAAACGTCGCAACGAAGACTTTAATGACAACTGAAATCAACTGGGCACATGAGTATACAAAACAGCGCAAAGATCGTATGCAAAATGCGATCGATGATTATCTCAACGATGATAAAGTATCAGCACGACAAACGTATGAAGAGATGCTATCTGGCATCGATGATGTGATAGAATATCACAAGAAAGCATACTGTCGTGCTATGTCTCTTAGAGACTACATGACTGGTAACACTGCTCTCAATTTAGAACACCAAATTCCTGACCGCTACTAAAATGAACGAAGAAGAATTCAAATCGGCAATCAACAACTTTTTGATGTTGCAGAATAACAACGATCATAACTTTCAAATTTTACAAGCACAAATTGATGGTCTTCAACGTCAGTTGAATGAGTTGAACGACTTGAAAGAGATGTTCCGTCTTCCTAAACCAGAGAACAAAGATCGCCAACCATTTGAAGAGGTTAATTAATGAAGTTCACTCGTGGGATGATGGTTACATACCGCACCACCACGGGGTGGGTGGACTTTATTGGTGATAGGTATATCACTATTTGTTACATCGATCGACCTGACCCAACATGTCGTCATGGTCGTTATCAGTCAACTTTATGTGTTTTTCGCGAGTATTGGAATGAAGTATGCAGTTGTATGGATGAAGAACAAGAAGAAGGGGCAAGCGAAGCAGGAAGCGATCTTCTATAGTTTGGATGATGCTAGTATGTGGGAGCAACACATCAACAAAACAGAACACTCTAAGACTAACATTATTCCTATCTTTGGAGATTGATGATTAGTATAGTAGAAGAATTCTTGTCTGAAGAAGAGAATGATCAATTAGCAGAGGTTGCTCTTACTTATTCTAAGAAATATGAAGGTCGGGGTAAATTTGAGTGGCAATCTGCTGGAGATAGTCCATTAAATTCATACTATTTGAATAATATTGAGTATCCGCAAATTGTTCGTACATTTTCTGATAGGTGTGAGTCTACTGTAAACAAACTGCTTGAGCATATCAAACATACGTGTAAAGCAACTGAAATATGGTATAATGTGTATGATAACACACAATATCAAGAACCACATACTCATGGTGGTGCGATATTCAGTCTAGTTTACTTTAATAAACTACCAAAAGGATCATCAAAACTACAATTTACATTAGATCCAGACGAATGCTCATTTCATAAAGAGAGGACCGCTATTTTCTTTGTAGGTGGATTGGAGCATGGTGTTCTTCGAGGAACTAATGTAGATCCTAGGATCACTTGGTCATCTAATTATGCGTAAGTAACAATGATAGACACTTTTTCTGTACGTCAACTTAGAATTGATGATCTAACATTAAATGAAATGATTGCTGAGTTGGATAGTATAGGAGAGTGGAAGAAAGCATCTACCTTTAATAAGTCTTCTAATTGGAGATCTACTAAAGTTAAGTTTATTGATTCATCTCATTATATTGGAAAACTTTGTCTTGACAATGTAATGGATGTTAATTTACAGATGTATAATTACGACCTTCGTCAATATGATAATGGTCAGTTTCAATATGCACACTATAATGTAAATGATTACTATAAATGGCATGTTGATAACAAGAAGGTTGCTAACAGATTTTCTGTCAGAAAACTCTCGTTTTCATTGGTTTTAAATGATGATTACGAGGGTGGTGTGCTGCAAATAGCAACACCACAAACACCAGACTCAGAAGATCCATACCATATTTTCTCTGTGCCTAAAAAACGTGGCACATTGATAGTTTTTTCTAGTCACATTTTACATCAGGTAACTCCAGTGACACATGGTATCAGAAAAAGCATCGTTGGGTGGTTCACTGGTCCACCACTTCGTTAACTGGTTGCAGGTGGTTGACGCCACTTGCTTTTTCGTGTACAATTACAGCATAGTCACAAACACCCATGATCGAACTGAACAAGGTTTATCACTTCAAAATTGAAAACTTGTTTCACCCTGATTGTCCTAAAGGTATAGTCAAAAATCTCAGTAAGAAGATCTGTGAAGATGGTCGAACATCTTCTCCTGTTATCACCACATATGTTCATGAACAGTGGTTCCCTGAGTTGACTTACGTTGACAAAAAGTTTATCGACTTTATTGGTAAAATTATTGAGGGTGTTGATGGGGAGAGCAATGTAGAGAAAAAGATGTTTACTCTTTCTGGTGGTTCTAAGTTCTGTCCCTCTAACATGGTTGGTAAGGGTCGCACTATTGATCCTGTCAAATCTCGTCAAATTTGTGAAGAGAATAAATTAATCTATCTCCTCGCTGATGCTACAGAGTTCCCTAATGTTTATGTAACATTCGTGGATGGTATTGAACTGCATGATCGCCACAAATCATGTAGTATCGGTTATAATAATAAGTGGCGTAACTTTTACTTTGGACGTAATGTTGTTTCTTGAAGATTGTTTGAATGGTATGAAGAAATTGGAGGACGGTAGTGTAGATGCTATCGTCACATCTCCACCATACAACCTCAACATCAAATATGGTAAGTATGATGACAACAAACCACGTCAAGAGTATATTGAGTGGTTGGTAGAAGTATTCCTTGAAGGTAAGCGTGTGCTCAAGGATACTGGGCACCTGTTTGTTAACATGGGATATTCTAACATCGATCCGTGGGTGGGTATGGAAGTCGGTCTTGCACTCAGAAATGACTGGATCTTGCAAAATCATATCAACTGGGTCAAGTCTGTCCACGTCAATGATAAGACAAGTGGGCATTTTAAACCTATCAATAGCAAACGATTCTTGTGTCCTACATGGGAACATCTGTTTCATTTCACTAAAGATGGGAACGTGAGTGTAGATCGTCTTGCTATTGGTGTCAAGTATGAATACTATGAGGCAAACATTCGCGGAAAGAATACTGCTGATACTAAACCAAACCTGAGAGATAAGGGTAACTGTTGGTTTATACCGTATGAAACTATCAACAGTAAATCTCTACGCGGAAAGCATCCTGCAACATTCCCTGTCAAACTAGTGGAAGATTGTCTCAAGATGACTGGTGTTGAGTCTGGCATAGTTCTTGATCCTTTCTTTGGCACTGGTACTGCTGGTGTTGCCGCACAGAATATAGGATGGGACTACATTGGATACGACATTGATCAGGATTACCTGACGTTTGCGGAAACTCGTTTGCGAAAGGGGTTGACAGAATTTCTAGAATGATATAAACTAACATAGTTGTTTCAAGTTGGTCCTAAAACACCAGCGTCGGAAACACTAATCTCTAAAACTTTTATAATGGAGAACAAAAACAAAATGACTACACTGTTCGCTGAAGATATTCAGCAAGAGCGAATTATCGCTGTAAAAAAACGTATTCTTAGAAACCTTGTCGATGAGGCAGGTAACGAAATCAAAGAAACTCAGTTGGAAGTATACCGCAACTATGGAGCTGCTCTCAATCCACTGACTAATTTGTGTCAACAACAACCTAAAATTCCATTTTGGACTGCTGTTTTTGAATTATTTGAAACAAATCAAGCAGTTCCTTGTATGATCCCTGTCGGTCTATGTTGGGGTGATGCTTCTTATAATAGAGCAGATGAGATTAACTGGTCTCAAGTTAACACTAACATTGAGTATAGCAAAGGTTACAGTTATGATGCTGCTGTTTACATTGATGTAGTTTTCGATCCTGCAACTGGTCGTTTCATTGTCAAAAAGGGTCAACATCGTGTGATCATGGCATATCTTTGTCTTGGTGAAAATGCTCGTATCGCTGCCAATGTCAAACTGCTTAATGAAAACTTCACGGAAGAACAACAGATTACTGCTGAAGCATATGAGCATCACGTTGATGCTCAGAAAGTAGCACGACAGAAAGCACATCAAGCAGGTCGATCCGCATTTGTTTCTGGTGATGAAGAAGATATTAAATATACCAACTTTATTCTTTCTCATGGCATTGGTGTGAAGGGTAAAATGCATCTCTTCCCTCAATTCAATCATTTTAATCGCGATTGCGATACTCCCTGGGCAGTAAGATCCGCTATGCAAATTAACGAAGCACATACTTCCACGGCACTACATTTACTTAATAAGTACTTGCCGATCGGTGATAAAGTTATTGGTGGCAAGGCAATCAAGTCTGTTACTCAGTTTCTTAATGTCTTTAATGATAAAATTCAGAAGACTGCGGATCAAAATGATACCACACCTGAAGATTTTATCGATGAAGTCTTTAAGTATATGTGGCATCAACGCAAGACCAAATCTTCTTCTTGGTTGAAAGGTTCTCAGGCATTTCGTGGAGAGAATGTTATCATCCCTCTAGCACGTTTGATTAAGTTCACTAATGCATATTGTCAGGAGAGCAATACTCGTCTTCATGATGGTCGTAAGAATGAAGATAGTGTGTGGTGTTCTACTGATGAGAAGTTCTGGTGTGATTTCTTACATAAAACTACTCCTACAGAACTTCATGGTTCAGTCAATGCCATTGTAAGTGAGTGTTGATTTAGTTTACCTATTATGACTGACCGGACTATAGAAGTGCCTCTAACGACCTCTCAGATCCTATTCTTAATGGATATGATGATGGGATGCAATCTAGGCACCACCAAAATCCATGCTATGCAGAACAACGTCGATGATGCTGCCACGTACGACCAGTTAGCGAACTGTCTACAAAACGCGCACAGCACCCCATAACCGTGTATATTAAGAGAGTCAAAGGAACACACCCCATGCAACTCACTACACTCGTCACCACCGTTGACTTCTTCCCTGAGGCATTCATCGCTGAAGAGTCTGGCACTGTCGTCAAGCGTTTCCAGAAGCGTGTCACCTTCAACCCAAACGGTCTCAAGTCTTATAGCACTGTCACAGCACTCACAGCACGTCACGAGTGGTCTGAGCGCATTGCTAACGGTGCTGAGGTCACTGGTTACAACGTAGAGCAGATGCCTCGTTCTGAGTACCTTCCTATGGCAGTTTGATTCCCTACTATTAACATCATTATTCATCGAGGATTACCCATGGATCTAAACACTTTCAAACAAAAGTTTTGTGCTCTCAAAGCACAAGGTTTCATTAAGTCTCACCGTAGTGGTAACACTGGTGTGGGACACACTCTAGAACAAGAACTAGGACTAGTAGAGAATTGTATTTCTGGTCCTGATCTTGTCGGCAATGAACTTAAAGCAGCACGTAAAGGTGCTGGTGGTAAACAAACTCTCTTTACTAAAGAGGGTGACTGGGTTGTATCCCAGAAAGATTATATTACACAGTATGGTTTTCCTCACACCAAAAAGATAGGTGAGATGAGTGGACAATCTACTGTTACTAAAACTGTTAACAAGCGTGGTCTGTCTATCGTGACCACTGATACTTACTGTGCTATTATGCATGGTGATACTATTATTGTCAAGTGGGACTGGGAGACATTGATTAACCAGTTTGCAAAGAAGTTTCCTGCATGTGTCAAAGTATTTGCTGATGTAGAGAAGCGTAGTGGTGTTGAATACTTCCACTACAATGAAGCATATCATTTCATTGGTATTGATAAGAACCTGTTCCGTACTGCAATCGAGAATGATATGATTGCAATTGACATTCGTATGCGTACACAGAATACTATTGGTAAATCTCTTCGTAACCGTGGTACTGCATTCCGCATGAATCATGGTAAGATGGAAGAACTATTTGTAAAGGAGGAACTTTGAAGGACACAATTCTGTATGGAGACTGTAGACAGACTCTAAAACAATTCTCAGACTCTGGTATCCGCGCTCGCATGTGTGTGACATCACCACCATACTATGGTTTGCGCGATTATGGTAATGAAGACGCGCAAATTGGTCTTGAAGAGTCACCTGAAGAATTCATTCAGCAACTAGTTGAGGTATTTCGTGGAGTGCGTGATTGTCTGACTGATGATGGCACACTCTGGGTAAACATTGGTGATAGTTATTACAACTATCGATCTGGTAAGGGTCAGGCATTACCCAAGCAGTCTATGGCATCCAGCAATCAAGATCTGCCACAAATACGTAATCCTCGTCGTGGTAACAAACTTAAGGGTCTTAAGGATAAAGATCTCATTGGTATTCCGTGGATGTTAGCATTTGCATTACGTGCTGATGGTTGGTATTTACGTCAGGATATTATTTGGAGCAAACCTAACCCTATGCCTGAGAGTATGAAGGATCGTTGTACCAAATCACATGAGTATGTGTTCTTGCTCAGTAAGAACAAGAGATACTATTTTGATGTTGAGTCTATCAAAGAACCAACAGTTGATGGTGCTAGCATGAAACGTAAGAAGAGTGTGTGGACAGTACAACCTAAACCATACAAAGGAGCACATTGTGCTGTATACCCTCGCGAGTTGATTGAACCTGCTATCTTAGCAGGTAGTGAAGAAGGTGATATTATCCTTGATCCATTCATGGGTAGTGGCACAACTGCATCAGTTGCAAAATCTATGAAGAGAGACTATATTGGGTGTGAACTGCATCATGACTATGATGAACTCATTCAACAGCGTCTTGAGGCAGTCTCTGAGACCCCTCTACAATCGCCTACAAGCATCCTGAACCACTTATGACTGACCAGACTATAGAAGTAACCCTAACACCCTCTGAGATCCAATATGTGATGGATCTTATGGTTGGGTGTCCTTTGGGATATTCTTCCGATTGCATGATAAAGAATGGAATCAATGATGCTCGTCTGTACGACCAGTTCGAGAACTGTCTACCAAACCACCACAGCGTCTCATAACCGTGTATATTAAGAGAGTCAAAGGAACACACCACTGATGAGAATCGCACAGTATCTCCTAAGCGGCATGTTTGCTATTGTCGCTATCACTTGCTATCTGCTATTTTTAGCAGATCGCGACACCAAAATGATGAACTACTATGACTCAACAATCCAGCAACAAACAGTTCGTAAATGATCTCTTCGACAAACTCTTCACCTTCGTTGACACTGACATGATCGATCTGCATGATGATGATTCATGCTGCGATCACCTTGAATTTGAACAACTTACACTTGACACTACCATCTGATTTCCCTCATCAACCACCAGAAGGTTTCACCTATGAGATTCATGAACATAAGTCCAACGTCGTTGGCATTTGGATTCGGAATCATGCTCGGTTTAGTTACACTAATGAGCCTGTCCGATCGATCTGGGGATTCTACAACACAAAAAAGCAATGTTACATTGCCCCAATTAACCACAAACGTCCTGGTAAACCAGTAGACTTAAGCAACACTACGGCATACTCTGCTATGCCACTACTCAAATCATTCGTATCAACTGATTAATCATGTCTATTTCTGAAGTAATGCTCGACCGTTGGATTCTTGAGAACATCGATGATGCTGTGCCAGCATGGGAAACTATGGAGGATCTGCATGTTGTTAACAAGAACTGGCGCAAAGATGCTAGTGATGAACTATCATCAGAAGCATTGGATCTACTATGAATGAAACTCGATAGTAAAGCGAGAGTATTAGGCAGCGTTGGTGTTATCACTGCCTATTTTGTTATTCTTCATGTGAATGTAATTACTGGTGTGATGATGAATTGTGTTGCTGATCTGATTAGCATCCCATACTTCATCAGAACAAAGTCATGGGATGTGGTGATCATGGTAGTGTTTCTATTCATGATCAGCATGTCGCGACTGACCACCTAACAACCAAAGGAACTCATGAAAACATTCTTCACTGATTATTCAAATGATGTTACATTCTGCCTTGATGATGTCATAGCAGTTGAGAAAAGTGAGAAAAGTTACAAATATACAACTGTTCCATCGATTAAAGTCACTCTTGTTAGAAGTGGAGTATCAAAAGAGGTTGAGATTGTCTTCTTTGAAGATGATTACATAAAAAGAAGTGAGGAGTTCAAACAACTGAATAGAGAACTATTCTTGAGAAAAACCAATTCCTAAACTGACCACTCTGCCCCTGACTCTGCCCCACTCTGCCCTATACTATATTCATACCAAAGGGAACAACCCACATGGCAGTCACAGCAGTCAAGCACTCCTTCTACAAGATCGCGATCGACACTGTTGAGTCCCCACAGCAACCCATCATCTATTTCCGCAAGTGTGGCAAGTGTACCACTGCTAAGGGCATGGATCGTCAGCACAATCGTATGGTGAGTGAGACTATTGAGCAGTGGCGTCCATTCTCACAGCAGATCCGTCGCTACACTGTCTCTCGTGTGCCAGCT
>Ga0209653_1000407_pt1 | contig 38470 bp, 38 predicted proteins | sample SaaInl6LU_22_DNA_FD_184644 | JGI IMG/M metagenome (GOLD analysis project Ga0209653, IMG submission 184644) | Marine microbial communities from expanding oxygen minimum zones in the Saanich Inlet - ESP_116LU_22_DNA (SPAdes) (version 2) | ecosystem: Environmental > Aquatic > Marine > Intertidal...
TCGCACGAAACAGCAGTGATTGATGCAGGTTGCTCAATTGGAAAAGGAACCAAGATTTGGCATTTTTCTCATATAATGTCAAATTGTGTAATAGGAGAGAAATGCAATGTAGGTCAGAATGTGGTAATCTCTCCACAAGTAGAATTGGGAAATAATGTAAAAGTTCAAAACAATGTATCCATTTATACAGGTGTAATTTGCGAGGACGATGTTTTCCTTGGTCCATCCATGGTTTTTACCAATGTAATTAACCCAAGAAGTGCTGTAATTCGAAAAGACGAATACCTTCAAACAAGAGTAAAAAAAGGAGCTTCTATTGGAGCTAATGCAACAATCGTTTGTGGGAATGACATTGGAGAATATGCTTTTATTGGAGCAGGAGCAGTTGTCACCAAAGAAATTCCGCCATACAGTTTATGGGTGGGGAATCCGGCTAAACAAATTGGTTGGGTAAGCGAATACGGACATAGACTAAATTTTGACTTTGAGGGAAAAGCAATCTGCGAAGAATCAAAACAAGAATATAGTTTGACTGATAATTCAGTTGAAAAAATAAATTAAAGTGTCAGTTCGAGTGTTTTTTTGATTCTGATAGCTATCGGAATCAAAACAAAAAAGTATCGAGAACAAACGATTAAGAAAGATAAACATGAATAAAATAAAATTTGCAGTAGTAGGAAACGGACATATTGGAAAACGACATGCCGAGATGATAACCCGAAACGAAGGAGCAGAATTAGCTGCTTTGTGTGACATTAGACCTAAATCTGAATTAGGAATTGAAAACTTTGATGTTCCTTTTTTTAATTCAATTGAAGAATTGTTGGCGAGCGATACAGAATTTGATGTTTTGACAGTGAGCACTCCAAATGGAATTCATGCTTCTCACAGTTTATTGGCTCTTGAAGCTGGAAAACACATTGTATGTGAAAAACCAATGGGACTATCAAAAGCGGATTGCGAAGAGATTATGCATGTTTCTCTTAAAAATAATAAACAAGTATTTTGTGTGATGCAAAATAGGTATTCTCCACCCTCAGCATGGTTGAAAGAAATCATGGAAGAAAAATTATTGGGTGATATCCACATGGTTCAACTAAATTGCTATTGGAACCGCGATGACAGATATTACAAAAAGGGAGGTTGGAAAGGAACTCCAGATTTGGACGGAGGAACTTTATTTACTCAGTTTTCTCATTTTATTGACATCATGTATTGGCTGTGTGGAGATATTGATAACATCAAAGGAAATTTCAAAGACTTTACTCACAAAGAAACTACAGCATTTGAAGATTCGGGGTTAGTTACATTCGATTTTTTGAAAGGAGGAATGGGTGTTTTGAATTATTCCACAGCAGTGTGGGACAAAAACCTAGAAAGTAGCCTCACAATCATTGGAAGCAAAGGAAGTGTGAAAGTAGGAGGTCAGTATATGAATGAAGTAGAATATTGCCACATAGATGGCTACGAAATGCCGGTACTTCCGCCAAGTAATCCTGCAAATGATTACGGTCCTTACAAAGGTTCTGCAGCCAATCATAATTATGTGATTGAAAATGTAGTAGACACTCTGAACGGAAACACAACTACAACAACAAATGCTCTGGAGGGAATGAAAGTGGTAGACATTATTGAGAGGATTTACAAAGTAAGAGACGAACAAGGTTACTAATTGGCTAAGATGCAATTGATTTAAAACAAACTGAGTACTAAGGGTTTTGTTTGTACCAAAGCAATAAACAAAAACATCTCAAAGTCCGGTTAATTTGAAAATGTGTAAATTTGACATTCATTTTAGCTGATAGGCTTCATATAATTGAAATAGAAATGACTAAAATATACGATAAACTAGTAAATAAAGAAGCAACCTTGGCAGTTATTGGTTTGGGGTATGTGGGACTTCCCATTGCACTTGAATTTGCTAAAAAAATAAAAGTAATTGGTTTTGATATCAATGCCGAAAGGGTGAAATTGATGCAAAACAACATCGATCCTAGTAAAGAGCTAGAAGCAAAAGATTTCGAAAATTCTGACATCACTTTTACAGCTGATTTAGAAGATTTGAAAAAGGCATCTTTTTATATAGTAGCCGTTCCTACTCCAATTGATGAGAGCAATCTTCCAGATTTAAGCCCATTATTAGGAGCTAGTAAAACAGTAGCCAAGGTGCTTAAAAAAGGAGATTATGTTGTCTATGAATCTACGGTGTATCCTGGTTGTACAGAAGACGATTGTATTCCTGTCTTAGAGGAAGTTTCAGGATTAAAATGGAAAGAAGATTTTAAAGTTGGATATTCCCCAGAAAGGATTAATCCAGGAGATAAAGTTCACACTTTAAGTACGATTGTGAAAGTAGCTTCGGCATGTTGTCCAGAGGCATTGGAAGAAGTGGCCAAGACCTACGAGTTGGTTGTAGAAGCGGGTGTTCACAGGGCAGCTTCCATTAAAGTTGCCGAAGCGGCAAAAATTATTGAAAACACTCAGAGAGATGTGAATATCGCATTGATTAATGAATTATCGATTATTTTTAATCGTGTAGGAATAAATACTTACGATGTGTTGGAGGCTGCCGGAACTAAGTGGAATTTCCTGAATTTTAAGCCAGGATTGGTGGGAGGACATTGCATAGGAGTAGATCCTTATTATTTAACTCACAAAGCAAAGAAAACAGGGTATCATGCAAAAGTGATAAACTCAGGAAGGTATGTAAATGATTCGATGGGGTTTTATATTGGAAAACAAACAGTGAAGAAAATATTGGCTCAAGGAACAAATATTATGGATGCCCGAGTGCTTGTAATGGGAGCTACTTTTAAGGAAGATGTGAGCGATATCAGAAACTCAAAGGTTGTTGATGTTATAAGAGAATTAGAGTCGTTTTCTTGTAATGTTGAAGTAGTGGATCCTCATGCTAGTTCGGATGAGTTACAGCACGAGTATGGGTTTGGATTAGTGAATGAGCCAACTGGCAAATACGATGCAATCATTTTGGCCGTGAACCATAAAGAATACATCAGTTTGGAAGAAAATTACTTCAAATCCTTTTTGCCTGAGGGCAAAGGAGTATTTGTAGATGTAAAGGGAATCTTGAAGGATAAAATAAAGGACATAGAATACTGGAGCTTATAGATCTTGTTTTAAAACTATTAAACTATGTAACACCTATTAGAGAAATCTTCTTGGGTGTTTTTTTATGAAATTCAGTTCCCCAAATGATTATTCGGCACTTATTTTGTGCACATCGTCATGGTCAAGCTGAATCTGATCTTTTCTTATTTTTATTTTGAGAGCCAAGTGAGCAAAATCTCTATGATTTGCTTTGAGCCATTCCAATGAGTAATCGTCTCCATCACCTGCCAAAGCAATGTGAGATAAAGTTTCAAAACCATTTTGCTTTAGCCAGTTCAATGCTTTTTCATTTCGTTCTACGCCTTGAATTAATGCCATCAAATGTGGGTATTTATTCTTCATTAGCCAGTCGCGTGCAGTTTCTTTAAGATTGAGAGCAAATACAAAGGTATACAATTCTGGATAGCCGTTTTTAGCTAGCCAATCCCTAATTTCTTTATTACCCGCGATGGCTTCTCCCCACGCAATTATTATTTTTGCAGGGTAAACAAGAGGCTTATATTTTACTGATTCTTTATTCAATTTTAGTTGTAAGTAAATTTAGGATGTATTGTAGTATCTAATTTATATTAAAAATCTATTCGATAATAAAACAACGGCAAAAACCCAAGTTGTTTACTCGTGGTAATCCTTTGTGGCTCATCGGGAGTAGGAGCGTAGGTTATTCCCAATATGTTTTCTATCCCAAATACATTAACCAGGTCCAACCCTATTTCATGAGTCAGCTTTTTTGTGTTCAATTTATAATTGATTTTTATGTCTGCTCTAAAATAATCCTGAAACTGTTGTTCGTTGTATTCTTTGTCTAAAAACACAACTTCTCTTGCGGCTGCCGATGCCACTGTATCCACCAAGCCAAATCTTCTTCCACCGGCCCATGTCACATTAGCTCCAACAGTAATCGAGTTTTTTTTATTCAGTTTAAATTCTTTACCGATCAGAAAATTTGCTGCAAAATTTCCGTTGAAATCAGTGTTTCGTTCTACACCATCGCTTCCTCGGTAAAGGCTGTTGTAAATAGCTCCTGTTACCATGGTATAAAAGCTCTTGTCAAAGTTGTGCTTTACGGTTAATTCAATTCCATAATTTTTACCTGTACCAGTATTTTGCAAAGAATCTGGGAAAAAGCGACTAAAGCCAGAACCTTGGTTTAGCATTGAGAATGAGGACGAACTAACTTCAACAGGGACGTTGTACAAATATTGAAAGTAAACCTCAGATTTTATCATTGTTTTAGCCGAAATGGCATTGGCATAACCAATCACAGAATGAAAACTTTTTGTAAAATCCATTTTATTATTGTGCTGAATTTCCTCGTTTCCATTTCCTGAAGGAATTTGATAAAAGTATGTGTATGAGGGTTGGATTTGGCTGTGAAGTCCTATACCCGAAGAAAGAACTTGTTTTTCATCTATGTTCCATTTCATACTCACTCTGGGTTCTACCAACGAAATACTTTCGCTTTGAGTAAATGCTTGTGCATGCAAACCAAAATTCATCACAAATCGCTCATTGAATTTATGCTTAAGTTGAACATAAGGCTGAATTAAAGCAGCGCTTCCTTGATAATTCCATCTTAAATCCCATTCTGGAACAGTTAGTTTATCGAGTAAAACGCTGTCCTGAAAATCATAGAAAAACACATCGGAATTGAAACCAAACTTTATAACGCTTTGCTTACTCAGTTTTTTATTAATAAAAGAAGAAGCAGAGGTTTTGAATTGCCTAAATCGATAATCAAGAATGGTGTAAATTGTATCTAGGCTATACAAGTTGTTTGCTGAAAGACTTCTGTTGAAATATTCATGAACGGCTTTTTGCTCCTCTACGGAACCAGCAATAGTAGTTTTCCAATACCCATTTTTTTTCAATGGTTTGATATAAGTTAGTCCCACAACAGCCATTTTTGTATTGAAATATTGGTCTCTGTCATTTTCTCCGTAAATATTCAAGTCTGGATTTGGTTCTTTTTCTGTGCTAAAAACGATGTCTATATCACTACTCCCAGAGATTCCAAAGATTGAAACAGCACCCCCTTTTTTTAGCGGGAAATTTAATTTAAAACTTAAATCTTGATAAGCCGGTATTGCATCGGTTCCTACTTTAATTCCAAAACTCTCGAACAAGGAAAGAGTTGAATATCTGTAAGCAGCTAAATAGGAAGATCCCTTCTTCTTATTTAATGGTCCTTCAGCCATGAGTTCAGTTCCCAAAAAACCAAACTGCCCGCTAAATTCGTGCTTTTGATTGTTTCCGTTTCTTAGTTTTAAATCAAATACTCCCGCTACGCTGTTTCCATATTCTGCAGGAAAAGCCGCAGTAAAAAAATCGGAATTAGCCATCAATTTATTGTTCAAGATAGAAACAGGACCTCCCGAAGTTCCGGCAATGGCAAAATGATTAGGGTTGGGGATATCAATGCCTTCTACTCTCCACAATACACCTAAAGGAGAATTTCCTCTTACAATAATGTCATTTCGCGAATCATCTGCCCCTTGAACTCCAGCAAAATTGGCAGCCATTCGCGCAGGATCTCCTCTACTACCAGCATATTTATCAGTTTCTTCCACCGAAAAACTTGTAACACTGACTAGAGCCATTTCATTTTTTACACCCCCATTTTCATCAGCTGAAATTTCTACTTCTTTCATTGTGATCATCGATTCTTCCAAACTTATATTAAGAATCAATTCTTTACCTGAATTTACGACTACTTCCAACGTTTTTTCGTAATAGCCAAGGTATTTAACTTTCAAAGTGTGTCTCCCAATAGTAACTCCATCAATTCTATATTTTCCATCAATATCTGAGGATGAACCTTGAGGAGATTCTTTTTCTGAAACAATAAGTACTGTCGCTCCAATAATAGGTGAGAATGTTTCTTTATCAATAATTTTTCCTCGTATGGTTTGGGTAGCCTGAGATTTTCCGGCAATAGTGAAAAATAGGAGAATGATAATAAGTGGGAGTTTATTCATAGTAATGCTCGATGGTAACTCCTAAAGATAATGAAATAATTGAATTTCGAATAAAACTGATTATTCGAAAAGCCTTAATTAAAAGTTGGACAAGCGTATTTCGAAGCCTCTTTAAATCCACAAGGATTAATCATTAAAGTAATTTCATGAGAATTGAATGCGCCAAATCTTATTTTAGAAATGGTGTAGTCATAAGCATATCCAACTCTAAAGTAATTCAATAGATTGAAATTAATTAAAGCAGCTACAGCATCTGTATTTCGATAAGATATTCCTAAAGATAACTTTCTCTTAAAGTCTGCCATCACGTTCACATCGATTGCCCATGGCGCTGCTTTGGAAAACTTAAAAAGTGTAGATGGTACTATGGACCAATCGTTTGTAAGTGGAATATTAAGTCCTCCCATTAAGCTACCGTGCCTTGTGAGTTTTGTTTCGTCAGTTCCTACAGCTTTTTTTCTGTTTCCCAAAGTTTGTTGGAGTGTTGCTCCTGCAAACCACAAGTCTGATTGAAGAAAAATTCCTGGGGTTATTTCTGGAAAAATTATAGATCTTCTTGAGTTGTTAATCGCATCATCGTTGTAATTGATTAGTGTTACATCATTTGCATCAAAGTTCACTTGCTCTACCCCAAAAAACATTCCCATCGAAAATAAAATATCTCTTGTAAGTGGAAGGTGATAAGCGTAAGCAGCTTTTAATTTGGAACGATTAAAAGGTCCGTAGGAGTCATTTAACACAACTAACCCAATTGCATGTTTGTAACCTAGTCCAAATTTATCTTGTTTCAGGGTAGTATTAAAACTACCGTAAGTTGTTACCGGAGCTCCTTCAAACCCGCTCCATTGGGTTCTGTGCCCAAGGGTAATGTCTAAACAATCTTTGCTTCCAGCTACGGCTGGGTTATAGGCAAACTGATTCGTTAAATAATTTGTGAATTGCGGCACTTGCTGGGAAAAACCAACAAAAGAGGAAGTCAAGAAAAGGAGAATTGAAATTTGCTTAATCATCTTAATAAATTAGAGTTACAGATCCAGTTTTTATTCTTTCTTCTTTCGAATCGATGCTCAAACTGATAGTGTAGTAATAAGTGGAAGCGGGAAGTTTTGTCCCGTTTCGTGTTCCATCCCATCTTGCTGAATTTGGATATCCAATTGTTTTAAAAACAATTTGTCCCCATCGGTCAAATACAGTGATTTCTGCTTTTGGGAAAAATTCAATGAGTCTTATTTCCCATGTATCATTCACTCCATCTGAGTTGGGAGTGAAAGTGTTGGGAACAAAAATAGAATCCAATACATTTACAATTACATCTGAAAAAAATCGGCATCCTTCAATAGAGGTTGCAGTTAAGGTGTAGGTTGTTGCTCCCAAAGGAGTAGCTGTTGGGTTGGCAATGTTTGGATTATCTAATGTTTCTGCAGGAGCCCAAGAATAGGTTACGCCTCCAGATCCTTTTAGTTGTGTAGATCCACCAAATGGAATGTTGGTGTAGGGTCCAGCACTAATTGTAATATAGGGATGTACATTAATTGTAAGTTGATTGGAACCTGTATTTGCTCCACAGTCGCATTCAACTTGTGCTCCAACTACATCGCCATTTACAAAATAGTCTCTTTGAAAAGAATTTCCATTAGTCGTTGTGGATGCGTAACCGCCATTTACAAACCAATTCACCACAGGATTGGTACAGTTTGTTACTGCGGCAGAAAACGTAACAATGTCTTCTGGACAAACTGTATTGGTATCAATGTTATTAGTTATAACAATAGTACTTACTGGCAATACAACTGCAGGACCAGTTACTTCAATGTCAAAATTACATTGTCCCGAAGAATCACTTGCAATTAGTATGTAGTATGTTGTGTTGGCCACTAATCCAGTTGCATTCAAAGTAAAGTTTCCAGTAGAATTAACAACGCAATTTGAGGCAGCAGAATAAGTTGATGAGTTGCAAGGTGTGCCAGTAGAATACACAATTCCGCTTAATCCGTTGGATCCTGTCGAGCAATTGACAGAAGACACGTTAATGTCAGCATTTCCGCCTGTGGCATTCGTTGTAAATTGATACCAAACTGTTTTTACCATCTGGAAGCATGCAGAGCCAACTACTGTTGACCCATCCGCACAAGTTCCACAAATTTGGCTTGTAGCGTTGTTGGTTGTCCCTGACTTGGGTTTAGATATGCAAATTTCAACTGCATTTGCGCAATTGTCATTTGAAGGTTGAGCAATTCCTGCTTGAATAAAAAACAGAAAAAGTATAAAGGTTAAAGTTTGTTTCATTGTGGCGTAAAATTACTATAAATCCAAAAGATTCATTAAATTATCAAATCTATTTTTTAGTTCATCAAAATCATCGTCTTTCTGGTAGGTTTCTATGACAGCATAATCATACCTCTGAAAGGTTTGAAGAATTGCTCCAAGTTCTTTTTTGTTCAATTTGATTGTAACATCTATTTGAGAGGAGTCATCGGAGGAAGTAATGAAAGAACTTAGGATTCGAGCGTTGTTACTTTCTACAATTTGAGCAATTTGTGACAAGGAATAATCTTTGGAGTTTACTCTCAAAATAATAACACCACCAGGTTCCTTGATAGAAGTTGTATTCGAGGCAATCGTCATCAGTTGAGACAAAGTTGTAGAACCAATGTACTCATCATTTCTGTTGAGAATAGGCATAATCGTGAGCTGAAACTCCGACATTTTTCTCATTACTTCGAAAATGTGCTGGTATTCATAGATAAAAATTGAATCCAGTTGCTGAGAGGAAGCGTCAAAAGTGACTTCAGAAAAACTGGTGTCTAAAATATCTTCTTCCGCTACAATTCCCACAAATCTATTGTTTGAAACCAAAGGCAAATGACTTACTTTGAATTCACTCATCCATAGCAATGCCTGCCCAAAACTATCTGAAGGTTTTAGAGCAGGAAGCAGGTCCACGATTAATTGAGATGCAATCATTGTAAAATTCTGATGTAATTTGTTGTCTATTTTTTTTACCTTTAAATATCCCTTTTCTGAACAAAAAGCTGTTCTTTCGTAGTACAGTTTACTTACAAAAATATGACAAAATTAAGTGTAAATATAAATAAAGTAGCCACAATAAGGAATGCTCGAGGAAACAACGTCCCAAATGTGCTAAAAGTTGCGTTGGATATAGAAAAATTTGGTGCAGATGGAATTACTGTTCACCCACGACCAGACGAAAGGCACATTAGATATGCCGATGTTTTTGACTTGGCAAATGAGGTTACAACAGAGTTTAATGTAGAAGGATATCCAAATAAAAAATTCATGGATTTGGTTCTTTCTACCAAACCACATCAAGTAACATTAGTGCCGGATCCTCCCGAAGTATTGACTTCCAACGCAGGATGGAAAATAAAGAATAACCTCTCTTTGTTGCAAGAATCATTGGCGGAATTTAAAAAAGCGGGGATAAGAACTTCTGTATTTATGGAGGCAAACCTCAAAGACATAGAGGAACTTGCTCTTATTGATGTGGACAGAGCCGAATTGTACACAGAATCTTATGCGAGTGGATATCAAAAAAACAGAGAAGAGGCAATAGCTCCCTTTATGGATGCAGCAAAATTAGCTTCGGAAATGGGAGTGGATTTAAATGCTGGTCACGACTTGAGTCTTGAAAATTTAAAGTATTTTTCTGATTCAATTCCCAATTTGTTGGAAGTATCCATTGGACACGCTTTTGTAGCTGATGCGTTGTATTATGGTTTTGAAAAAACAGTAGGGATGTATAAAAATCTATTGAAATGAAGAAAGTAATAGGAATTATTCCAGCTCGATATGAATCCTCAAGGTTTCCAGGAAAACCTTTGGTCGATATCAAAGGGAAATCAATGATACAGAGAGTGGTGGAGCAATGCGAAAAATCGAAAAGATTGACAAAAGTAGTTGTTGCAACCGATGACAAAAGAATCTATGATCATGTTTTGGATTTTGGTGGAATGGCGGTTATGACTGCAGATACTCATCAATCGGGGACAGAAAGGTGTGGGGAAGTTATTGAGAAATTGGAAAGCAAAGGAGAGTTTTTTGATGTAGTTGTGAATATTCAAGGAGACGAGCCATTTATTTCACCCAATCACATAGACAAAGTGTGTGATATATTATTGAATGATGACCAAGCCGAAATAGGGACATTAGCAAAAAGAATTGCATCAGGAGATGAATTGTTCAACGAAAATGTAGTAAAAGTAGTTCTGACTGAAAATGAGGGGAACGAGGAGCCAAGAGATGCCCTTTATTTTAGCCGCCACCCAATTCCGTTTGTGAGAGGACAGGAAAAGGAACTTTGGCTCGAACACGCGGAGTATTATAAGCACATTGGGATTTATGGGTTCAATATTGATGAGTTTTATGAAATTCAGGAGATTGAACATTCTATGCTCGAGCAGGCAGAAAGTTTAGAAAATTTAAGGTGGTTGTCGCACCATTTTACAATTCAAGTATCTGAAATAGAAGAAGATATAATTGGAATTGATACACCCGAAGATTTGGAAAGAATACTTAATTCCGATAATTTTTAATTAATTAACGGAAATAATTAACTTTGCTTTGTTGATTAATGAAAAAGATAGATAAACATATAGAAGAACTACTGCACGATCACGATTGTGTTATTGTACCAGATTTTGGAGGTTTTATTACTTCAAAAAAGCCTGCGTACTTCAATCAGTTTACTTCTGTCTTTTTTCCGGCAACAAAAAGAATCCTTTTTAACAAACACCTTGTTTTTAACGATGGTTTATTGTCAGCAAAAATTGCAGAAAAGCAATCTTTGTCCATGGCAGAAGCACAGCAAATGTTATTGGAGTTCAAGGACGATTGTTTCTTACGTCTAAATGAAGAAGGAAGAGTTGAGATTGAAAGAGTAGGTGTGTTGTTTTTTGATAAAGAAAAAAACATCCAATTTCAGCAAGCCTCTACTAATTTCTTAAAAGATTCATACGGTCTTTCTGCCATTTCGATTGAAAAATTAGTTTCGCCAGTTACGAAGCCAAAGAAAGAAACTCCTGTAAAAATCATTTCGAGAATTGAGGAGCAAAAAGTGTCAGAAGTTGCGAAACCTAAAGTTCAAAAAGAATCTAAACCCAAAACGACAAAACGTTATGGACAGTTGGTTCCCTTATTGATGGTTCCAATTTTGGCTGCAGGATTATACTTTGGGATTCAAACCGAAGTGCCTTATAATAAATTGAATATTGCGGATATAAATCCGTTTAATCCTGTTTACGTTCAGGAATATACACCAAGAACCAATCAAGAATTCGCTTTGATATGGGAGAATGAGGATATAATAACCGCTAAAGTTGTAGATGAGGTAGTTCCAGAAAAAGAGATTGAATTAGAAGTGATTCCTGCTAAAATTGATTCTACTTTCATAAAACCAATAGAGTTTACAGCAGTAAAAAGCTACCACGTAATTGCAGGATGTTTTTCGGTGAAAGAAAATGCGGATAACCTTGTTGAAGATTGGAAAAGAAAAGGGAATGAATCCAAGATTGTAGACAAAAAAGGAAGTTTGTACCGAGTTGCTATTCAAAGTTTTGCTACTAGAAAAGAAGCAAAGCAGTTTTTGGCTTCAACTAAGCAAGAGGAAGGAATTTCTTTGTGGGTATTAAAGAAATAATCATTCGATTACTTCTATTAAATGAAATCAGATTTTTTCATGTTCAACCAAGATAATGCAGACTTATGCAGTAAATCTTCTTTGGTTTTTTGTTCCAAATCAAATTCTCTAATCAATTTACCTGGTTGTAATTCGCCCAATGGAAAAGGATAATCTGAACCTAGAGCCACTTTATCCGATCCAATCAAATCCATGATGTATTTTAGATTCGCTTCGTCATGAACCAAAGAATCTAACCAAAATTTACCCAAATATTCTTTGGGAGCCACATTGTTGTCAATGGCGCATAAATCTGGTCGTACATCAAAGCCATGCTGAATTCTTGAAATTGTAGCAGGAAAAGAACCACCACCATGAGCAAACGCTACACGCAAGTTTGGCAATCTCTCGAATACTCCCCCAAATATCATAGAGCAAATGGCTAAACTTGTTTCTGCAGGCATTCCTACGAGCCAAGGAAGCCAATATTTTTCCATTTTAGATTTTGACATCATGTCCCAAGGGTGAACAAAAACAGCCATGTCTAGTTCTTCACAAGCCTGAAATATTGGAAATAAATTGGGGTCGTTGAGGTTCCAATCGTTCACGTGAGAACCAATTTCAATTCCTTTCAGTCCAATTTCTTTGCATCGTTTTATTTCTTTAATCGCCATTTCTGGAGCTTGCATCGGAACAGTTCCTAACCCTACAAATCGTTTTGGGTATTTTTCTACAATTCCAGCAATGTGATCGTTCAAAAACATAGAAACATCCAAGCAATCTTCGGGTTTTGCCCAATACGAAAACATTACAGGAACAGTAGATAAAACCTGCACATTGATGTGTTGTGCATCGCATTCAGTCATTCGTGCTTCGGCACTCCAGCAATTGTCTTCTATTTCACGAAAAAACTTGTCGTCCATCATCATTCTGGCACAACAAGGTTTGTGATGGTCTAGGTGAATAAATCCTCCGTAGCCAAATTTCTTTTTAAAATTAGGGATATCCTTAGGAAGGATATGAGTGTGAATGTCAATACTTAATATATCTTCTGCTCTTTCTGTCATCCTAAATAAATCTTTCGTCAATTTCCATTACGTGATTGCAGTTGTTGCAAGTTCTTTTTTCTTCAGAAGTATAAAACTCCTTGAATCTTGATTGGAAATCTGTTTCGATATCGTTTTGCGAAAAATAAGTTTCGTGTAGTTTGGTATTACAGTTGTCGCAAAACCAAAGTAAACCATCTTTCATGTCGGTTCCTTTTCTTTTTCGTTCAATTACCAAACCAATGGAGTTTGCTGGGCGAACAGGATTGTGAGGAATGTTGCCAGGCAACAAAAACATTTCTCCTGCTTTAATTGGAACTTCTACAGCTTTTCCGTCTTGCTGAACTGTAACCATGATGTCTCCTTCCAATTGGTAGAACAATTCTTCGGTTTCATTCCAGTGGTAGTCTTTTCGGGCGTTAGGTCCACCTACAATCATTACAATGAAATCACCTGCATCCTTGTATAGGTTTTTGTTTCCAACAGGTGGTTTTAGTAAGTCTCTGTTTTCGTCAATCCACTTTTGTAGGTTGAATGGAGCTGCAATTTTCATCGTAATAGTTGTTTTTATTATTCTTTAAAATTAAGGAAACTTAGGGAACTTGGAAAAATCTCTTTCTCTTTTTTCCAAAAATGCATTTCTTCCTTCTACCGCTTCATCCGTTCCGTAGGCCAACCTTGTCGCTTCACCGGCATATACTTGCTGTCCTACCAATCCATCATCAATTAGATTGAACCCAAATTTCAACATTTTTATAGCTGTTGGACTTTTTGTCATAATTTCTTGCGCCCAATCGTAAGCTTCCTGCTCTAGTTCATCATGAGGAACAACCTTGTTTACCATTCCCATCTCAAAAGCTTCTTGAGCAGTATAATTTGCTCCCAAAAAGAAAATTTCTCGTGCTCTTTTTTGTCCCACTTGGCGAGCCAAATAAGCCGAGCCAAACCCTCCATCAAAACTAGCTACATCTGCATCTGTTTGTTTGAATATTGCGTGTTCTTTACTGGCTAATGTCAAATCGCATACTACGTGCAAACTGTGACCTCCACCAACGCACCATCCTGGAACTACTGCAATTACTACTTTATTCATGAATCGTATCTGGCGCTGAACATCCAAAATGTTGAATCTATTGATTCCGTTGGTTCCTTTGTAACCCGTGGTAGATCTCACTCTTTGGTCACCACCCGAGCAAAATGCCCATCCGCCATCTTTTTCAGATGGTCCTTCACCAGTGATAAGAACAACTCCAATTTCTTGACTTTCGTGACAAATAATGAGAGCTTCCCATAATTCATCAACTGTTTTGGGCGTAAATGCATTTCTGCATTCGGGCCTGTTAAAAGCGATTCTTGCTACACCATTTAGTGTTTTGAAAGTGATTTCTTCGTATTCTTTTTCTGTTTTCCAGTTCAGTTCAGCCATGTATTGGGTTCTTTTGATTTGAATAAGTGTAAAGATAAGAAGTATTCGATTAAAAGTTTCTTCTCGGCTTAAAATAGAGTTAGAACAACAGAAATATTTCGATTGTGTATCTACAAGCTCTGTGAGTTAGTTTTGGTAAGAGCTTTCCTCTCTTTTTCAAAAACTATATTCCTCTGTGTGTTTTTCTTGTAGTGGTTCTTTGTTGTAATAGTTCCTGTGGTGTTTGGTCGGTAATTCTGGCTGCTAGGGTTTAGCAGATAATCCACTTGGTTTTCAATCATTTTTTCAAAAGGCAAAAGAAAATCAGTGGTATCACAATTTTCTACCTCTGCTGTGTTTAGCAAATTAAGGACGGTATAGGTCGACTCAATTGTGCTCAAACAAAGTGGTGCTGGCTGTTGTTTAATAATGAATTTGGATTGAATTTGGTTGTCGAAACTTATGCGGGGCAAAGCTTGTAAGTTTTTGCTCATTCGTATCATTTTTTTGGCGCAAGGCCAAGTTCCATCCAGGATAAAGATATTCGGGTTTTTACCCAGAAAAGAGGTGGTTTCTGAGCTTTTTCTAAGCGAAAGATTAAAAGATTCTTCTCCTGGATAAAGTAAAAATGAATTATTATTTTCGTTAGTTAGCAATTCAATTACGCGCTTATTTTGGGTAAAATCTACTCCAACAATAATTTCTGAATTTGTAAGTTGAAGTTGGGTCATTCGCCCAGTTCCATTTCTTTCTTTTTTGTACTCCTTGGGGTGCATCAAAATAATAAAACGAGACTTTGTTTGGATAGGCCGAGTAAAAGAACAAATGCAAGAATTTTCGGGTCTCATGCAGGCGTAGCATTTAGCTCTGGGGTTGTTTATTTCTTGATGCAAGAGTGTGTATTAGGTTTCTGGGATAAATATAAAGAAAATGCTTTTTACAATGCACTTTTGTAAACCCAATGACCGTTTTCTTTCACAAACAATGAGTTTTCATGGATGAAATTTAAACTTCCGTTCTCTTTAAAATAAGCCTTAAACTCAACCGTGTTTTTTGTGTTATTCAGTACCTCCAGTTTTATCCATTCCACAGATTTTGTCCAAGTCAATATTTCTCTTTTTTCAAGTTTTGAAGGTCTCGAAGAATTGTGATGACTTTTTTGAAGGTAATCCACATTTGCCAACACAAAAGCACTGTATCTCGATCGCATCAAGACTTCTGGAGAAGTGACAGAGTTTATTTCTTCATGTGCTCTTTTACAGCAGTTTTCATACAGATTTGATGGATTGCAAGGGCAGTTCATTTGTTTTGAATGGGGTTGTGTTTTACTACTTTTTTTTTGTTGGACAGATTGGGTATGAGAACGGTCTCGGCTATGCGTAGTGCGGGATTACAAGGCACTTCACTGACCACCTACCGAAATATTTGTTTAATGTAATTACCTTCATATCAGCACTTACGCCCGCATTACGTATAGCCATTGTTATGGGCAGGTTTTAATACATCAGATGTTTCTTTTCATTTTTATTCCAACCTGCTTGATTTTCATATTCGACAAAATATATTTTCAAGTCCGCTTGATTCTCATATTTTACGAAGTAAATTTTCTTTTTCGCTTGATTCATATAGTCTGTAAAAAACCACCTACCGTTATTGTCTCCTATTTGATTGTCGTACTTTACTTTGAAAACTTTTAAATCTGCTTGATTCTCATACTTCACAACAAAAACTTTTACGTCAGCTTGATTTTCGTATTCAACAGAGAATACATTTTGAGCAAATAATTTGCTATTTGAAGCTAAGGCAAAGGTTAATATCAAAATATATTTCATTATCATCTTTGTGTTTTTGATTATTATTTCAACTTATATAAACCACGCGCTACACGAATAATATACTCGTTGTATTTTCCATTACCAACAGCGTGTTTTGAAATAAAATTTGGACTCTTGACTAGAAATGGAAAGTCGGAGGATTTGAATGGTTCTTTTACCTTACCATTTCGCACAGCATCTCTGATTTGTTGAACTAAATTTCTTTGTCTCATTAGTTACTTCGTTTATAATTTTTAACCTATTTTCTTTACACCTGTTCCAAAATGCGCGGGGCAAAGATTACCCGCTGCGTATGCTTCAAGCAAAGCACGATGTCTTATATCTTTAACCTCTAAATACTTAAATTTATATATGCCACGCATTTTGATTTTATTAGGCTTTAAGTATTTCTCATAAAATATTCCAGTACATGAAATATGATTATACAATCTTTGATTAAGCCCTTTTCTGCCACTTGGTGTATTCCCAACATGCAACACTTCATTTTTTGGGTTATAAATTATATAAACACCATGTTTCTCGGTTATATTTATTTTACCTCTCGCAGGAAAAACATGATGTTCGCTTGATATTAATTTCTCAAATAAATTCTTTATAATCTCAGGTTCATTTATTTGGCTCTTAAGTTTTTTCATTTTGGTAACAATGGTTTTGTTTGCTTATTAATTCTGTAAAGTTGGTAAGCACTGACGGTTGAAATGAGATTGTTGTATGCTATACCAGATTCAATTTTTGAAAGGTGACCTGAAATATTTTGAGAGAGTTGATTAAAATTGTTGCCAATAGATGTTTCTAATGATTTAAAACTAGAAACAATAGAGTCCTCAAGGTTATTGATAGCTTGAATATTCTGTTGCATTGTTGAATTTAATTCATTTATTCCTTGTGAAATGTTTTTTAATTGATTTTCAATAAGCATAAGTTTGTGAACAATGTTTTTATTTAGGTTATTTATATTTGACCCAATGGTATTAAGAGATTCCAAAACTTCTTTTTCATAGTTTGTTTTGAAAACGCCAAGGTCATCAAATGTTTCATATAATTCGTAAAACACTACCAATTCATTTTCGCATAAGCACACTATAAGTGTTACAGCATTTAAGTAAATAACGTTGTAACTTCCGATCTGATTTTTAATAACGTCAGTCCAGGAGTCAATATCTGATAACTCCTCTTGCAACTTTAATAATTCAATAGACTGAAAAATTAAATCTTTTTGATTAGACAAGTACTTATTGAGCTTCAAGAATTCAAGAATATATTTTCTCTCAACTGCTGATATTTTACCTTGATTTTTTAAAATTAGATTACGTATTTCATCTGGGTGTGATATATTCAATTCGTTATTAGCAAATCCAATTTCAGCTAACTTCTCTTTCAAGTATTGTTTTAGGTCAATTGTAATTTGAAGTGTTTTAGAATCAATTAAAATCTGTTTGAAATGATTCAGCTTATTACTTTCGGATTCCGATATAAACTTATCTATTGATACTATTTGTTCAGAAAATTTCACCAATAGAGATTCAATACCAGAACTTAATTTTTCAAAATCAATATTTGTTAATCTACCGTTATTTTTTAACCTCACCAATTCTTGAATAGAGGAAAGGGTTGTTAATGGCTTTTTATGCTTACTAATTATTGAATAAAAAATATCTTTTCTATCAAAGTCAAATGAGTTCCAATTATTAATTAATTTGATGATGAAACTATTGTCATATGATTCATTGACAAGACTGCTGAAACAAATAAACCCCATAAGCCACTCATATTCATCTTCTCTTTCTTTTTCAAAATAAAATGGAATAGATGCAAAATCGTTGGCTAGATTTAGAATTATTCTTTCACTAATCGGTTTTTCAGCGATAGCCTCAATATCTGAGGCCATCGCTGAAAGTTGACTTTTAAAACCATTAAGGAATATTAGTAATCTAGTTTTTATTGGTGTTTCTATCATTTTTTAATCGTTTATAAATTGGATTTACAAAAATTGAAAATGAAAGCTTACGCAAAACCTCACTTTTACTAATTATTGATGCAAGATAAGGCCCCACTTTGTAATAGAAACTTACGAAAGCCTTACCAAGTGAGTTAGTTAGAAGTTTTTGGTCTCGGTATGCTCTGAATTCATCCACAATTGGATGGTATGGGTCACCCATAGTAGCAGTAATAACAAAACAACTTGATGAAGAACCACTTGCTACTTTCTCGGTCTTTTGTTTATCAGCTTCTTCTTTCTTTCTTTCAGCTTCTTCTTTCTTTCTTTCAGCTGCCAAGTCTTCTTCTATTTGTTCTATAAGTTCATCTTTCATGAACTCTGGATCAAATAAACTATTGTAGAAACCTTTGAGTTTAAATAGGTCACTTTTATTAAACTCTCCTTCACTTACATTACCTCTCTTACCACTTACACGATATTCAATTTTTTTTGCAAAAGCTAATTTAGATAGAAAGGCAAAATCTGCTTCTAGGTAAGTTGATTCTTCTAGCCCCATTCCTAATGGACCTTGTCCACCCTTGTAATCGAGTACTTTGCCTGTTTGAATTGTTTCATTATCATCTAAAAGAAATAAAACCTTTGCATCTTTTAAAATATTTTGATTGTAATCAAGTTCGAAAGAGGTAATATTTAAGGTTACTTTTATTATTAATATATCTTCTTCATTCCTATGTCGATATATTGTCTCCATTTTCATCCTAGCGCTGCCAATACCCAAACCCGACTCAGCTTTTACATGGTCTGTAATTAGAGATGAATCTAGGGTTAATCCTGGATAAGGCATCATATATTCAGCAATCTTGGTGAACTTGTCGATTTCACCTTCTAGCACATAATGCTTTTTGATCTCATTTGAATTCACTTTAGTGTCATGCTTGTTAATTACTGTTTCAATACCCAAAAAGTTATTAACTAGTTCTACTTTATCAACCGGTATTTCATCATCATCCCAGTTGCCTTTTAAATAACATCTAATTTCATCCTCTGCTGGTTGATGAATGTTAAATTGGATGCAAGATTCATCATCTCCCAAAAACTCATAACAATCATCGGTACCTTTGCCATCATTGTCTAGTAATTGATTAAATTCCCATTTACAATCGGGATTAATCAGCATACAAATGTTTAACATTTGTTCTTTTGATAATTTACTGAATTTATTCATTTTTTTAATTTATAAGCTGTTTTGTTCCTACTCGTTTGGCTTTTCGGATTTCGCCCCGTTTTTTTAAAGTGGTCGCTGGCCTCCACTTCTATTCTAATTATTGTACTTGTTGATTGTCTTAAACCTTTCAGGATGAGTCTAAAATTGGTGGTTCTCTTGTCTATTTTATTTCGTTGTGCGTTTCTTAAACTTGCCCATAACAACCGTGTAAAACACACAAGTGTGTTTTATCTGCATATATTTTTATTGAAAATAGGGTTTTAATAGTTGTAATCCAATATTTTATTATGTATTTATGAGTGTGTTTTATATCCCAGCCCCCAATTCACTTCCTTCTCTAATCGCTCTTTGTGCATCAATTTTCTTGGCTAGTTTTCCGCCACCAATGAGGTGGGAAGTTTTACCCAGAGCAATCAATCCCTCGTGCAGTGCATGTACGCTAACTTGTCCTGCACAAACTACAATTGTATCCGCTTCTATAAATTGCGGTTCATTGTTGCGTGTGATATGTATTCCATTCTCATCAATCTTATCGTAAGAAACTCCATTGAGCATGGTTACTTTTTTCATCTTTAGCGAGGATCTGTGAATCCAGCCAGTAGTTTTCCCTAAGTCTTTTCCTACTTTGGTTTCGCTACGTTGTAGCATTGTGATTTCTCTGGGCGAAGGATGTGGATTAGGTTTTGTCAATCCGCCTCGAGTAGAGTTGGTTCCGTCAATACCCCATTCTTTCAAAAATAAATGGGTATCCAAAGAAGGAGATTTTCCCTCGTGAGAAAGAAATTCCGCCACGTCAAACCCTATTCCACCTGCACCAATTATTACCACTTTATTGCCCACAGATTTGTTGTGTTTCAATACATCTTCATAATCCAGAACGGTGTTCTTTTCCATTCCTTCTAGTTCAATAGTTCTGGGTTTTATTCCCGTAGAAATAATAACTTCGTCAAACTCGAGTAACTCCTGAGCAGTTGCTTTGTGGTTCAGTTTTAGCTCCACTCCGTGCAATTCTATTTGTTTTTTATAATATCTCAAAGTTTCATAAAATTCCTCTTTTCCAGGAATGAGTTTTGCAATATTGAATTGCCCACCAATCTCGCTTTGCGCCTCAAATAATGTAACGGTGTGACCACGCCCAGCAGCGACTGCAGCAGCCGAAAGCCCAGCAGGTCCCGCACCAACTACAGCAATTTTTTTTGGCGAAAGAGTAGGAGTGTAGTTCAAGATTGTTTCGTGACAAGCTCTGGGGTTTACCAAGCAGCTAGCAGTTTTTTGTTTAAAAACATGGTCCAAACAAGCTTGGTTGCAACCAATGCAGGTGTTTATTTCATCTTCTCTTCCCTCAATGGCTTTCTTTACCAATTCCGGATCGGCAAGAAATGGACGAGCCATAGAAACCAAATGAGCATGTCCGTTTGCTAATATTTCTTCAGCTTTTTCGGGAGTATTAATTCTGTTGGTGGTCACCAAAGGGATTTTAATTTCGTTCATCATTTTTTGAGTCACCCACGAAAATCCACCACGAGGAACCATTGTGGCAATGGTAGGAACACGAGCTTCGTGCCACCCAATCCCTGTATTGATAATAGTTGCTCCGGCTTTTTCAATTTCTTTAGCAAAATGAACGGTTTCTTCCCAAGTATTTCCTTCTTCCACCAAATCGAGCATCGAAAGTCTAAAAATAAGGATGAAATTTTCTCCAACTGCTTCTCTTGTTTTTCTTATTATTTCCAGAGGAAATTGAATTCTATTTTCAAAGCTTCCTCCCCATTTGTCGGTTCGTTTGTTTGTTTTGACTGATACAAATTCATTAATCAAATACCCTTCGCTTCCCATAATTTCTACTCCATCGTACTTTGCAAATTGAGCTAATTTTGCTGCTCTTACAAAATGACGAATAGTTCTGGTTACACCCCATCCACTTAGTTTCCAAGGTTTAAAAGGACTTATGGGAGATTTTATGGCGCTTGGCGCAACTGCCAACGGATGATAACCGTATCGCCCCGAATGCAGAATTTGCATGCAAATTTTTCCATCTGCATCATGCACCGCTTTTGTTATTTTTTTATGCTTTCTCGCTTCTCGTTTGCTTGTCATTTTACTGGTAAATGGAGCTGTCCAGCCTTGGCGATTTGGAGCAATTCCTCCAGTTACCATGAGTCCAACCTGTCCTTTTGCTCTTTCGGCAAAGTAGGCAGCCATGCGGTCGTAGCCGTTCTTTTCTTCCTCCAAGCCGGTGTGCATACTTCCCATGATTACTCGATTTTTGAGCGTGGTAAATCCCAAATCAAGGGGTTCGAGTAAATGAGGATAGCGCGAGGTTGTCATAGTTTAGTATATTTGTCGATTCTTGTACTAAAATACATTAATTCTATCTTTTTATTGACTCTTGGGTGAGATAAAACGAACTTTGAATCGTTGGAAAAGTATGAGAGTAAAACAAAGAAAACTGCAGTAAAATGAAAAATGACAACAAAGTATTTATCGTTTATATCCTGATAATTTTATTGTACGGAGGAAGTTACCTGCTTACTTCAGGAAGCTTTGCTTTTTCACCAGAATTCACAGATTTTGGGTTGGGGCTTATTTCTTTGGGGCTTTTTTTTAATAAAAAGATTTCGAAGTATTCCTTTTTGTTGATTTCGTTAGGTTTTAGTTTGTTCTACCTCATTGCCGATACCCAAGGTTTTGCTTTGATAGATCGGGGAGGTTTCAATTTGCTCAAGAACATGACAATCATTGCTTTTTCGCTGATGTTGTTATGGGATATAAACAAGGGTAGATACCGAACTCTGCGCTTTTTTCTGGTGATGTTGGCTTTGGCAATCATTGGCTTTTTTGTCGCTCGTTTTACCAATCAAGAATTTGCTTTTGGCTCTCAGTTTTCGTTTTACAAAAATGCAGTTTGCTTTTTGTTGATTTCTGTTATTTTGAGTCTCAATTCTGCTAAGAGCACCCTCTCCGTAGGGTTAAAAAGAATTATTATCGCAGTAGGATTGTCTTTCTTTATAGAAATAGTAACTTATTTGGTGAGATTGTAATATATTCATTGCATAACCTTAGATTCCAAATCGAGTTTGGAATGACATGATGAAACTGTTTATTGTTCCTAATTACATTTCAAACCAAGGGGGATTGAACGTGCTTACCTCATACTTCTATCTTACGAAGGCATTTCGTAAAAAGAAAAGCTCAAATTGCCGTAATTTCTTGTTTCAATAAAGTTATCGTGATCTTTGGGAATAACATTTTTTTGGTGCTCGTACACAAGTATTCCTCCAGGAACCAACAATTCGTTTTCAAATATGAGTTGAGGAATATCAAATCCAGCCTCCATAGCGTATGGAGGGTCAGCGAAAATCATATTGAATTTTCTGCTGCAAGTTTTTAGGTACTTAAATACATCCAGTTGAATGGTGTGAACACAGTCGAATAGATTCAATTCCTCCACCATTTTATTAATAAATTTGATGTGATTCCTGTCTTTTTCTACTACTGTTATGTCTTGAGAACCTCTAGAGGCAAACTCTAAAGAAATGCTTCCTATCCCAGCAAACAAATCGAGTACAATTAAGTCTTCAATGTCTACTTGGTTGTTAAGGATGTTAAAAAGAGCCTCTTTGGCAAAGTCGGTAGTTGGCCGAGCCGTGATGTTTTTTGGTGCTTTAAATCTTTTTGATTTGAATTTACCTCCTATAATACGCATGAATGTTGTTTGTAAAGCGTGAAAAATTGATGTCGCGAAACAGCGTTCATTTGACTTGCTTCGATGTCATTAAAGGTAATATTTTCTTCGGGAATAAATTGTTTCCAAAAAGACAATGTCTCGCTTTCGGCAAATATTTTTCCCGTTAAATAAAGCTTATCTGTCGATAGATTTAAGTTGTGCTTCTCAGCAATCAAAGACAAATAATAAAGAGATTCGTCTTGGTTTTCAAAAGAAAAACGATTGAAATACAAAAGTTTTTTCTCTTTTTTGATTGCTATTTCATAACTCAGTTCAGAGCTAAAATTTATATGAATTCCGTCTGTAACTGTATCGCAAATGATACTCGATATGTGCTTTGTTTTGAGAGTGGGGAACAGGGTCAGTAATTGTGAATTCAATTCTTTGTTCATGGCAAAACAAGCAACTGTTTCTTCATTCAAGAAAAGATCTTCTTTTACGATTTGTTCTGGATTCAAATCAATTACCTGATTCAGGTAGTCTTCTTTGTTGCTGGAACTGTAAAGTGCTTTGGGAACCAAAGTAAACTCTGAATTGATTACAACGCAACTCACAGTTCGAGGCGATGCTAACGACAGAATATCACTAGACTCGATTAGTTCCTTTGGAGTATTAGAATTCAAATCCAAGTGCTCAATTGCTTCGGGTTTAGAGTTTTCATTGTCTACTAAAAGCAAGTTGATTTCATTTCCATTTAACTCAATAGAAAGATGGAAATTGGTGTAGGATTTTACCTCATTTTCTTTCATGTTGTAAAATACTACCATAGTGGTATCAGTTGTTGGTTTTTGAGTTGTTTGTCGAATTATTTCCAGTTCGATTTCATGCTCTTTTCATCCAATCCCCCTAGTTTGTATACTTCCGTTACGTCATAGTCGAACTGAGGTCCGTAAGGTGGTACAGATAAGATTTCTACGTGCAGAGTTGAATCCACTAATTTTGTATAGAAAGTGAATTCTTTAGAAGTAGAATCAGATTCAATGGTTCTTTGCACAGTTAGTTTATCAATTTCAAATGGGTAGATTCTGTTTTGCTTTTCTTGCTCTTCTGCGCTAAATAAATCCTGAGATACAGGAATTTTAGCGTAATCTCTAATGATTAGTCCAAGTTTCAAAGCATCAGATTCTGTCCAAACTTCTTTCGGGTATTTGTACCCCAATATCTTAGCTTCTGGCACAGTCATTTTTCTCGATGGCAAATCACCTTCTGCTTTTACAAGTACTTTTATCGAGTCATTTTGTGCAAAATGAATAAGCTCAGGGAAATTTCCAGCAAATTTTCTGTACTTTCTGTCAAATGCCTCTTGCAATTTTTGAATGTCTTTCAATCCCTGTTTTGCTAAATCTTTTGACTCTTCAACCTGCGCCAAATATACAATTCTGTCTTCTACTGTTTTTACATTCAAATACAAGTAAAATGCAGAACCAAGAATAAACACAACAGATAAAATTGCAGTGATTCCTCTCGAGATTTTGTGTTGTAGAATAAAAAATAATGAAACAAAGCCTAGAATAAATAAACCAATTGATCCGTAGATGAAATATGCGCTTTGTGTCAAATCAGTTCCTCCGTTTGAACTCGCTCCAACAATCAAGCAAGAGATTCCTGCCAAAATTAAAAGAATAGAGAAAAGGTACTTTCTTACAAACAACCAAAATTCATCAAAAATATCCATGTAGTTTTATTTAGTGTGGGTTTCTTACTGAAACAAAATTAAAAATTTTTTTCATTGAACAAATTAAATTTAGAGTTATTCTCCGTTATTTACATATTATTTAATATTTAACTTATTTTGGGGTAATTTAAAGCTGTAAACGGTGAAGAAAGGATCTTTTTCTGCTCTTGTTTTACTAATTTCCCAAAAGTCATTTTTATGCAACAAGAAAAATTTGAAGAATTATTAGCTACTCAATTTGAATTTCCTTTCACACTGGATCAGTCTAAGTTGATAGTTCAGCTTCATGATTTTTTGACTTCAACGGGGTCAAAAAGAGTATTTGTATTGAATGGATATGCAGGAACTGGAAAAACAACTTTGGTTTCCGCACTAACCAAAATTATTGGAAAATTAAATTATAAAACTGTCTTACTGGCTCCAACAGGAAGAGCCGCCAAAGTAATTTCATCTTACTCTGGAAGGCGAGCTTTTACCATTCATAAAATGATTTACACCTATAAGTATGTAGGTGGAAGAAGTCATTTTGTGCTCAAAAAAAACACCTTATCAAATACTTTGTTTATTGTAGATGAAGCTTCTATGATTGGAGACAATTCTTACATGGATAAAAAATCATTGTTGGATGATTTGATGGAATATGTGTTTTCGGGAAAAAGATGCAGTGTTTTATTCGTAGGCGATACAGCTCAATTGCCGCCAGTGGGAGAAGAGTTAAGTAGAGCTTTGGACCCCAAATTTTTGGAAAGTACTTATTACGCAGATTTGTTTCAATATCGATTGACTCAGGTGGTGCGACAAAAACAAGAATCGGGGATTTTATTAAACGCTACGGCTATCAGAAATAAAATTCATGAGAAGGAATTGCTTCCAGTAATTTCAAACGAAGAGTTTCCGGATGTGATAAAAGTAGTGGGAAACGAATTACAGGATGAATTGGAAAGTTCTTATGCGAGTTTTGGTGTAGAAAATTGCATCGTTTTGTGTCGTTCAAATAAGAGAGCAAATTTATTTAATCAACACATTAGGGCTCGTATTTTGTACAAAGAAGAAGAAATAGATGCGGGAGATTTAATGATGGTAGTAAAGAACAACTATCATTGGCTGTCAGATAAATCAAAGGCGGGTTTTATTGCCAATGGAGATATAATAGAGCTATTGAGGATTAGCAAAATCGAGGAAATGTATGGATTTAAGTTTGCTTCGGTAGAAATTCGATTGGTAGATTATCCAGATGAAGAACCTTTTGAAGTGAAACTCATGCTAGATGCTATTATGGTAGAAACAACTAATTTGCCCAGAGCACAATTAAAGAATTTGTATTTTGAAATAGAAAAAGAATACATCGATGAGTTTCCTGGCAAGCGTGATCGCATGGAGAAAATATTGAAAGACCCTTATTTTAATGCCTTGCAAGTTAAGTTTTCTTATGCTGTTACATGCCACAAATCTCAGGGTGGGCAGTGGGATACAGTATTTATAGATCAAGGATATTTGACCAAAGAAATGGTGAATCCTGAATACTTAAGATGGCTTTACACAGCGTTTACAAGAGCCAAAACCAAATTGTATTTGGCGAATTTTCATGCTATGTTTTTTGGCGACTCTATCGAGTCAAAATAATGCGTTGAGTGGCAGTTTCGTAGTCCGTTTTTATTTGTACAATATAAATTCCCGAGTCAACTATTTGTTCAATTTCTTTCGAGAAATCGTGCTTTCCAGCGGACAAATTACTCAATGTGCTTTGTGATATTAATTTTCCTTCCGAAGAAAAAATACGGACAGAAACATCAGTTGTTTTACTCAAAGTATAGCTCATTTTGAATACCCCATTGTTAGGGTTTGGATAAACAAGCAGCTTTAAAGAACCTGTGCTTTGTTCATTTAATTCGGGTGTTCCGTAGGTATTTCCTTTAACTATGCGAACTTCAAAAAGTTGGTTGCTTGCAGAACTTTGTGTTCCTGTATTCGAGAAGAAAATATTGGGGGCTGAACTGCTTATTCCTCCAAAAATATAACCAACAAGGGTGGTGTCCGAATTTAAACTATCCAATTTTATTACGCCATTGTGGTACCTCGCAATTGTAGTAAGTGGAATAAATTCTGAACCTGCTCCAAGTAGAGCTGGCATCGTAACGGGTAATTTATATTCGGCCATATTTCCTCCAATATCTCTCGTCACTCGGGCTATTGTATTCACAAATGGAACATTGTTGTCCTGAGTCAATACTCCTGAGTTGTCGTAATACTGTGCAATTCCTCCAAAAAACACAGTGCTCATTTCAGAGTAATATTCAGAATACATTGGGATATTGGCGCAGTGGTAATGATTGTAATATTGACTAAAAGAATTGTTTACTGCATAACCATTGCTATCAATATTTACACAATTTAGGAAAGGTAAGTCTGCGTTTTTCTGAAAAACTCCTGAAAAAGCAGTTAGTCCTTCTTTGCCATTTGGCATAATTTGGGGAGTAACATTGTAATCTCTTCGGTGCAAATTGTTTGTGTCGCGCCATACTCCTTTATGAGTAACAGATAAGGAACTTCCATTGTCGTTGATTTTAAATTTCCTAATCTCATTGGTGTATTCTTGAAAAAAACCAGGGCCATGAGTGGGTCCCATCGGGTTATATCTTCCTATGAATTTTTGCCCGCCAACCAAATAATAAGTATCATATATTTTTTCTAATCTTCCACCAGTTACCTGAAATTTTGGATCTGAAATTTGACGAAATAATGAGGTGATCGCTGTGTTGTTGATCACAGCTGAAATCGTTGCTGGCACATCAATAGCTGTAAGCTTATCAAAAGTGGTGTGATCCGAAACTGAAGCGCTGTATCCATATCCACCTATCACATACAGATAATTTCCTTCCTGAAAAAACTCTGCATTGGTCGATTTTACCTGATCTTGAATTGCTGCCGGTAAGCTTGAAATAGATTTACTCCAAGTTTGTTTTGTAACAGGGTCTACAACTATAAGTTGATTGTTATGTCCTGCGATATCAAAACTAGCAAAGGGTTGTCGCTGGTGTAACCCATCTAATCTTCCGCCAAGCAAAAGCCATTTTCCATTGTGCTGAGCAAAGGCAAAGGATTGAATTCCGCCTAAAGAAGGAACTGAAACGGGAGTTAGTTGAACCTGAAATTCGGCTTCTTGAGAAAAACTAGAAAAAGCGAAAAGGAGGATAAATAGAATAGAAAGTTTAGATTTCATAAAGTAAAGTTTTGTCAAAAATAAAATTTATGCAGATTTTCGGGAGTAACAAAAGTTACAATTGTTTTCTAGCTCAAATACTGATTTACATTATTTTCAATTCTTTGTTCGATATTCGTAACATCGGCTTTTACAAATGTTTCTCCAGTAATTTTTTCGTACAATTCTGTGTATCTTTCAGTAACTGTTTTTACGAATTCATCTGGAATAGCCGGAATAGATTGCCCTTCCAATCCTTGAAATCCGTTTTCTATTAACCACTCTCTCACAAATTCTTTAGAGAGTTGTTTCTGATCTTCGTTGTTACTTTGTCTTTCTGCGTATCCTTCAGCATAAAAATAACGAGAAGAATCAGGAGTGTGAATTTCATCTATAAGATAAATTACACCGTCTTTTTTCCCAAACTCATACTTTGTATCCACCAAAATAAGATCTTGTTTCGCTGCAATTTCAGTTCCTCTAGAAAACAAAGCCCTGGTGTACGTTTCCAATTTCTCGTAATCTTCTTTGCTCACAATTCCTTTGGCAATTATATCTTCTTTTGAAATGTCTTCGTCATGATCTCCGTCATCGGCTTTGGTAGCTGGAGTAATTAATGGTGTAGGGAATTTGTCATTTTGTTTCATTCCGTCAGGCATTTCTACACCACAAATCAATCTTTTTCCTGCTTTGTACTCTCTCCAGGCATGTCCTGCCAAATAACCTCTGATCACCATTTCTACCTTGAAGGGTTCGCAAAATAAACCAATAGCAGCATTGGGATCTGGAGTAGCTTCTAGCCAATTTGGCACAATATCTTTTGTTTCGTTCAAAAACTTGGTAGCTATAGCTGTTAGGATTTGTCCTTTGTAAGGAATTCCTTTTGGCAACACAGCGTCAAAAGCTGAAATTCTATCCGATGCTATTAAAACAATTTTTTCGTTATTGAGGTTGTAAACATCTCTTACTTTTCCTTTATAAATAGCCGTTTGTCCGGGAAAACTGTAGTGGGTTGAAGTAAGCGTATTAGCCATGTTAATTGTGTTTGATCGGGTTGATAGAAATAAAAAAAGCGCCAGAGTTTCTTCTGACGCTTCAAAAATAAGTATTTAATCTAATCTTGAGAATGAAAAATTCAAGATGTTTTTAACCGAAATAAAATCTCGTTAATAACTTTATACTGTTGCTTTCCATTTTAGCAACGAGTCGTAATTTTCTTTTGTGATAAACTGCTTTTCGAGCGCAGTTTCAATTAATACATCAAAATTACACAAAGAGTAATAGCTGCACACATCTTTAAAATTGTCTTCAGCTTTTTGGAATCCATAATCCATGATAGAGACAACTCCTTTTACTTGGTTTCCGTTTTCTTTCACAGCATTTACTGCTTGAATAGAACTTCCTCCAGTAGAAATTAAGTCTTCAATAAGAACAACAGTTCTCCCTTTTTCCATCACACCTTCAATCATGTTTTGTAATCCATGACCTTTTGCAGCTGATCGAACATAGGCAAATGGCATATCTAGTTCCTGAGCAACTAATGCACCATGAGCAATTCCGCCAGTAGCTACTCCAGCAATAATATCTGGCTTGCCGTAAGCTTCTACAGTTAGTTCTGCCAATTGTTGACGAATGTAAGTTCGTACCACTGGGTACGACAATATTGTTCTGTTGTCACAATAAATAGGAGACTTTATTCCAGAAGCCCAAGTAAATGGTTCTTCTACATTAAGTTTCACTGCTTTTATTTGTAACAAATATTCTGCTACCTTTGAGGCTGTATTTTTGTCTAAAATCATAATCGAGCGCAAATGTATAAAGTTTTTATCAATGAAAGGGTATTTTGGATAGGTTTTAACCTTAAAAAATCTTTTGTAAAAAAGGAACTTCCTTTTATCACTTGTTTTTCCTACGAAGATTTCGATGAACTTGTTTCTAATAAAAAAGGAGAAAAGGAGATGGTAGTCAATTTTTTGACAGAAAGATTGATGAACAAAATCTTGAAGAAACGATACAGAATAGTAGAAGCAGGAGGAGGTATTGTAGTGAATAAAAATCAGGAAATTTTATTTATTTTCAGAAGGGGAAAATGGGATTTACCAAAAGGAAAGCTCGAGAAACATGAAAAAGTAAAAGCCGGAGCGATTCGTGAAGTGGAAGAAGAGTGCGGAATTACAAGCCCCAAAATAAGAGAGGAGTTAATAACTACGTTTCATAAGTTTAAAAATAAAGGGAAAGAATGCCTTAAAAAATCCTATTGGTTTATCATGGATTACGAAGGGGAAGAAGAGTTGGTACCTCAATTGGAGGAAGATATTACCAAGGTGAAATGGATGGGTACAGATAAATTTGAAAAAGTATATGCCAATACATTTCCCTCCATTGGAGATGTGTTGGATGCATACATAGAAAGGAAAAAAGGTTCGGACATTTAAGTTCGAACCTTTTTTATTTTATCTTCTTCTGTTGCCAGTTCTTGGCGGTGCGTTGTTGTTTCCTTGTTTCAAAATAAACTGATCAAGTTGTCTTTTGTAAGAATTGAAAGTCAAACGATTTCGAACTAAAAAGTAGTTTTGTGGATCTACCGTGCTCCTGTATGCTCTTTTTGCAAGAGTTAGTTTGTAACTATCAAAACTCATTAAGTCCATCAACTGAGAAATTTGTTGAGCAGTGAAATTGTTGTTGCTAGCTGCAACTTCCAATAACTGAATTTTGTTTCTGTCAAAGCTTTCGTTTCTCACCGCTCTTTTTAGTTGAGCAAAGTTTTGAGGATGCATGGCTCTGTACGTTCCAAAGTTTCCATTTCTTGGTTTGTCTACAACTCTTCTTGTAATCAGTTGTCTTCCTCTCAGCTCTGTAAAAACCTTTGTGTTGGGTTGTACTCTCACTATTCCGTTGTAAATCAATTGATCACGGAATGCATTTTGGTTTCTTCCATTGTTCCTGTAAGTTCGTTTGAAGATTTGGATTCCATTTCTTCCGGCTCTCACCTTATTTATTTTGAAATCGCGTTCAGATTCAATGGTAGTTCCATCTTCAAGTGCAACTATGTATGTCTTGAAAGGTTGCTCCATTACGTCAATAAATAACGTGCTGTTTTGCTGAAATGCTTTTCCGTTTACCATCAGAAAAGTCAAAAGGGCTGTAAATAGTATTTTCGCTTTCATGGTATTTGTTTTTTGTTCCTCAAAAATAGGAACTGATTTATATTGGTTCAATAATTTCAATTTCCGTGCCAAAAAAAATCTACCAAGGTGTTCTGAGATATAATATGTATCTTTACTTTTATAAAAAAAAGAAAACAAGAGTGTTTAATTACCGACTATTTTATAAACTGTATTATGCCATTTTTTTGCTCCTTGCGATTGTGTTCACGGGAGTTTTGGGATACATGATTATTGAAGGGATGTCCTTTTTTGATGCCTTTTATATGACAATTATTACGGTGTCAACAGTTGGTTTTAACGAGGTAGGAACTCTTCATCCTGAGGGTAAAATGTTCACTGTGGTTCTTATAGTTTTGAGTTTTGGAACATTTGCTTATGCTTTGTCTTCCATTTCAAAATATTTACTGGAAGGCGAATACAGAATTTATTTTAAAGATTATCAAATGAATAAAGAAGTAGAAAAATTAGAAGGTCATGTAATTGTATGTGGATATGGAAGAGTAGGAACTCAGGCAGTGTGTGAATTAAAAGCTCACGACAAAAAATATGTGATCATAGAGCAGAGTAACGACTTGTTAGATTCTTTTAGAGCTACTAAAGAGCATCTTTTTATTGAAGGTAACGCTACCTCTGACGAAATTCTTGAAAAGGCTCAGATAAAGACTGCTCAGGCTCTCATTACAACATTGCCTTCAGATGCTGATAACTTGTTTGTGGTTTTGTCGGCAAAGGAGATTAATCCGAAATTGAAAATTATTAGTAGGGCATCTCAGAACTCAACGGTAAAAAAACTGAAAATTGCTGGTGCGAGTAATGTGATAATGCCCGATTCATTGGGAGGAGCTCATATGGCTTCGTTGGTTATTACTCCGGATGTGATAGAGTTTTTGGATCACATAACCATTCAGGGTGAATCACAAATAAACTTAGAAGAAATTACCTTCGAAAATATTCCTGAGAATTACAAAAACAAAACCATTTCGGTTATAGCAGGTGATTTCAACACAGGTTGCAACATCGTGGGATTCAAAACTCCAGAAGGGGAGTTTATCATAAATCCGAGGCCCGATATTAAATTAGTGCCAGGGTCAAAATTATTTGTTTTGGGTAAGCCCGAGCAAATTAAAGAGATTAATAAAATATTTGGAATAGAGCATGGGTAAGAAATCAATTTTGGTAACGGGTGCAAATGGCTTGTTGGGACAGAAAATAGTAAATCAGTTAAAGGGTAGAAAAGATGTTGAGCTGATTGCAACTTCAAAAGGTGAAAACAGACGATTGATCCAAGATTTTAACTATGTATCTCTAGATATTACTTTCGCAAAGGAAGTGGCAGAAATAATGAAAGAGTACAAGCCCGATGTTGTTATTAATACGGCAGCAATGACCAATGTGGATGCCTGTGAGGACAATCAGGATGAATGTTGGGATATCAATGTAAATGCCGTGGATTACTTATTGAAAGAATCAATTAGGTATGATTCGCATTTAATTCATCTTTCTACAGATTTTGTGTTTGATGGAGAAGATGGTCCTTACAGCGAATCTGACGAGCCAAATCCTTTGAGTTATTATGCCAAATCCAAGCTGGCTTCGGAGGAATTGATAATGAATAGCGGATACGAGAATACTGCTGTCGCTCGAACCATTATTGTATTTGGAACAGGGGATAACTTGAGCCGAGGGAATCTAATTTTATGGGCAAAAGGAGCTCTTGAAAAACAGTCGCCAATCAACGTTGTGGACGATCAGTTTAGAGCACCTACTCTTGCCGAAGATTTAGCAAAAGGCTGTATTCTTATCGCGGATAAAAATGCCAAAGGGATTTATCATTTATCCGGTCCCGATACCATGAGTATTCTCGAAATAGTAAAACGCATAGGTTTGTTTTATAATTTATCAACAGATTGTGTGACTGCGATAAAAACTGGGACACTAAATCAAACAGCCGCAAGACCACCAAAAACAGGTTTTGTAATCGAAAAAGCCAAAAATGAATTGGGTTATCATCCTCTAGGTTTGGAAGAAGCACTTACTTTTCTGGCTGATCAGATTTAATATATTTGGCAAGCGTTACCACTTTTTCTATATTTGAACTTCATCAAAAAAATAATGTATGTTCAAAAAATATCTAACGCTACTTTTTATCTCAATTCCATTCTTATTTATAGCTCAAGACCAAGGCCTTGCGGTGGATGATAGCAAAGAAGTTTTAACAGAGATGTCTTCTTCAGTTGCTGCAGCAACCGAAACAGCAAAAGAACTTGGATTGGATGAAAAAATTGACAAAACATTTGGTGAATACACAGGATGGTTCGTTGAAGGTATTTTTTATGAAATTCCTTTTAGCGATTCGCTAAAAGTACCTTGGGTTCTTATCGTCCTTATTTTTGGAGCTCTATATTTTACTTTGTATTTCAAGTTTATTAATGTGAGAGGTTTCAAAACTTCAATAAATATTGTGAGAGGAAAGTATGATGATTTAGAAGAAAATCAAGAAGTAAAATCATCTAATCTTTTTCCAAGTTCAAAAGGCGATGATGATTCTATGGATAATCCTGATACGATAAGAGTTGAAGGAGATCATCATGGTGAGGTTTCTCACTTTCAGGCGTTAACGGCAGCATTGTCAGCGACAGTTGGTTTAGGGAATATAGCAGGAGTTGCTGTGGCACTTTCATTGGGTGGTCCTGGGGCTACTTTCTGGATGATTTTAGCAGGATTGCTAGGAATGTCTTCTAAGTTTATTGAATGTACATTAGGAGTAAAATATAGAGAGATTGGAGCCGATGGAACTGTGTATGGAGGTCCGATGTATTATTTGAAAAAAGGAATTTCTGGGCCAGTAGGAAAGGTGCTTGCAGTTTTGTTTGCAATCATGTGTATTGGAGGTTCTTTTGGCGGAGGAAACATGTTTCAAGTGAATCAAGCTTTTGAAATGGTTCAGTCTGTTACAGGAGGAGAAAACAGTGTTTTGGCAGGATACGGAGCAGTTTTTGGTTTAGTTATGTCTGTTTTGGTAGGTATTGTGATTATTGGAGGAATCAAAAAAATTGCCAAGGTGACGGACAAAATTGTGCCGTTTATGGTTGGGATTTACGCACTTGCAGTAATTGCTGTTCTTTTCATGAATTTTGAATTTATCCCAGAGGCATTCGGTCAAATAATTGGCGGAGCTTTTGGATGGGATTCAATCGCTGGAGGAGCAATCGGAGTTGTATTGGTTCAAGGATTTAAGAGGGCAGCTTTTTCAAATGAAGCTGGGATTGGTTCTGCTTCCATAGCGCATTCTGCAGTAAAAACAAAAAACCCATCAAGCGAAGGATTAGTTGCTTTGCTAGAGCCATTTATCGATACGGTAATTGTATGTACAATGACTTCTTTGGTTTTAGTTATTTCTAATATTCGAGGAAATGTATTTGAATACGGAGTAAAAGTGACCAAAGGTGTTGAGGTAACTTCTGATGCATTTGCACAATCACTATCGTGGTTTCCTTATGTATTAACTGTCGCAGTTGTGTTGTTCGCATTTTCTTCTATGATTTCTTGGTCGTATTACGGATATCAAGCTTGGTCTTTCCTTTTTGGAAGAAGTAAACTAGTAGGAAACACTTACAAGATATTATTCTGTTTGTTTGTAATTGTTGGAGCTGCTTCAAGTTTAGGTTCGGTAATTGATTTTTCAGATGCAATGATATTTGCAATGTTGGTTCCTAACATGATTGGATTGGTTATATTGGCTCCAAAGGTGCGAGATGAACTTAAGAAATACATGGGTAAGATAAAAGCCATGAAAGCATAAAACTGAATGATTGGAGTAGATTTACCTCCCAATGACTTTGTGTTATTTGGGTTTGACCTGACAGATCCTACTGACTTTGTCTATGATCTTATCATGGGAATTCTTGGTTTGTTTTTTGCATACAAATTGCGAGCTCTTAAGAATAACAATAAATTTTCGCTTGCCTGGTTTCGCTTTTTCTTAGTTTATGGATTGGCGACTTTTTTTTCGTCATTCGGACATTTGTTTTATAATTACTATCAGTATTACGGTAAACTTCTCGGATGGCTATTAGTTCCTTTTGCAATTTACTGGATAGAAATTGCGATGCTGGAGGCTCATTGGAATTCGAGATTGATACAGAAGGGGAAAAGATTGTACAAGATGAAGTTGCTTTTAGTTTACTTGGTTTTCGTGGTTATTTGGACTTCTGTTGATGCCCTAGCCAAACCCTCTTTGTTGTTTCTTCCCATTGCAATCAATTCAATTTTAGGTCTGTTAATTGGGGTAGGTATATTTAGTTATCAATTCAAAAATAAGTTGTCGGCTAGTTTTGCAAGTATTTTCATAGGTATAGCCGTTATTTTTCCCTCAGCTTTTGTTTTTATTTTTAAAATAAATTTGCATCAATGGTTTTCAAAAAATGACTTTTCTCATTTGTTGATGATTGTAGGTCTTATTTTCTTTTACAAAGGCGTGAGCAAAATTTTAAAGGAAGATTTAGCCTTTTTAAAAGCTTAGTTTTTCTCATTCTTGGAATTTCCGTTTCTATGATGTAAATTAAAGTATGAATTTCTTTGATAAATATTTCGTTTTTAGTCATTCCGAAAAAAGAGGGATTCTTCTTTTTCTGATTCTTATATTATTGCTTTGTTTTATTTATTGGTGTATTCCTCGTTATTTCGTTCCAGAACCCACTGACTATTCTGCTGCTATAGCAAAAATGGAACAAGCGCACATTGCTCATGAAAAAGAAACCGAATCGAAGCGGTTTTTGTTTGATCCCAATACGATTTCGAAAGATAGTCTTATGCTTTTGGGTTTTTCTTCCAAACAAGCTTGGAATCTTATCAATTTCAGAACTAAAGTAAAAGCGTTTACTTCCAAAAAGGAATTGAAAAAATTATACGCCATGACAGATTCGTTGTTTGAGTCCGTAGCCCCATTAATTCAATTGGATAATTCAAATAAAAGCGAGCCCAAATCGGATATAAAACAGAAGGATGTAGAAAGAAAGTTGTTTTCTTTTGATCCAAACACGCTTCCACTGGACTCATTGAAATTGCTTGGGTTAAGTGCCAAAACTGCCCAGACTTTAATTCGGTTTCGTGAAAAATCAGGAGGGTTTCGGTCAAAATCAGATTTGTGGAAAGTATATGGGTTAAAGGATTCTCAAATTGAGGAATTGGAGTCTTATGTTGTAATCAAGGAACAATCGAAAGTTTATGAAGAGAAAGAAATTCAAGTGAAAAACATCGATTTGAATAAGGCGAGCAAAGCAGAGCTGATGGCAGCCAAGGGGATTGGGAATGCTTTCTCCGACAGAATTATAGATTACAGAAACAGAATAGGAGGTTTTGTTTCAACAAGTCAACTCCAAGAGGTGTTCGGAATAGACCAGGAATGGCTGGAGAAATATGAAGGGCAGTTTTCAGCAAACAAGGAAGATATTCAAAGGATTAAAATCAATTCAGTTACTTTTAAAGAGCTGCTTAGTCACCCCTATTTTTCTTATTCACAAACACAATTAATTATCAATTATCGAGCGCAGCACGGTGATTTTAACTCTCTGGAACAAATTCGAGAAAATAACTTGATAAAGCCTAAACATTATCGTAAAATTGTACCCTACTTAACGATACAATAAAACGTGAATCTTTCAGAAAAAATAAAGCAAACGGTACGAAACGTACCTGATTTTCCAAAACTAGGAATAAACTTCAAGGATATCTCGCCTGTTGTAGAAAATCCAGAGTTATCTAAAGAGATAGTGAAAGGGTTTGCAAACCTTTTGAGAGGCAAAGGAATTGATGCAATTGTGGGAGTAGAAAGCAGAGGATTTATTTATGGGATGCCACTGGCTTTGGAATTAAATATTCCTTTTGTCTTGGTTCGTAAAGTTGGAAAATTACCTTTTGATACCGTTCAATATTCATACGATTTGGAATACGGAAGTGCAACAGTAGAAATGCATGTTGATTCAATAAAACCAGATTGGAATGTATTCATTCACGATGATTTACTGGCTACTGGCGGAACAGCAATTGCCGCATCAGAATTGGTAAAAAAACAAGGCGGAAAAGTTGCAGGATATGGATTTTTGATTGAACTAAGTTTCTTAAATGGAACCGAAAAATTGAAACAATATTCAGACAATATAATTAATTTAGTGACCTATTAAATAAGAAGATAGACTATGAATTTCACAGAAAGTGACAACCAGAAAATGGTGAGAGATATGGCAAGAGATTTTGCCGAAAAAGAAATACGTCCACATTTTATGGAATGGGATGAATCCCAAGAGTTTCCTGTACCTTTGTTCAAGAAATTAGGGGAATTAGGATTGATGGGGATTTTTATTCCTGAAGAATATGGAGGTTCTGGAATGAATTACCATGATTACATCACTGCGATAGTTGAGATTTCTAAGGTATGTGGTTCTATTGGACTTTCTGTAGCGGCACACAATTCATTGTGTACGGGTCATATTTATTATAACGGAAGTGAGGAGCAAAAGAAAAAATATTTACCAAAATTGGCGTCTGCTGAATGGATTGGTGCTTGGGGACTGACAGAAACAGGAACAGGTTCTGATGCTGGAGGAATGAATACAACAGCTGTAAAAGACGGAGATCATTGGATAATTAATGGTTCCAAGAATTTTATTACACACGGTAAATCGGGAGATGTAGCTGTTGTAATTGTGAGAACAGGAGAAAAAGGGGATTCGCACGGAATGAGTGCTTTCATCATCGAAAAAGGAATCGAAGGATTTTCTGCTGGTAAGAAAGAGAACAAACTAGGAATGAGAGCTTCTGAAACTACAGAGCTTATATTCAATAATTGTAGAGTTCACAAAGATCAAATGATTGGGGAAGAAGGTACAGGATTTATCCAGGCAATGAAAGTGCTAGATGGAGGAAGAATTTCTATCGGAGCTTTGTCTTTGGGTATTGCAAAAGGTGCTTACGAGGCAGCATTGAAATATTCAAAAGAAAGAGAACAATTTGGAAAACCAATTTCAGAATTTCAGGCTATTGCATTTAAATTAGCAGATATGGCTACTAAGATTGAAGTAGCTGATTTGTTGTTGGCGAAAGCAGCCGATTTAAAAAATAGAGGAGAAAAACTAGTTACAGAATCGGCAATGGCCAAGATGTATTCGTCAGAAATTGCTTGCGAAGTATGTAACGATGCAGTCCAAATTTTTGGAGGATATGGGTATACAAAAGACTTCCCGGTAGAGAAGTTTTATAGAGATGTGAAGTTGTGTACAATTGGCGAGGGAACAACCCAAATTCAGCAATTAGTTATCTCAAGAAACATCACCAAATAAAGAAAATTCATTTTTAGAAAAAAAAGTAAACAAATTGTAGTTAATAATGTTGTGAAACAAAAATGTTATATATACATTTGCAATCCAAATTAAACAGAAGATATGTTAGTAGTACAAGTAAAAGAAGGAGAAAACATTGAAAGAGCGTTAAAGCGTTACAAGAAGAAGTATGA
>Ga0209653_1000418_pt1 | contig 37885 bp, 34 predicted proteins | sample SaaInl6LU_22_DNA_FD_184644 | JGI IMG/M metagenome (GOLD analysis project Ga0209653, IMG submission 184644) | Marine microbial communities from expanding oxygen minimum zones in the Saanich Inlet - ESP_116LU_22_DNA (SPAdes) (version 2) | ecosystem: Environmental > Aquatic > Marine > Intertidal...
TCGATGGATTCCATCCATATAATATTGGGCGTCTTGCTCAGCGTATTCCTGCTATCCGTCCATGTACGCCAAAAGGTATCATGACGATGATTGAGTCGACCAAACGCAATATTAAAGGACTTGATGCGGTGATTGTTGGTGCATCTAACATTGTCGGCCGACCGATGGGACTCGAATTATTACTTGCTGGATGCACTGTCACTACCTGTCACAAATTTACTCAAGATTTGAAAAGCCATGTTCAGCGTGCTGACTTACTCGTCGTCGCGGTAGGTAAGGCAAACTTTATCCCTGGTGAATGGATTAAGAAAAATGCGATTGTAATTGATGTTGGCATTAACCGTCTAGAAGATGGCTCGTTAGTTGGTGATGTTGAATTTGATAAGGCTGCTGAAAATGCAGGTTGGATTACGCCAGTGCCTGGCGGTGTAGGGCCAATGACAGTGGCGAGTTTAATCGAGAACACTTTGGAAGCTTACGTCAAGGCTCATTCTTAAGTGGCAGATCCTCAGGTAAAGTTGCAAATTATCGAGTCAATCAAACATTGGCTCGAAGCGATTGTGATTGGACAGCAATTTTGTCCTTTCGCGCAAAAGCCCTTCATCCAAGAAACCATTGCTTATCATGTCAATGACTCTAAAGACTGGGCACAGATTCAAAAGGACTTTACCGCACAACTACATCACCTTAATGACAATCAAGATATCGAAACCACATTATTTATTTTAGATTGGCAAGCGCTTGATTTTTATGATTATCTCGATGGCTTGATGTTATTGCAACAGACCTTAGAGAATGAAGGATTTGAAGGTGTATTTCAAATTGCGAGCTTTCATCCTGACTATCAATTTGAAGGAGAAAAAGCCTCCTCTCCCAGTCATTTTACGAATCGTGCACCCTTGCCTATTTACCATATTTTACGTGAAGACAGTCTGACACAAATTCTAGATAATATGCCTAATGCGCATACTATACCTGAAGATAATATTGCCCGTGCACACGAACTGGGCACTCAGTACTTCACTGATATACTCAAACAGGCACACGCTAAGTTACCTCGGTAACTTCTTCCTATGAGTAATCAATCAGCTGCCAACCAATTATCCATTGAATGTCATCCCATTGGTGAGATGATAACTCCTTTTACACAAAAGTTTGGGATCCCCAGACAGTCATCAGGTTTAACAGCTATTCCAGGTTATATTAAGCTGTTTCCTCCGTATGATGATATTAATGGTTTTCGGGGAATTGATGACTTCTCCCACTTGTGGATTGTGTTTCAATTTGATCAGAGTATCGACACGACACACACCTATTCTCCACTCGTTCGTCCTCCACGTTTAGGTGGAAATGAAAAAATCGGGGTATTTGCGTCGCGTAGTAGCTTTCGACCAAATAACATAGGTCTTTCCAAAGTCAAATATTCACACATTGAGCGGGTTGATGGCGAAACTCGCTTGCATATTTTAGGTGTAGATTGCTTAAGTGGCACTCCGATCTTAGATATCAAGCCTTATGTAACTTATGCTGATAATGAGCCTGATGCACAAAGTGGGTTTGCAGATAACGCACCCGTTCCCACATTAATAGTCATATTCGCTGAAGATGTGTTAACTCAGTTAGACACCTGTAACCTGCCTGAGACGCACACCAAGTCCTCATTATTGGCACTCATTGAACAAGTCATCGCCTTTGATCCTCGCCCTGCTTATCATCAAAAACCTGATTACCAAGCACAAAATCCAAATAAAACCTATCACATCCGGCTCTTTTACCTAGATATTGAGTTCATTATCGAAAATAATAAACAAGCTCATATTATCAACATTCAGGCATAAAAACCGGAAGCATAGGGCTTTAGTCCTGATGATCTTGTGCTAGAATACGCCCACAAATTTTGAGGAAATCATTGCCATGCGCACAAGCCAATATTTATTATCTACGCAAAAAGAAACCCCAGCAGACGCAGAAGTCGTCTCACATCAATTGATGTTACGCTCTGGAATGGTCAGAAAAGTCGCATCAGGCTTGTATAATTATTTACCAACAGGCTTACGCGTACTAAATAAGGTAGCGAACATTGTGCGCGAGGAGATGAATAAAGCAGGTGCAATTGAAATCCAAATGCCTGTAGTACAACCGGCTGATCTTTGGGAAGAATCAGGACGCTGGGAAGAATATGGTCCTGAATTATTGCGTATAAAAGACCGTCATCAACGTGACTTTGTGCTCGGCCCAACACACGAAGAAGTGGTTACAGCACTAGTTCGTAATGAAGTATCTAGCTATAAACAGCTCCCATTGAATTTATACCAGATTCAAACTAAATTTCGTGATGAAGTGCGTCCTCGTTTTGGGATCATGCGTGGTCGTGAATTTTTGATGAAAGATGCTTATTCATTTCATTTGAGCCAAGATTGCTTACAAACCACGTACGATAAAATGTTCCAAGCATACTGTAATGTGTTTGAACGCATTGGTTTAGAGTATCGTCCGGTCATTGCTGATAATGGCTCAATTGGTGGCAGTGGTTCACATGAATTTCATGTATTAGCAGATTCAGGTGAAGATGACATTGCCTTTTCAAATGGCTCTGATTACGCTGCAAATGTAGAAATGGCAGAGGCACTTGCTCCAGAGTCTCAAGGAAACGGCTCGCAAGACTTAACCAAAGTCGCTACTCCAAACGCCAAAACAATTTCTGAAGTTAGTGCATTATTAGGCTTACCCGAAGACACTTCTGTCAAAACATTGATCGTTTTAGGCACGCCAGCAGAGGATGGTTCTCAAGGTTTAGTCGCATTGGTATTACGAGGTGACCACGACCTCAATGAATTGAAAGCTGAAAAACACCCTCTGATCGCAAGTCCTTTTGCCATGGCCGATGAAGAGGCAATTAAAGCGGCTATTGGTTGTGGTGTTGGTTCAATTGGTCCTGTAGGTCTTGCATTACCAATTATTGTTGATCGCAGTGCTGCAGCATTAGCTGATTTTGTCTGTGGCGCAAATACTGATGATGTGCACTATACCGGCGCTAACTGGTCGCGTGATGTACCTGAATACGAAGTTTTCGATTTACGTAATATCCAAGCTGGCGATCCCTCGCCATGTGGCCAAGGGACTATTGAAATTAAACGTGGGATTGAAGTTGGTCATATTTTCCAATTGGGCAACAAGTATTCTCAAGCCATGAACTGTGGTGTCTTAACTGAAACGGGTAAGCATGAAACTTTGACCATGGGTTGTTATGGTATCGGAGTGTCTCGTATTATGGCGGCTGCAATTGAGCAAAATCATGATAAATACGGGATCAAGTGGCCCGATGCGATTGCACCATTTACTATTGCGATCATTCCGATGAATATGCACAAATCCCACCGCATCAAAGAAGTGGCTGAAAAGCTCTATGAAGAGTGTCTTGCACTGGGTGTGGAAGTCCTGTTTGATGACCGTAAAGAACGTCCAGGCGTGATGTTTAACGATATGGAATTGATTGGTGTGCCACATAGCATTGTCATCGGTGAACGTAACCTAGATAACCAAGAAGTAGAATATAAAAACCGTCGCACGGGTGAAAAGAAAATGCTTAATATCGCTGATTTAAGTGAGTTTATTGGTAATTTATAAACTACACTAGTGCAGTATTCAACACATTACATTGATTAATCAAGGATGGTCACATGTTAATAAGTACGAATGTTAATACTGCACGCTTACTACCTCGAATAAGTGTAGGGAGTGTGATATTTGTTGCATTGGCATTTTGTTCTTCATTGCACGCATCTGACAGCGAAACCAAAGAAGAAAAAGTCCCTACCACGCTTTCACTCGAAGCGCGTATACAGAAAGCTCAGCAAACACTTGATGAACTCAATCAAGCGCTAAAAGAGAATCAACAAAGAAAAGAATCCAAATCTATTCTTGATAAACGGATCATCGCAGATCAACAAATCAATGCCAATCCGTATAGTCTTGCTCAGCATCACGTGAATTATTTGCTCCCCTTTTCCTATGCATCTAATCCAAATCCAATTGCTCAACCTGATTTAAATACAGAGAATGTGGATAATATAGAAGCTGTATTTCAAATTAGTACCAAGATCCCTATTTATGTTGATACCGATGATGCTTTACAAACGTTATCGGGTTTATATTTTGGGTTTACCGCACGCTCTTTTTGGCAAGTATTTAATGACGAGGTATCGAAACCTTTTCGTGAAACAAACTATGAACCTGAAATATTCTATCGTTGGCAAGCAGACTTAAGCTTTTTTGATACGCGATTTAACGCGCTACAAATGGGGTTAAATCATCAATCCAATGGAGAAAGTGGATTACGCTCACGTAGCTGGAACAGAGTGATATTCAGTGCTTTATTCAGTGATGCAAATTCTGCTTATTACATTCGTACTTGGTGGCGTATACCAGAAGATGAAAAGTTAACCATTAATGATCCCACCGGCGATGATAACCCAGATATCAATGACTATATTGGCCGTGTCGAATTAGGTTATGCCTTTCAAATGGGAGAAATAGAAGTCTTTACCCGCTTACGCAACAATCTAAAAAGCACGGATAACCGAGGAAGTGTCCAGTTCAATATGACCTATCCACTGAGCCAACGTTATGATGTGTTATTACAGTATTTTAATGGCTACGGTGATTCACTCATTGATTATAATAATCACCAATCTCGAGTGAGTTTAGGTGTGCAGTTACGATTTTTGTAGGCAACACCACATAAATTATCGGCATAAAAAACGCTATTATCGAGATTCAATAATAGCGTTTTTACTTATTTAATCACTATTCCCACTCAATAATAGGGCTGTATTTTTTCCATGTAAAACAGTAGGTTACGCTCATATAAATGAGGTTTGTAACTTCTTTGCAAGTCGCCGCCATTTTGGCTCCCGAAATGTGTTTGTCTAAATCTATTGGCAATCAAACACCTGCTACATCTGCACTTACAAGCTTTGTAACTATGGCTAAACCTCCACTGTCGCATGATGCGACAAATACCATCGCCGCGCAGAAGGCACTCTTCTATTACATCCACTACCCTTTAGCTTGTATCCACTAGTGACTATGACGACCCTAGCGTTGAGTGAGTTCAACCCCGAAGGCCATATTAAATTCATCACAGCGATGCAATCACTTCTAGGCTTTATGATGCTGACATGGTCTGCTACGTTTTATTACAAACTTTTTTCGCAAGAAATTCCAAACAAAAAAAGCAATTAAACTCTTACGAACAACAGCACGATTTCACGGTTTTCCGACATATATCAATTAAGTTGCGACAAGCTTTAGCGCACTCCTGATAATACTGGGTTCCATTTTTTCTCAAAGCTTCGCACAGATAACACTGTGGTGAAGTCAATTTTATTCTCAGTCTTTTTTACCAATAAATTAATGAGACCAATGAATGTGCTTGATTTTCCATTCACCATTTTGTTTTTCCAGCACCATTGTTTCCATACCTTCGTAATCGCGCTCTTTACCCTTGTAAGAGCCTGTAGTATGACTACGCGAGGCCGATATCGCAGTATTACCAAGAACTGTCACTTGGTGCTCTAATGTTTCGCTCTTCATAGCCGCCAAGTACTTCATATCAGACAACATATGATGATGAGCGTATTCGTCTGCGCTTCTTTCAACACGACCGCCCTCATAAATGGTGACATCATCAGCTAATTGAGCACGCGCAAGCTCTTTGTTACTTGTTTCTAACGCTTCATGAAAAGCTAATACAACTTTTGCAGCTGGGGTATCCAGCCCTTTAAGCATTCCTTTATCTTTTTGTTTGTCACCATGAGCGTGAACTACAAAGCTAACCGTCATTAATAAAACGAGTAGTATATTTCTTTTTTTCATTTTCATTCTCTTTTCAGGTTTAATTTACAGGGCCGACAATACTAGTAAGCACTGCTGTTACAGATAAAATGGCAATAGCTACAAACATTTCAATTGAGATTGATTTGGATAATGTTTTTCTGCCATCACTATTTTTGAGCTGCGGGACTAATTTCAATTTATGTGTAGCGGCTATCTTCATTACGCAAATCACTAACAACAATTTAACTAATATGGTTTGTCCATAATTAGTAAATAGCAGAGCATCTAATCCACCCACCAACTGAATTGCCAATAATAAGCCAGCGATTAAGAGCAGACTTACCATGACACTAGCTTGTTTTCCAAACCTTTCCATCAATTGATAAAGCTTTTCGAATTCCAACTTATTGCAGGCTTTTTTAAGAGGGTAAAGGGCACCAAACCACCACGCCATTACAATGACATGCACCATTAATAGACCTTTTTCAAAGACCCCCATGACGGAAACGTGTCCAGCCAAAGTAAATGAATAAGAAAGAAAAAATAGACATATGACAAGCACGGCGTTTAAGACATATTTAGTAAGCTTCCAAACACAAAATTGAGAAGAAATTACTACTATCGCAACCCCAATCAGGCCAATCAAGCGCCATAGTGTGGTATCGCCTATTGACGAATCCCACATGATACTAATCATATCTAGGTCTAGCGCTCCTACTATTCCTTCTTCAACCATTGCGCCAGTGTTAGTAAAGAACCAAATTGCATTTGCTAGAAAAGCTATTAAGGCGGCAATAAGGGTTATCTGACTAAATGATCTTCTTTCTCCATTTTCCAAAGTATTACCGCCGTACACATTGCCAAAAAATGTATATCCAGCAATACAGGCAAAGCCAACGTAGAACGCAGTTTTCGTCAGCACTATGACCGTATTCCAGATATAAATTTCCATAGTAATTACTCTACTTAATTAATGAACCATGAAGCCAAAGTTGTCCTTCATCTTGTGACCATCTTTACCTAAGAAAGTGACATCTACGATGTAATTGGCTGGAGCCAACTGAGGTAGCTTCCATGAGAATTCACTGCTCGCTTCTTTTGAAGGTTGAAAGCCAAACTTTACTTTTTTTCCCTGCTTATTTTTTAACGATACTTTGACTAAACGCACTTCTTTACTGAACTTGAGTGTAAGTTCCTCTGGGGATGTCATTAACATTGCATTATCCGAAGGCGAACTTTTTTCAAGATTTACGTGTGCGAACACAGCGCTACTAATAACAACGCTGATTACCGCTAAGATTTTGATTAATGCTTTCATATTTACCTCTTTTAAAATTTATGGTTTAACGACTAAATTTAGCTTTTTGATAACTCTTGATTAAAGAAATTTATTTCTCTCTTTTTAACAATTGAATAAATAGCAGGCAGTACAATGAGAGTTAGTAACACTGCACTCGTCATCCCACCGACCATAGGTGCTGCGATGCGACTCATGACCTCCGAACCAGTGCCTGTTCCATATAAAATAGGTAATAGACCGATGATGATTGTTGCCACGGTCATCATGACAGGGCGTACACGCAAACCAGCGCCATGTAACAAGGCATCTTGATAATCTGCGTCAGAAATCTGTTCTGCTCGCTCGGTCGCTTTTTCCTTGAGATCTGTAAGAGCTTGATTCAAGTAAACCAGCATGATGACTCCAATCTCTACGGCAACACCTGCTAGCGCAATAAAACCAACACCTACAGCGACGGAAAAGTTAAATCCTTCCAAATACATTAGCCATAAGCCACCAATCATTGCCATAGGTAATGTCACGACAATAATGGCTACTTCGCTAAACGAGCGGAAATTCAAATAGAGCAAGATCAAAATAATGGCTAGCGTTAAGGGCAAAACAAATGTCAATTTTTCTTTTGCTCTTTCCATATATTCATACTGCCCAGCCCAAGAGATTGAGTAACCTGTTGGAATTTCTAGATTTTGCTCAAGGTACTCTTTAGCATTCTCTACATATGTCCCGACATCCACGCCTTCGATATCAATAAATGACCAGCCATTAATGCGAGCGTCTTCACTTTTTATTCCCGGAGCGCCATTCTCAACACGGATATCTGCTACATCTCCCAATGCGATACGCTGATCATTCGGAGTAATAACAGGCAATCTAGCGAGTTGCTCAGGCGAATCTCTATAGTCTTGTGGATATCTTAAATTGACAGGGTAACGCTCTTGTCCCTCCACAGTTTGAGTGACATTCATGCCTCCAATAGCCGTCGATACCACCTGCTGAACATCAGCAATATTTAACCCGAATCGACTCGCCTTTTCACGAGAAATATCTATCTTGATATAACGGCCGCCAGCTACACGCTCGGAATAAACCGATGCTGTTCCCTCTACCGCTGGTAACAATTGTTCAATTTGCTGACCTATTTCTTGAATCTTATCAAGGTCAGGTCCTGCTACCTTTATTCCAACAGGAGTTTTGATACCCGTCGCTAGCATATCTATCCGGGTTTTTATTGGCATCACCCAAGCATTTGTTAAGCCGGGTAATTTAACCAATTCATCAAATTCAGCTTTTAAACTTTCAGTGGTTACTCCGTCTCGCCACTGCTCTTGTGGTTTCAACTGAATGAATGTTTCAATCATCGTTAAAGGGGCAGGGTCAGTGGCGGTTTCAGCACGACCAACTTTGCCAAAGACGGTCTCGACTTCAGGCACTGTGCGAAGTAACTTGTCCGTTTGTTGTAATAATTCGCGAGCTTTACCAATGGATATGCCGGGGTAAGTTGTTGGCATATACATCAGGTCACCTTCATCCAATGGCGGGATGAATTCACTACCAATCTTATTAATAGGCCAAAAACCCACGGCGGTAACCAATAACGCAATTACAGTGGTTGATTTAGGGAATTTCATAACCTGTCTTAACACAGGCATATACAGAGCGGTCAGTACGCGGTTCAATGGGTTTTTCTTTTCCGATATGATCTTTCCACGAATAAAATATCCCATAAGAACGGGAACCAGAGTTATTGCCAATCCAGCGGATGCAGCCATCGCATAGGTTTTAGTGTATGCAAGAGGGGCAAACATTCTTCCTTCTTGAGCTTCTAGAATAAAGACTGGTAAGAATGACACTGTGATAATAAGTAGACTGAAAAACAATGCTGGACCAACTTCACTTGCAGCTTTAGCAACAATTTGCCAACGGTTTTCATCCGTCAATGGCACGCCCTTTTTATTAAGAGCTTCCATGTGCTTGTGCATATTTTCAATCATTACAATTGCACCGTCCGTCATGGCTCCTATCGCTATTGCAATCCCACCTAATGACATAATATTGGCATTGATACCTTGCATGTACATGATGATAAAAGACACCAAAATTCCTAAAGGCAAGGTAATAACTGCGACAATGGAAGAACGTAGATGAAACAAAAATGCCGCACAAATTAGTGCAACCACAATTAGCTCTTCAATCAATTTATCTGATAGATTGCTAACCGCTCGTTCAATTAACTTAGATCTGTCATAAACAGGAACAACTTCAACACCTTCAGGCAAAGAGGCTTTTAATGATTCAAGTTTTTCTTTTACACCGTCAATTGTTTGCTGTGCGTTTTCTCCAAAGCGCATTACCACGACGCCCCCAACAACTTCGCCTTCACCATTTAACTCCGCTATCCCTCGGCGCATCTGTGGACCCAATCCAACATCAGCTATATCGCCAATACGCAATGGCGTACCCTGCTCATTAACGCCTAACGGTATTTTTTTGATGTCACCAACGGATTGAATATAGCCAGTGGCAGTTACCATGTACTCAGCTTCGGCCATTTCAACAACAGACGCACCTGTTTCTTGGTTACCTCTTTTCAGCGCCACTTGAACGTGAGTCAATGGTATACCGTAGGCTCGCAACTTATCTGGATCAACTTGAACTTGGTATTGTTTAACCATGCCACCAATTGCAGCGACCTCAGAAACTCCCGGAACCGTTTGAAGCTCGTATTTTAAAAACCAGTCTTGGATACTTCGCAACTGACTAAGATCATGATTACCAGATTTATCAGTGAGCGCATATATATAAACCCAGCCCACACCTGTTGCATCAGGCCCTAGCTGTGGTTTTGCTGCATCTGGTAAACTCGAAGCAACTTGACTCAAATACTCCAACACACGACTCCTTGCCCAATAAAGGTCTGTGTCGTCGTCAAATATGATGTAGACATATGAGTCGCCAAAGAACGAATAACCTCGAACCGTTTGTGCTCCCGGTACTGAAAGCATCGCAGTAGTTAAAGGAAAAGTTACTTGATCTTGTACTACCTGAGGTGCTTGTCCCGGATAACTCGTTTTGATAATTACTTGAACATCTGACAAGTCAGGAAGCGCATCGACAGGTGTATTTTTTAACGCAAATATTCCACCAAATGCGATGATAAGCGTGGTTAATAACACAAAGAAACGGTTACCCACTGACCATCTAATTATTGATTCAATCATTACTAATCTCCCTATTTAATGGTTCGAATGATCGACAACAGCTTTCTGTTCATGATTTGTCTCATGTTCGTCGCTGTTTTTTTCATTTGCTTCAAGGGAAATTTCAGTGATAACCAATTCATCTCTCACTTCAAACGTGAAAGTGACGTTGTCACCAACATTAAAGTCAGCTATTTCTATATTTTCCGCGACGATAAAATCCATCGTCGCAGCAGGTCTATCCCACTTCTCTATTGGGCCTCGACTAATATTGAAAGTGCGATTGCCTAAGGTTATTTCATTAATTAAACCTGAGACTGTTGCAGAGGAGACTTCTGGCTGACTCATGATATGAATACCAGTTACTTCATATCCACTATCTTCGGTTTTAGACACCTCGAAGTGTAAAGATTGACCTGACTTTAAAGAGTCAACATCAACATTCTCAGCCACATTAAAGTCCATTGTCATTTCCGGCCAATCCCAAGCTTCAGCCGGGCCATGTGTAATATTGACCATACGATGTCCTGTCATGACGCTGTTTACTTCACCTTGCATCCAGATAGAGTTCGGCACCTCATCATGTGTCATACGCTTAAAGTCTGATGACTTACTTGATTCCGAATCAATTAGGAATTGAGCAGACGTAACAACAACATCATCTTCATTTAAACCGCTCAGAATCTCGATACTATCTTTATCAACTCGACCAATAGTTACCTCAATTGATTTAAACTGTCCGTCACCTAAGGCGAGGACGACTCTGTCTTGCTTGCCTGTGCGTATGACCGCTTCTTTAGGAACAATAATCGCACTGTCGGCTTGATTCGCATGGATCGAAACTTGTGCGAACATATTGGGCTTTAATTGAAAATCAGGATTACCAAATTTCAAGCGAACTCTAAGTGTGCGAGTTTTACTGTTTAATGCTGGGTAAACATAGTCAACCACACCTGTCCAATCTTCTCCGGGCAAGTAGTCTAGAGTCATCGATACTGGCAACCCTTCTTTGATAAGCGCTGCATCTCGTTCAAACACTTCAGCCTCTACCCATACTTGGTCAAGTTTGCCGATACTAAGCAAAGTATCTCCCGGTTTCACATAGAAACCTTCTCGTATCTTTAACCCATCTACAACACCTGCTTGAGGCGAATAAAAGGTAATTGTTTGTTGAACTTTTTTTGTTTGCTCTAGTTCTTTAATCAAGCCTGCTGAAAGTTGTAAGGCTTTAAGACGATCTTTAGCTGCCGTAACTAACGAGGCGTTATTGCGCTTTAAGGCGATTAACAATTCTTCTTGAGCATTAACTAACTGGGGAGAATATAAGCTGTAAAGGGGTTGACCTTTTTCTACAGGGTCACCCTCAGCCTTAACGTATAGTTTTTCGATCCAGCCATCAACACGTGGGTGGATATGAATTAGTTTATCTTCGTCATATTGTACATAACCCACCGTAGAGATTTCAGTGTGCATATTTTCTAGCTCAACAGGTGCGGTACGAACACCAAGATTATTCACCACATGAGGAGCGACCCTAACAGCACCGGGGCCGAAGTCATCAGTTGATGATTCATCTTCATACACAGGAATTAAGTCCATCCCCATAGGAGATTTACCGGGCTTGTCCCGGCGGTAGTTAGAATCCATCGGGGCAACCCAATAAAGCGGCTTTTTCTCTTCAGAATTTGTTTTCGGTCCTTCAGAGTTAGGATTTAGGAATAAACCCAATGTCCCAGCACCTATTGCTGCACCAATGATGATCGCGATAATTATTTTTGTATTAGATGACATTATTTCTCTCCGAATTTACCAGTGTGTGCGGGTGCTGATTTTGAATGTAACTGTGCGAAGAAATAATTGATACGAGTTACTGTTTTCAATGCATCAACATCTATTTTTAGTGCGGAAATTCTGGCATTAAGCATTGCGATTCTAGCTCGAACAACTTCAGAAAAATCACCATCATCGTTGGTATAAGCAGTCAACGAAGCTTCTGCGTGGTCGTGGGTTTGCGTAAGCAATTGTTCTTTATATATTGACTGCCTTTCTGATAGTCTTTTCAGCTGCCTTAGCTCTTTTTCAATTTCGCTAATCATTTGTTTTGTTAACAGCAATTTCTCTGTTCTGACAGCTTCTGTTTCCGCGATTGATGCGGCAACTTGTTTATCTTGTCTATTTTCAGTGAATAACGGTAAATCAAACGTCACACCAACAGAAAACAAGTCTGCTCTATTATCTCCTGATGGCATATCATCACGATAGGCATAGCTGGCGTTTACTCCCCACTGGGGCTTATATTGTTGTTTGGCTATATCAACAGCTGTTTCAGTCACTTTTTTCTGAACATCAATTGAGCGAATCGCAGGGTGATTTTCTAATTCTAATGCCAGAGCATTTCGCGAATAATGAGCCTTCTTTAAAAATGCGGGGGTTTGCAATCGAATTTCAGGTAGAGTTTCTGAGACATTGAATGCCATTGGTTGCGCGTCAAAATCAAACGCTTTTTCATAGTTACTGTCATCATAAAGATGAAGCCATTCGTTTAGACGAGCAATTGAGGTTTCTAATTTTTGCCTCTGGACTGTCAACCTATCTTCCAATTGAACGATTTCTAGTTGTGCTCGAATGACATCTTGTTGTCTTGTTTTTCCAATCACATTTGAGTAACTGGCTTTTGCTATCTCCGCCATCTGCTCAAATAGTTCCCAATCGTTCTCGATTAACTTAATGGTTTGTTGCGCTAGAAAAGCGTCTAACCAAAGTTGGGAAACTTCACTTTTCAATTTCGCCTTACGATTTTCGCGTAACAGCGGGTATTTAGTTGATTCGATTTTTAGCTGTTGTCGTTTGAGTTCCAAACTATCTCCTCTAGGAAACATTTGAGAAACTCCAACTTTAAATTGAGTCATACCTTCCTGATCTAAGTTCCATGTATCTGTTGGTAAATTCATCATGCCCACAGACATAATAGGGTCAGGCAATGTTCCAGAAGCTATACTGTTATACTCAACAGCTTGCTGTTTCAACTTGCTGCCGTGCAGCCAAGGGTCATTTTGCTGTGCTAATGCTATCGCCTGATCAAGTGAAATGATCTTTTCTGCTTGGGCATAAAATGCAGAAAATCCGATCATTAAACTAACAGTAATCTTTAACAGACTTGGAATTCCAAATTTCATTAGAATTGCTCCTCATAGGTTTTCACCTCTGCATACACTTCGCTAGTACCATCTTTAAATAGAATCAACACGTTATAAGGCATAAAACGTTCACCTACTTCCATCCCCGGAGAGCCAACAGGCATCGCTGGGACTGACAAACCAATGGCGTTGTTGTATTTTTCAGCTAAAAATTGTTTTATGAATTTGGCAGGCACATGCCCTTCAAACGCAAAGCCATTTCTAGTAACGGCTGTATGACAAGAGCGATAATTAGGTTTGATACCGTACTTAGTTTTTATATTGGAGATGTTGCGGTAATCTTTGGAGTGCGCAATCACCCCTTCATCTTCAATATGGGTTATCCACTTTTTGCAACATCCACAAGTCGGAGTTTTGTAAACTAATAACTCGATTAGCTTTGCTTCGACATGACTTTCATGATTATGCTCGGTAGCGTGAGTAAACGCTGGTATTAGCAGTATAGCTACCGCTAACTTAAAAAATAATTTGATCATTTTGCCCCCAGACAATGCTGGATAAAATATAGGCGCAATAGCGCTTAATTAATTAACAAGAAAAGTTATTCTGTGCGTAAATTTTGGACGCACTAACCCTGTGTTAGGCAAATATTGGTGGACGGAAAAGGGAAGTAGACATTGACTTTGGGTGTTCAGCGCCTTGGTTCACTATAGCTTCAGTAAAGCCCAAAATATCAGGTGAACCATTGTTTGAATTCAATAATGTGACTGATGTACATGCATTTGCAGGACAAATACAGTCTACGTCGCAGCAGTCTTTTGAACTTGAAGCACTAGCCTTCATATCACCATGTTCCATACCTTCATGAGACTTCATTGAAGAGTGTTCCATAGTCATATGAGATTGATGAGAATCTGCCGACATTTCACAAAACATAGATGTATAAGCCAATGCTTGCCCAACAAAGGCAGTAAGCATGGCAACAACAACTAAGACTTTTGAAAGTGGTTTAAACATACAGTTCTCTTAAAAATACCTTATCATGATAATCTAAACTTGTGTTTGTGTAAATGATACAGAGCGTTCCCTCTCAAAAAAACTAACTGAGCACAACGGTTATCAGCAATTCAGATGTGACTGTATAGACGAGGCTAGAAGTAGGATCGATGCAAGTCGCCCAATTTAAGAAAAATGCGCTTGTAGATTAGAAAAATGGAAGCACAGCCACACCAATTGCAAGCCATCCATACGCGACAATCGAAAGCGACAGCAGTATCCAGTCGCCAAGGCTTCGATTAGTTGACATCGATTTTTCTTTTTTATAGTACTGCCAAACGATGAATGCAGTGGTTAGCGCGAGAAAGAGCAAGTTCAAGAAAAACGTGTAGTCTATGTTAAAAAACTCACGATCTGTCATTGACTGAAATCCTGAAGCATCAGGCAAGTGTCCCAAGAGATCGAGTCCATAGTGCATGACGAGCGATACGCCCACAAGCGCACATAGAAATACAATCAGTATATAAATGGCCATTTTCCAGCCATAGTACTGCGCCTGAATCCGCAACACTGGAAATACCACCAGATCACTAAAGATAAACGCCATTACTCCAGCGAAACTTACCCCCTGCCCGAATAACACGGCCGCTAGCGGAATGTTGCCCATGGAGCCGATAAAAGTAAAAAAGGCCGCGACGGGGCCAACGATGGTTTGCGCAAGAATTTGCAAAAAGGAATTCGATTCTTGCCCGGCTCCGATGAAAAGTGATTGAAAAAATTCAGTGGGAACAAATACCGCAATGATACCGGCGACAGTGAATCCAATGGTTACATCTTTCCATACCATCTTTCCATACCATCTTCCATTCCATCGTGTAGCGGCTAGCAACTTGGTGCCATCCCGCTTTACTCACTATTTTATCTTTCCAGCTTTTTTCCTTGCTATTCGCTTGGCTATCGCCACCTTCTGCTTTTTTTGCATGCTCTCGCGACTTTTCCTCAAACTCTTTTTTACACGTCAGTTTGACCAACAGCCAAACGGCTAGGATAAGTAGAATACCACCGACATATTCTCCTACAACAAACTGCCACCCAAGAAAAATAGAAATGATTAGGTAATCCCCCCGGAAATTAATAGAAGTCGGAAGTAGAATTTTCTCGTATGATTTACCCAGGAGATTCTGCATGAAGAAGTCACGATTTGATGACATTTAATATTTGAAGCGTTCTCGCCTTTTTTAAATCCCTTTTTATTGTTGGTTCCATACTTTTTCCTGCAACGTCAAAAAATGAACGACACGACAATATTCTAGTTTCGCCGTTCTGGTTAATTCGAAATAAGGGCTTTCGTCATTAATCAGAAAGCCCTTAACATTAGATCGCAGTTTTGCTGTGAACGAGTCTGTAGAGCACAGGTAGTACAACCAGAGTTAATAAGGTAGAGGATATGATCCCACCAATGACCACCGTTGCCAGAGGTCGCTGCACCTCTGCGCCAGTACCTACGTTAAGCGCCATGGGCACGAAACCAAGACTCGCCACTAACGCGGTCATCAGCACTGGCCGCAAACGTGTCATTGCACCATCAATAATCGAGTTTACTAACTCGCCAGTTTCTTCCATCCTCTGCCTGATAAAAGACAGCATCACCAGACCATTCAATACAGCTATACCAGAGAGCGCGATAAAACCAATCCCTGCGGATATTGAAAGAGGCATATCTCTGATCCAAAGCGCAAAGATGCCGCCAGTTAATGCCAAAGGGACGCCTGTAAAAATTATCAAGGCGTCTTTGACTGAGCCGAATGCAATCACAAGTAATGTAAGGATCAGAAAAAGCGTTGCGGGCACAACCAAACTCAGTCGCTGACTTGCGCTTTCCAATTGCTCAAACGTACCGCCATAACTTATCCAGTAGCCACTTGGCAGTACCACATTGGCTGCGATCTGCTCTTTAGCATCATTCACAAAAGAGCCTAAATCACGATCTCTCACATTTGCTGTGACTACGATACGGCGCTTTGCGTTTTCTCGACTTATTTGACTGGGTATATTGGTATATTCAAGCTCAGCCACCTCGGCGATTGGCACATACTCACCATCATTGGTCATGATGGGTATATTTCCCAGTGCTTCTAAGTTATTGCGAATATCTTCAGAATAACGAACAACAATCTCAAAACGTCTGTCACCTTCAAATACTAAGCCTGCTACTTTGCCGCCAACGGATGCACTTAACCATGTTTGCAAGTCAGTTACGTCTAAGTTGTAACGCGCCAGCGCATAAGGTTTCGGGTTCACCTTGAAGATGGGGATCTCATCTACTTGTTCTACTCGTGCGTCAGCAGCGCCCGGAATACCTTGTAATACGGCTAAGACATCACCAGCTGAATCCCGCAGCTTATCCAGATCATCACCATAAATTTTGATCCCTAAATCTGCTCTAACGCCACTAATCAATTCGTTAAAGCGCATCTGTATGGGTTGCGTAAACTCATAGTTATTGCCGGGCACATTTTGAAGATCCCGTTCTAATTGCTCGACAAACTTCGCTTTCGATAATGCAGGGTTTGGCCATTGATCAATTGGTTTTAACATGACAAAAGTGTCGGTGACATTGGGTGGCATAGCATCAGTAGCCACCTCAGCAGTACCCGTTTTAGCAAACACGGTGCTTACCTGTGGGTATTGCATAATGACCTGTTCAAGCCGTTTTTGCATATCGACAGCCTGCTCAATTCCCGTGCCGGGCACTCTCATTGCATGAAGGGCGATGTCACCCTCATCAAGTTGCGGCACGAATTCAGAGCCTAGACGCATCCCAAACCAAACACTGATGATAACAAGCAATGTCGCAGCACCTACGACTAACCATCGTAATTTTAATGCCCACTCCAATACAGGGCGGTAAACTGATTTAGCCCCTGTTATTATTGGACTCTCTTTTTCACTAACCTTGCCTGACATGAACATAGCAACGGCTGCGGGCACGATGGTGATTGAAAATACCATTGCCGCTAACAATGCCAATATTACGGTAGCCGCCATTGGGTGAAACATCTTCCCTTCGACACCTGTTAAGCTAAAGATAGGAATGTACACAATCGTGATTATCATCACGCCAAAAAGACTTGGGCCTATCACTTCATTCGTTGCCTCAAATACAACTTCCAGCCGTTCTTTAAGAGGCGGTATTGCACCCGTTCGCCGCTGCGATTCACTTAACCGCCTAATACAGTTCTCCACAATAATAACTGCACCATCGACAATCAGTCCAAAGTCTAACGCGCCTAAGCTCATTAGGTTCGCGCTTACGCCCGTTCTTACCATACCTGTTATCGTGGCAAGCATAGCAAGAGGGATGACAGCAGCGGTGATGATGGCAGCTCGTATGTTGCCCAATAGTAAAAATAGGACGACAATAACCAGCAATGCGCCTTCAATAAGGTTTTTTCGTACTGTGTTGATGGCTTTATCTACCAGCGCAGTGCGATCATAAACACTTTGAATAAGCACGCCCTCTGGCAAGCTTGCTTGGATTTCATCCACTTTATCAGCCACGTCTAGCGCAACAGCTCGGCTATTTTCGCCTATTAGCATCATCGCTGTGCCAAGCACAGTCTCTTGTCCTTCAAGTGTTGCAGCGCCCGTTCTAAGCTCCTTACCGATGGCGACCTCTGCAATATCATTTACCGTAACGGGAGATTGGTTTGTAAGCGTTACCACCACGTTACCGATGTCCTCAACGCTTGATAGTCTCGCTTGTGAACGTACTAGTATTTGTTGGCCGTTGCGTTCAATGTACCCAGCGCCCTGATTAGCGTTATTTCGCTCCAATGCCCGCAATAAATCGTCAGTACTAACGCCATAATTAAGCATGAGTTGAGGGTTAGGCTTTACATGATATTGTTTGGTAAAACCGCCAATAGCATTAACCTCTGTTACCCCTTTCACCAAGGCCAGTTGAGGTTTCACCACCCAATCGTGTAACTCACGAAGCGCCATCGCATCAAATTTTCTGCCATCGGCAGTTACTGTGCCGGGCTTCGCGCTAAGCGTGTACATGTAAATTTCACCCAAACCTGTGGCAATCGGCCCCATTTCAGGCTCAATACCATCGGGTAATTGGCTTTTGATAATGCCTAGCCGTTCGTTTATGAGATTTCTGGCAAAAAAGAGATCCGTGCCTTCTTCAAAAACGGCCGTCACTTGTGACAAGCCATAGCGCGATAGTGAACGTGTGTAGTCCAAGTTTGGTAAACCTGCCAAGACGTTTTCTACCAAAAAGGTGATGCGCTGTTCGGTTTCAAGCGGTGAATAGCCTTTTGCTTGTGTGTTGATTTGTACCTGAACATTAGTGATATCGGGTACGGCATCAATAGGCAGCTTTTGATAGCTGAATAGGCCAAAGCCAATTATCAAAAAACAAAGCATAAGAAAAATGCCGCGCTTTTCGATTGCGGTGCGAATAATGGAAGCTAGCATCTTAAGCCTCCCTTAAAACTGCACGCCAATTGACATGGAAACATTTGATTGGGTGAGGCGTTAATGATCATGACCTGCCTCCGACTTTTCCAAATCTGCTTTAATCATGTAACTATTGGAAGCCACGACACGTTCGCCTGTTTCAAGACCACTGATGACCTCGATATAGCGACCATCTGAGACCCCAAGCTCGACCGCTCTGGGCCTATACTCTTCACCCTCAACCACAAACACAACTTGCTTGGCTTCATACTCTTGCACAGCAGATAGAGGAACAGCATGATTGACTGACTTAGTTGATGTCGTAACCTGTGCTTTGACCAGCGTACCGAGTGGCCAATATCCAGTACTATTGTCGATACTTACATTGGCAAGAGAGTGCGGATTGCCATCAGCAGAAGGCGTAATGTAGGCAATTTTGGAGGTTTGATTGAAACCTGCGTGGCTTAGTTCAACTGACTGTCCAACCTTGATGCTGCTAAGCACCTGCGAAAATACAGTCAGTTGTGCCCATACGTTTTTATAATTAGCTAACGAAAAGAGTACTTGTCCGTTTGATAGCTCACCATTATTTGCATGTCGCGCAATCACATTGCCATCAAAAGGTGACGTGATGGGATAACTTTTCAAACTCTCATTGGACTCCACAATCGCTAAAATATCGCCTTTATTAACGGGGTCTCCAATGTTGACTTTTACATCCTTAATAACACCGTCAAACCGTGCTCTTATATGACTTAATGAGGCGGGGTCTGCACTAATTCGCCCATAAAGTGTAGTTTTTACCGCAATCTCACTAGCGAGCACGGGAGTGGCGGAAATATCGTTCTGAATTGCTATTTCATTGCTCATCCTTACGACTTCACTTGCGTGATTGTCTCTATCGTTGGAATTTGCATCAATTTGTTTATCACCTGCGATTGCGGTGAAGCTATAAAGGCTAAGGGTGAAGATGGAAATAAGTACTTTTTGTAGTGTGAATTTATTCATAATCATGACTTCTTATCGAAATGTTAGATGACTGCTGCAAATTGTCTTGGTGACTTGAGTGCATTGAGTCATCATTGTGTTCAGTCTTCAGCGCGAGACCTGTGAGTGTTTCAATTTCTGTTTTGCTTAAATGAACTTGAGAAGCAGCCTCTATTAATGTCAGGCGGGTTGTCAGAAATTCTTGTCGAGTAGTTACCCATTCCAAGTAGCTGAAACGGCCCTCTAAATATGCGCTCTCTACTAAATCTAACGCTTCCTTTAAGGGGGGAATTACGTTGAGCTGAATAGTTTCAACCTCTAGCAATGCACGTGTATGTTCGCCTAACGCTTGATTAACTGAATGTAATAGACTGCGAAGGTTGCTTTGTTTTTGCAGCTCTATTGCGTCAAGGCGTGCCCTATGCGCTTCGTATTCACCAAGGTTTCGTTCTTTTTGAAACAATGGAACGCTTATTCCGGCAACTAGTGCGGTTTCATCAATACCTTGCATTCTGCGAAGCCCGGCTGACCACTCAATATCAGCGAGGTTATTCGCTTGCGCTAGACGAAGCTGCGCAGCTTGCACACGGCTTTGTTTGGCGAAGAGATTAATATGAGGGCCACTTTGGATTGCGACTGCCAGCGCATCAAACGACGCAATTTTGTTAAAAGCAAAAAGATCGCCTTCCACACGCTTAAAGCTTGGTGTCTGCTCACCCCACATGATGGATAAACTGCGCAGGCCAAATCGAAGGTCTTGTTGAGCGAGACTAACATCGAGCTTTGCTTGGGCAAGCGCAGCTTGGGCGCGTTTTTGTTCTAACAAGGGGGATGCGCCTGCTTCAACGCGTTTCGTTACGGCATTTAATGTATAAAGTGCAAGTGTCTCTGCATCTTTTATTACCTCTAAGCTCGCCTGCAATACGAGTACTTTGATGTATCGACGATTAAGCTCACCGAGGATATCTAAGGTGCGTATTTGCTTTTCAACATCTTGCTGTATTCTCCGTTCAGAGAGTACATTCAACCTAGCTGCTGGCTTATCATTGAGCTGTAATACTGATGATAGTGTCAAGGTAACTTCAAGCTCTTTGATACCCGATACCTCGCCGGTTCCCAAAAGGTTCTCTAGTTCAACCCCGGCACTCAGTGCTGGTTTAAGCGCTGCCGTTTTTGACTCTCCGTCTATAACACGTTGTTTAAATTCAAATTCATACAAACTTGGATTGTTGGCAAGTGTCATTCTAATAGTGTCTTCAAGAGTCAGCGTTTCTCGTATGGGCGCTTGAACACTTTCGTCTACAAATCTGTTAGCTTGCACCGCATGTGCGGTCGGTGGACTGAGTAATAAGCCCAGTATGCAACTGCACACAATGACAGGTGCATGCTCGAAAATAGGAAACATTTTCATTGGAATATCCTAATAATTTATCAATGTTTAGCGTCGCGAGTATTATCAGCGCGGCACTATCGAAAAAAGTACTAGGACGTAATTTTGGGTGGGCGAAGTAATCGGTTAATAGGTGCGTCAATTACCGCATCTAAATAGTTGAAATTGTGGACTGAAACCACTGTTTTCAGACTGTTGATATGACTCTGACTGACCCATTGTGCATGTGTGCCATGGCAGTGGCCGCAATGGTGGCAATCAGCAGGATTGTGGTGCTCTGTACTTACTTTATCACTGGTTTCATTGGCAGACAGCTCAGACTGCTCTTGCTTGTGTTCTGAATGCTTATGCTCGTGTTGCAGGTGCTGAGTGTCTATTGCATGAAAATCTAACGAATTCGCCACAGCAGAAAACGACTGAAAGAGTATCAGCGAGATCACGATGTAACCTAAGCGTTTTAGATTTTTCATGTATGAAAGTCTACCAAGCCTAATTCACTTCGTCACGACATTGTTCATTAGCAAACTCCAGCTCAACAGAACGATAGTCGTTTAAAAGATATAGGAGACGCTCAATAACCATGGTCACAGATGCAGACTCCAAAGTGTTCACATCAAAACGCGCTTTCGCCATTTCACGAGCAATCGAATAGAAAATTGCGAGATTCTCATAGTCTCCTCGCCTAGTATTAACGATCACTACGAAGCCGACAGCCTGAACGTATTTGATGCCGTTTGGGCACGCTGCTGCGACCGTCGCATCCATGCTGTCTTCGTCAAACACAATCGCACTCGCGTCTGTCTCACGGTTGGTGCGCATTTCTAACAGCTGGCCTATCGCGGTATCTGTTTGAGCAGAGGGGTCACGATTATCGATCTGCCCGAGCTTCACTCCTTTATCCAGCTTTATCTCAAGACCAATAGTGACGTCATTGTGACCATCGACCTCAATCAACAAGTCACCAGTCTTGTTCCTAGGCAGCACACCTCGGACCGTTGATAGATCGGTAATTTCGTCGTCGGAAAATGCAGAAGCGACTTGGATATCTTTCAATGCCTGAAGGATTTTTTTCTCGGCATCTAAGCCTTTGCTGCTTGTCTCGCGATACCGCATCTCGCGTAGCTCATACAGAGCTTTCAGATTCGCCAATCTCTTGCCAATTTCACCCTCGGTTTCATTAAGAAATTGAGCTATCTCACCTTTTATCTCTGCAAGGATACCGACCCCCAGAGCTTTAATAACTGCTTCCTCCCGTTGAGCTTCGGGCAGACCCGCCAGGTATTCGGCCATCAAGGGGTTCTCTATTTGGATGTTTTTAATTTCCAGAGTGTCCTTTTGGAGCTTAATGGCCATAGATCTGTCTCTTCGTTATTTGGGGTATCTGGATGCGAGGATAGTTACAATTTTCTCAATCTGAGCCGATTCAAGATCAGATTCTGAAATGCAATCCTCTAGCGCGGGACCAGAACACTCTCCAGATTCGACGCTCACCCATACAAAGTGACAAATTTCTTCGGCTGGCCTATGTATGACTGCCCATGCGGTCTTTTCGTGCTCTGGGAAAATAAAGTTTTCGTCTCCAGAACATTTATGGATGTAGACCGCGAAGGATTGTTCGTTGAGATCTTCAATTCCGTCGTCGTCTTCTTGATAGCCATCGAAAGCAATTTTGATTTCTGGAATTATGCTGATATTTTCCCCTACCTCTGGTAGGTCATCGACGTTTCTTGAGATGCTTCTAAGCACCCACTCTTCGATGATTTTCTCCATATAGTTTTTCCTTTTTTGCTTTTTTCCGATTCCGACACTTAGTTTGAGGTCAGAATTCTTTCCAAAGATTCGCCCAGCTATCGGAATTTCACCCGAAATTATTGGAATTCAGCGCCGATACGACCGGCGAGTCAGTGACCTAAAGCACATTTTTCATTGAATTAACTTTTCTTTTCACTGCTTTTACCAACAACCAACCTCTTCGGCGTCCCAACAGGAAACCGTTTTTCCTCAACGCCTCTGATATTTTCCTCTGCCTTTGCAACTAACCGACTAGCCTTAACGTTCAAATAATTTTTCTTCGCCGCCCGTTTATCACCGTCCATGAAAAAAACGACTTCTTGGCGCTCATTCGCTTCATCGTCTTTCTCTGGCGTCATTGGATGCTTACGCAAGTAAGCAGCATAGGCCTCGGCGTCATAGGTTTCGCCTCGTTTCCTACCGTCACGGAGATACTCCTGCTGTTGCTCAGCACAAAAGCTAAAGTAGGCACCTATGTATACATTGCTATGCCCTTCACTCCTCATCAGATACGCCTGATGTGCAGTGCAGAGACTCTCCGCATCAACCTTGACGTTGAATGGATGATATTTTGCTAGTGCTTCATCTTCGTCGCTCAGTACTAAACGATCTATCAGCTTAGCCAGCCGTCTTTGGAGTGACGCTAGAGTCATTGTTGTGGGCAGTGCTACAAGCTTTACAGCACCACTTTCAATCAGGTCTCTGTGCTCGAGCACTTCCTCTACAGAGCTGAACTCGTCCAAGCTCTGCATGGGTTTTATCCCAAAGAGCCACTGTCCATGCTCATTCCACCAGCGCCAGAAGCCTTCACCACCCTCGTACTGGAAGATATTCCCAAAGTCATCGAAGAGTTCTCGTCCATATTGCTTGAGCCAGAGTTCATATTCACTCTCGTCGCAGCTTGTTAGCTGCACATCTAATCCGCAAACACGCTGGTACTTGTCACTTAGCTTCAGATACTCAAACCACCAGTAGTAGATGCTCTCACTAAGCTCAACGCCTTTGACTGGCTTTTTCTTACCTTTTTGAAGCTGGTAGTACCTGAACTCACCGGTAGCTTCATTTATCTCCATTTTCCACCTGGCCGTCGGTAACGGAGACAGCGGCTGGGGTTTCGGGAAATACAAGCTAGACATATCAACAACGCCATATTTGGTTTCTGATCATGATACATCGTCAGGTGAAGTTAGGCTATAGGCATGCCTTGGAATTGATTCAACAGAACTGAAATATATCAATTATATCGGCCCTGGTTATTGAAAATGATACTAGTTTCAATTTGAGCATAATGAGAAAAGTCAAAGCGGTAACCCTTAACTGAAACGGAGATAAACACATGCTTATCAAAAAACTTAACGCCACAACAGACGCTATAACTCAAGCTGCTTTAGTAAGCATAAGTCGCGAACGTGCTCGGCAGGCAGTGAGCAAGATGGTCTGCCCCAACAAGCTACTTAGCTACAGCGCAAGGCTTTATCGAATCTCTAAGGAACATCCAGCTGCAAACAGTCTTCAGCGCGAGGCCGAACTAGCCACACAGAAGGCGATTGAAATTCGTAGCCGGCCCGAGTACGTGGCTTGGACTGTTATTGAAGACGGCTGTTCATTCTTTAAATCCAACGGCAGATGCCCTCCTAAGGGTCGACTTACCCAAATGTATAACAGATATGGGAGCTGGACACTTGTTCACAAGCGAATCATCGAAAAAGGCTTTGGCGGCAAGAACTTTTTGTGGCTGCGCGACCAAAACAAACTTGAGCTAACAAGCGAATGGTTTATCGCCCGCCATGCGCCTGAGTTGGTCAACGCTGAAACTAGAGCTGCACTTAATGCTCTTCTAGCACCTCCTGCAAACTCCAAATCATTGGCGGCATAAGGTGTCCAATAAAGACAGGATCATCAAGTCACATCTACCACACGGTGTCGAGCTTCACTACACAGCTCATCGGGAACGAGCTGCTGAGTTTCGCTGCGAAGGGTGCAACACACATTTGTGCTGGGCATCAGTGGAAGATTTGCAAACGTGGAGGGATCTTGGCGCAAAGCTGAAATCCAAAGTCACGCCAAGGGACAACATCAAGGTGGTCGCAACTAGTGGAGGCAACAATGAAAAAAAAGCATGAGAAACATCCCTGCATCGTGCGCCCAGTGCCGAAGTCGTCGCCTCATAGATACGAGGTCTACTGCACGAAATGCAAGAAGCACGTGCAATGGGCAAAGCCGAATCTCTACGAAGCACACATGGCTTTGCTCACTGAAAAGTAACCGTGTCGCATAAAGCGACAAACTGAATCACTCGCACTAAACCCATTGTCCGCACGCTTGCGAGTGTGTGGCTGCGGACACTTTTGTCTCAAAAAGGAGATCGATATGACTATCTCAATCCAAAACCGTCCATCTGAACAACACAAGGAGCAGACATTTATGCCAACTCAAACCGCAACAGCCATAACCAATGCTAACCAAAACCAGGAGCAATTTATGAACTATCCTACTGCCAATTTTCTGATGACATCGCCGGCCAAGACTCGCACTGAAAGCATCATCATCCAAAATGAACATGGCGTGATGATTGAGCAATCTCTGCGTAATGTGTCTGTTATGGCAAGCACTTGGTACAAAAATAGTACCAGCCAGCTCTACGCTGTATTAGGTCAATGTTATGAACTGCATTATTTGGTTGAAACAGCCGATAGCAGCCAGCGAGACAAGTACAGGGATGACGTCAAAGCAGCTTATGTCGCTTTAGGAGGTGCCCAAGGCGCAAATTCACTGCTAAGTCGCATTGTTAGCGTGGTTTTCAATTTCGCTGATTTAGACAGGCGCCAACGCAGCCGCTATAGCAGCGTTATCAAAGCTGCCTATGTAAGTGAGCAACAGCCTATTGATGCAGCTGGTTTCATAAATTGGTTAGAGCATGCTGGCGGTATTGTGGCTGCGCTGGAGAAGCGTAGCGACACCAGCAGCACAAAAGTCGAGCAAAGCGAAATCAATGAAACTGTTCGAGCAATGCCTGCAAAAGCGCAGCTGAACATTGCTAACAGCGGCAATAGGTTTGTGGTGTTGCTAGCGCAACCCATAGACAGTGAAACAGTGGAAGTGCTGTATCAATTTGAGGAGGATTCGATTGGGGATTCATTGGCTACCAAGGCCTATAAAGCTCAACTGAAGCTGGCTAAAGACGCTGAAAAGCGCTCAACAGCTGCTATCGCTGCGGACAGGCTGGCTGGCGAAGGCGCTGGACAGGAGGTAGCGTAATGTTACCTGCAAATATTGATGACGTTGTGCTCACTCACTCAGCTGAAGAACGGCACATAAAGCGACTAGTGATGGGGAAGCTAAGCTTCCCCAATCACGCCAAAAGCGGATTGCTGCTATACGGCAAATACGGCACGGGGAAAACCACACTGGCTCACCTGTTAGCCGTTTTGCTGGAGCATCTGCATGCGGATGACTCAGATAAAACCAGCTACAACTGGTGCTATGACTACCGCAGTACACAAGTCAGTGTCACACCAGCGCAATCAGCTATGCCTCACGTGACACCAGCCAGCTTCACGCTCATCAACTGCGGCAAGCATCACAGCAACAGCAGCACGAGTGTGGTGCAGCGCATTGAGGACATCAGCCGCAACAGTCTGAAATATGGCTGTGTGGCTGGCAGCTTCAACCACTTCGTGTTGGACGAGTTGGACTGCTGGAGCGCAGCCGCACAAGCCAACCTGAAAGGACTCATCACTGATAGCCCTGCGTGGAATATCTTCTACGTGACTACCAATAAGCGGTATGACATTGACGAAGGCATCATCAGCAGGTGCATCAATGTTGAGCTTAATGGAGGTGAGCCAGAGCAGCACTTGCGAGTGCTTCGTCAGCACTATGAGCATCTGGCGAACTACTCAGATGAACAGCTGACTGGCGTAGTAACTGCTAGCGGTGGTGATTGGCGAGAGCTGGAGGATGCTGCATGTAGACTGTGATTCACGCCTGGCGCCCTCCAAGCCCTGTCCGTCGCCCACAAAAAAGGGAGCCTCGTCAGCTCCCTTTTTTTATGCTTTTGCTCGCTCCAGTAACCTGTGTACAACATCACCCGCTAGCGCCAAATGAAACTCAGCTATGTGCTGCCATCTGCTCTGCAAGCGTTGATTGGGCTCAGTAGCTGCTGCACTTCGCCAAACACTGCCTATGCCAGCAAGCTCCCCATATAGATTTAGCAGTACATCATTGCTGACATCTGTGCCTTTGTTTCTCCTGTTGCACAGATAACTGCGACTGGTTTTTAGGTATTTGGTAGTAAATTCGTTCTCAGTGAGCTTTCTGTCTACTGTTTTCAGTTGAGCGAATATTTCATCTGTTATCAATTTGCACTCCTTTGTTGTTGTGAATGGTTTTGATTGGTTTTGATATTTCAGTCATTACTAAGCACACACAGCCCTCTGCTGTGATAAATACAACGGAGGCATCCGCTTCACCGCTTATTGCTGTGCTTACGTATGAAGCTGGCTTTCGTGCAGAAAACATCCTCGTTGCGCTGATTTGCTTTAGCAGTGTCCTTGTTGCTGTAAACGGACACTGCTTGCTGATTTTTTATCTGATTGCCACTTAGCTGGAAAAGGTAATCGTCGCTCCAGTCACCAGCTCTATTCTGAATATCCAGCCAAGTGCGTTTAATGTGAGCCAGCAGTGATTCGTCTGACTGACTCCCGTAACGCTTCATCATCACATTAGCGTGATAGAGACTGGCGCACTCAATACACACAGCTCTCTCAATGCGGCATTTTTTTGCTCCGCTTTGCTTGAGCTTCCTTTTTTCGTAACCCCACTCGTCGCACTCTAATCTGTAAAAAAGCTTCTGGACTTGCGCACTCAGCTGCTCGTAGCTGAGAGGATTTCTGCGAGCGTGCTGTTGGTAATTCAGCACGAAGTAAAAATCTGGTTGGACTTTCAAACATAGCTCTACGTAGGCTTTGGTTATCTGTTGGCTGTTCATGCAGTTATTTATCAATTCTGCTTAGTCGCGTAAGCAGAATTGGGTTATTTTTCGAAGCGCTGCTGGAACTCACGTTGACGCTGGATGTACTGCTTTCGCGCCTCTGGTGACTTCGCAAGTGCCTTGTTCAACTCGTACCGCAGCAGCTCGTACTGGGTACGCTCATCAGGTTCTATTCGGCCACCATTGAGACAGCTGTCCGCGGCATCCTGTAGCCCCCTACGTAGCTCTCGTCTGAAATTATGTAGCGGATCAGTGACTATCTCACCATCACTTTCTTCGCGCTCGATGTCTTCTCTGTCCCGTTCAATGCGGCCGCTTCGCTTGGTTAACTTGCTGATGAAATGTTTACTCGTTTGTTCCATGTGCTTCTCCTTACTTTAGTAAGCACATGTATTTATCCCAACGCTCAAATCAGCCGTTACAGCGTTGTCACAAGTCAGTGCAGTGAAGATGCTCTGAACAGGATGACGCGTGCTGTAGACGCTTACAGGGCGTTTTATGTGAAAGCCTTGGTGTTACCAAAGTAAGCAGATTTTGGAGATTTCAGGCTGAAAATGTATGGAAACTAGCAATTTCATACATTTCTCCAAAAAGCCCAATGATTACGGAAACTTACAGTTTCTGGCAAAAACCAGTCGTCCTTTGAAATATATGAAAATATAATAAAACACAACAAAAACAGATATTTAGGTGATTTTATGGGCGATAAAGGACGACTCACTGAAGAGCAACTCAAAAAGCTGCTTCTCGTCAAGAACGTCGTCATTGGAGCCCCAATTACTGAGGAGAGTAGAGATGAAGCAAGCACGTGTTTTGAACGACAAGGAACTGCGCTCTGTTTTGAACAGCACCAAACTTACGAGATACCAGCACAGAAACAAGCTGATGATGATGCTTAGCTACTGTGCTGGACTGCGGGCATGTGAAATTGCCAGTTTGCGTATCAGTGACGTGATAGGCAGCGATGGAGAGGCAAAACACACGATTCTGCTGGAACGCTGGCAAACCAAAGGCACACAGCGTCAGCAGGCTGTGGTAAGTGAGAAGCTGAGGAAGGAGATCACTCAGTACGTACGGGAGCACAGAGCCAAAGCACCTGCTGATGCACCGCTGCTCGCGAGCCAAAAAGGCGGTGCTTTCAGCAGTCAGACAATCCAGCAGGTGTTTCGTCAATTGTATGAGCAAGTTGGTATGGATGGGGCGAGCAGCCATAGCGGGCGTCGTACCATGCTCACCAAACTGGCTGAGCGTGGTGTGCATGCCCGTGTGATTCAGCAGATTGCGAGGCACAGCAGCTTGGCTACCACGCAGCGCTACATTGAGGTTTCGCCTCATTTACTGCGTAACGCGGTGGAAATGCTTTAGTCCAGCTCCACTACTTCTGCAGAGCTGCCCTCGTAGCGAAGCAGCGCAGCTCGCTCCTGCTCTGTTAAATCAGCGTGGTAGTAAGTCTCAGTAAGGTGCTTGAGGCTTGTACCGCACACCTTGCTAAGCGTGAGTGGGTTCGCATTGCTTTGCAGTCGCTTGGTAATACCGTAGTGCCTGGTGCTGTAGTAGGTGAGGTTGCGCTCTTTCCAATCCGTAATGCCAGCCAAGGTCATTAGCTGAGCGTAGTGGTAATACAAAGCATCGCGTGTCACTCGCTCGCCATTGTGAGCAGTAAATACCCAGTCACCCTGCTTAGTGTGCTTGCTGAGGCTGCGCAACCTGTCAAAGTGCTTGCCCCCACGCACTTTAATCACCCTGCTCTGCCGTACCTTGCTAGTTTCAGCTAGCACGTTGATGGTGACGAGTCGCTGATTCTCAGCGGAGTAGGTTTCCACGTTGCCCCACTTGAGCTGATACAACTCGCCAAACCGCATCATTGTGTTGGCACCAGTGAGGAAGAAATGTCGCACCAGCTGGCGAGTAAACCGCTCTTCGTCACTAAGGAATTCCGCTTTTGCCGTCTTGTTTGACGTGTAGCTAATAAGCGCACGAGTGATGCGACGATACTCATCGTCTGTATAGGTACTGCGACGTAGCGTGTCAGCATCAACGCCTCTACGGCTAATGCTTGGAAACACGTAGTGCTGCACTGAGTGCAACCCCTCATCAAAAGCCCATCTGCAAAGAGCGTTGATGGTGGCTTGCTCATTTTTAATGGTGACGTCTTTGGCGCCCTTCTGCTGACGATACTGCTGGTAGCCCTGTAGGCTTTTGCTCTCCAAGTCGCTGAGTCTGGTAACGCTACTTCGCTCGCTCCGTCCCACAATGCCGCAATATGCCACAAAGTGATTCAGCTGCGACTTGATGGTGCCCCAGCGCCCCTCAGTGATGGAGCCGCGCTTAACGTCCACCTCCCAACGATGCTTGAGGTACTCCTCAGCCGCTTGTTGCACTGTAGGGCTGAAGATGCGCTTGCCAGAATTGAGATTGGCTTTGATAGCGAAGAACTCGTTCTCCGCGCGCTCCACAGCTGTATCCAAGTGCTTGGTTTTCAGCGTCTTGCGAACGTACTTGCTTTCTTCGCTAATCCACATGCGAAAGTGCCAGTACCCACCGCTTTGCTGGGTTCTGACGATTTCTGCTTTTCCGCCGTAGATAGAGTGTTTGTCCGTTAGGAAGGACTGGGTAGGAGCTGTGCGCTTGCTGCGCTGTTTTTGAGTTCTCGTATTGTCTATCACTAATGCTACACGGGCTGCTGCTGTCATGCTTACCTCTCTGAGTTAACGTGCTCATACATGGTAAGCCCCATCACATGTGTATCAGCGTCAAGTACGCTTAGCACTCATACATGATACTTATGATGCGCAATAATCGCTACCGTTTGTAACTTCGCTTGTAAAAAAGCCCCAAAAACGGGGCTCTTTGTAACTTCTTTGCAACTCGCAAACCTATATAAATCAATAGCTTAGCGCCACCCCGTTACTCCCACTCAATCGTTGCAGGTGGTTTACCTGATATATCGTATACCACTCGGCTAATACCATCGATTTCGTTGATAATTCGATTTGATACTTTACCTAAGAAATCATACGGTAAATGCGCCCAGTGTGCCGTCATGAAATCAATCGTTTCAACAGCACGAAGCGACACCACCCAATCGTATTTACGCGCATCACCCATGACGCCTACAGAGCGCACTGGTAAGAATACCGTAAAGGCCTGAGAGACTTTATGATACAAATCGGCTGCATGTAATTCTTCGATAAAGATCGCATCTGCTCGGCGCAATAAATCACAATATTCTTTTTTGATTTCACCTAAAACACGTACTCCTAAACCTGGTCCAGGGAAAGGGTGACGGTATAGCATGTCATACGGTAAACCTAGCTCAAGACCTATCTTGCGCACTTCATCTTTAAATAGCTCACGTAATGGCTCAACTAGGCCCATTTCCATGTCTTCTGGCAAGCCACCAACATTATGGTGAGATTTAATCACGTGTGCTTTACCCGTTGCTGAACCTGCCGATTCAATTACATCAGGATAAATAGTGCCTTGGGCAAGCCATTTTGCATTTTCTAATTTACGAGATTCTTCATCAAACACATTTACAAATTCATGTCCGATGATTTTACGCTTCGCTTCAGGATCTGACTCATCTGCTAACGCGGCTAGGAAGCGATCTTCTGCGTCTACTTTAATAATATTTAAACCAAAGTGATCACCAAACATGTCCATGACTTGTTGGCCTTCGTTTAAACGTAACAAACCATTATCTACAAACACACACGTCAATTTTGGACCAATGGCGCGGTGAATCAACATTGCTACAACAGATGAATCAACACCACCTGACAATCCAAGAATGACCTCATCATCACCGACTTTTTCTTTGATACGGGCAATGGCATCTTCGATAATCGCATCCGGTGTCCATAGCTTCTCTAAGCCACAAATATTCAATGCAAAATGAGATAATAAACGCTCACCTTGACGAGTGTGGGTTACTTCTGGATGGAACTGCACTCCATAAAAACGTTTTTCTTCATTCGCCATTGCTGCAAACGGACAACTCTCGGTTTGTGCCACTTTCACAAAACCAGGCGGGATTGCAGAGACTTTATCACCATGGCTCATCCACACATCGAGCAAGGCATTGCCTGAGTCACTAATATGATCTTCGATGTTAGCAAGTAATGGGTTAGCTTCAACGACTTCAACCTGAGCATAACCAAATTCACGTAAATCAGAACCTTGAACCGCACCGCCTAATTGCTGTGCCATGGTTTGCATACCATAACAGATACCTAATACCGGCACACCAGCATTAAATACATATTGTGGTGCTCGCGGAGAACCGGCTTCAGTCACCGACTCAGGACCTCCGGATAAAATAATACCATCAGGACAGAAATCACGGATTTGTTGTTCTGTGACATCCCAAGCCCATAGTTCACAATAGACACCGATTTCACGGATACGACGAGCAATTAACTGCGTGTATTGTGAACCAAAATCTAAAATTAGGATTTTTTGAGAATGAATGTTTGCTGTCATGGCATGGTCTCTTTGTAAAAACACAACAGGCTAGCGTTATAAGCTAGCCTGATAAATTAAGAATAAAACGTAGTTTAGCCTAAACGGTAGTTTGGCGCTTCCTTCGTGATGCTAACATCATGGACATGGGATTCGCCCATACCAGCGGCTGTCACCTTCACAAATTGAGGTTTAGTGTTGAGCTCATTGATGGTCTCACAGCCTGTAAGTCCCATCGCAGAACGTAAACCGCCCATTTGTTGGTGAATGATGTTATTGATCGGTCCTTTGTACGCCACACGTCCTTCGATACCTTCTGGAACGAGTTTTTCTGCGTTTTTGCTATCTTGGAAATAACGATCCGACGAACCGTTACTTTGATCCATGGCACCTAATGAACCCATACCACGATAAGACTTATAATAGCGACCTTGATATAATTCGACTTCACCAGGTGCTTCTTCAGTACCGGCTAGCATAGAACCTACCATGACGCAGCTTGCGCCTGCTACTAATGCTTTAACAATATCACCTGAGAAGCGAATGCCACCATCAGCAATGACTGGAATATCAGTCCCCGCTAAAGCATCTACAGCGTCAGAAATAGCGGTAATTTGGGGCACACCACAACCCGTCACAATTCGAGTAGTACAAATAGAACCAGGGCCTATACCTACTTTTACCGCATCAACACCTGCATCAGCAAGCGCTTTAGCACCCGCACCAGTAGCGACATTACCAGCAATAAGTTGGACATCAGGATAATCAGCACGGACTTTAGCGACACGATCAATGACGCCTTGAGAGTGACCATGCGACGTATCGATTAACAATACATCAACACCTGCATCGATTAAACCAGCGATACGTTCATCTGTACCAGGGCCGACACTGACTGCAGCACCGACGCGTAAGCGACCTAACTCATCTTTACATGCGTTAGGCTTATTTTCCGCTTTTTGGAAATCTTTAACCGTGATCAAGCCATGTAATTTAAAGTCATTATCGACGACTAGAATTTTTTCAATGCGATGTTCATGCATTAATTCTAGCACCACCTCAGAAGACTCACCCGATTTAACCGTCACTAGACGATCTTTAGGTGTCATGACCGTTTCAATAGAGGCATCAAGATGCGTTTCAAAACGTAAATCACGCCCAGTGACGATGCCAATAAGATTATTTTCTTCATCGGTCACAGGGAAACCCGAATAGCCTAGGCGCTGGCTTAACTCGTTTACTTGACCTATAGTGGCATTAGAACGAACAGTTACCGGGTCAGAAACCACACCGGATTCGTACTTTTTCACTTGGCGTACATGTTCTGCTTGCTGCTCTGGAGACATGTTTTTATGAATAAAACCAATGCCGCCTTCTTGAGCGAGCGCGATGGCTAAACGTGCTTCTGATACCGTATCCATAGCGGCAGAAATAAGTGGAATGTTCAAATTCACTTTGCGCGTTAGACGCGTATTGAGCTTTGCAGTATGAGGGAGCACTTGTGAGTGTCCAGGAACGATGAGAACATCGTCAAATGTGAGTGCTTCTTGAGCAATTCGTAGCATGCAAATAACCTTCTGTATCAGGGTGTTAATTGCGGTATAATTATAATGATCTTTAGGTTTAAGGTAAACATATTTTACGTAAAAGGGCTTTTTCTTTCATGTACACATCTACTTCCACACAACGTAACATCCTAAGTGTTGCAAAATTGAACAAAATGGTCGGCTCTTTGCTCAAAACTCACGTTGGCCAAGTGTGGATCAGTGCGGAAATATCTAATTTTGTCGCCGCAGCTTCAGGCCATTGGTATTTCACTCTCAAAGATCGCGATGCCCAAGTGAAAGCCGCTATGTTCAAAGGCGCAAACGGCCGGATCGCACAACGCCCTAAAGAAGGTGATAGCGTACTGGTTAGAGCGAATGTTGGTTTATATGAACCGCGAGGGGATTATCAAATCATTGTTGAACACTTAGAGTTTGATGGTGCCGGATTACTCAAACAACAATACGAACAGCTTAAAAATACACTCCAAGCTGAAGGCTTATTTGCGACTCAAACAAAACAAGCTATCCCTCAAGATATTAAGACAGTTGGGATTATTACTTCTGCCACCGGCGCCGCCTTACATGACATTACGACAGTATTGAAACGTCGTAATCCAATGATTAATGTCATTGTATATCCCACTCAGGTTCAAGGTGCTGCAGCTGCTGCTCAAATCGTCAATGCTATTTTTATTGCCAATCGTCGTCGTGAAGTGGATGTACTCATAGTGGGTCGCGGTGGTGGTTCGCTCGAAGATTTATGGTGCTTTAATGAAGAAACGGTCGCTCGGGCAATATTTGGATCACATTTACCTATCGTCAGTGCTGTAGGTCACGAAGTGGATGTGACGATCGCTGATTTTGTCGCCGATTTGCGAGCTGCAACTCCATCACAGGCTGCAGAGCTGGTCTCTTCTGATTTAGGCGATGTGATTTATACCATCGAACAATGGCGTCAGCGACTGACTCAAGCAATCTCAACGAAACTTAATGAATGTGATTACCAACAGCAATTACTCGGCAGCCGTTTACAACAAAACCACCCGCAACAACGACTTCAGCAGCAAGCCCAAGCAATAGATCACTTCACTATGCAATTGCAACATAACATGCAACGTCGTTTACAGGTGGCTCAACAACGTCAACAACACTTAGAAAATCGTCTACAGCACCTGTCACCTATTCATCTAGTCTCACAATCTCAACAGCACACATACACCCTTACTGAGCGTTTACGCCAAGCCATGGCGAATAGATTGACTCACCAACAACAGCGCTTTGCTAAAGTGACAGGGATTTTACATTCGGTCAGTCCACTGGCAACACTTTCTCGAGGTTATAGTATTAGTTTTGTGGATAATCACGTTGTGAATACGACAAGCACTATTAAAGAAGGTGATACGCTCACCACCCGCTTAACGGATGGTGAAGTGACTAGTAAAGTAGAGCGTATTAGCGCCGTTAAATAACGGCTGCTAATTCAGCGCCTTGGCGAATGGCTCGCTTCGCATCAAGTTCTGCAGCAACATCAGCACCACCAATAACATGCACAGTTAAGCCCGCATCCAGCAGCGCACCTTCTAATTCGCGTAATGGCTCTTGACCAGCACAGACGATCACATGATCAACCTCTAATACTTTATATTCATCCCCGACCATAATATGTAACCCATCATCATCAACTTTTTCATAGCTTACACCATTCATCATGTTGACTTTGTGATGTGCCAATGACGTTCGATGGATCCAACCTGTCGTTTTTCCTAAGCCCTTTCCGACTTTAGTCGTTTTACGTTGGAGTAAATATACCTCTCGTTCGACTGCTACTGGTGCTTTTTCTCCTATAGCCCCAGGGGTGGCAAACGTTTTATCAATGCCCCAATGACTTAACCATTTATCGATATCCGTTGTTAGACTTTCTTGTTCCACTAAGTATTCGGAGACATCAAAACCAATACCACCAGCACCTATGACGGCAACTTTTTGTCCGACAGGCTCATGGTCACGTAAAACCTGTAAATAGCTTTTCACTTTGGGGTGGTCGGCTCCTGGTATGTTCAAAACACGCGGCTTAATTCCTGTTGCCATGATCACTTCGCTAAATTCTTGACCAGCCAATGATGCCGCAGTGACTTGCGTGTTAAGATGTAAATGCACGCCCGTGAGTTCGATTTGTTTTGCATAATAGCGTAACGTTTCGTAAAACTCTTCTTTACCAGGTACTTGTTTAGCGTAATTAAATTGACCTCCAATTTCACTTGCCTGGTCAAATAAATGCACCTCATGACCTCGCCCTGCCGCATATGTCGCAAACGCCAACCCTGCAGGTCCAGCACCCACAACAGCCAACTTTTTAGCCTTGCCAACTGTTTTGAAAATAAGTTCAGTTTCATAACATGCTTGCGGATTGACTAAACAACTCGCGCGCTTTTGTTCAAATGCATGATCTAAACAAGCTTGATTACAGGCGATACAGGTATTGATTTGATCTGATGCATTGCGCATCGCTTTCGCTACAAAATCAGGATCAGCTAAGAAAGGTCGCGCCATAGAGACCATATCTGCATGACCTTGCGCTAATACCGATTCAGCTACTTCTGGCGTATTGATTCGATTGGTGGTGATCAATGGTACATTTACATGTTCTTTCATACGCTGAGTAATCCACGTAAACGCCGCACGTGGTACTGATGTTGCAATCGTGGGCACACGGGCCTCATGCCAGCCTATGCCAGTGTTAATTAACGTCGCCCCTGCCGCTTCAATGGCTTTAGCTAAATATACAACTTCTTCCCAAGGGGCACCGCCTTCAACTAAATCCAACATCGATAATCGATAAATAATAATGAAATCAGAGCCTACCGCTAATCGGGTCTGTTTCACTGTTTCGACAGCCAGACGCGCTCGATTCTCTAGTGAGCCACCAAATTCATCATCTCGAAAATTTGTACGTTCACAAAAGAATTGGTTAATTAAATATCCTTCAGAGCCCATGATTTCAACACCATCATAACCTGCGCTTTGGGCATATTGGGCACATTTAGCATAATCATTAATCGTGTTATAGACCTTACGAGTTGATAACGCTTTAGGCTTAAATGGTGTAATAGGAGACTTCACGGCAGACGCTGATACTGCAAGTGGATGATAGCCGTAGCGACCAGAGTGTAAAATTTGCATACAAATCTTACCCCCTTCAGCATGGACTGCATCGGTGATGACACGATGTTTTTTTGCATGCCTAGAACTGCTCATACGCCCAGCAAAGGGTGCAACCCAACCAGCAATATTTGGACTGATGCCGCCGGTGACAATCAGACCTACCCCTCCTCGAGCGCGCGCGGCATAAAATGCCGCCAACTTATCAAAACCACCTTTCTCTTCTTCAAGCCCAACATGCATTGAGCCCATAAGGACACGGTTTTTAAGTGTGGTAAAACCTAAATCTAATTCGGCTAACATATGTGGGTAGGGAGATGTCGTCATCACATAGACCTCATGAGTAATATTTTTTTATTCTATGATGCCTATTTATAGACTAATTAACATGTTATGACGAGCGCTTTGCGCTTTATTAGATTAATGGGAGTGCAACATTGTGATGAATACTTATAAAAAAAGCGCCTATCAAAGGCGCTTTCACTATTTTTTATGAAATGACATCAAACGTTTGCGTTTGCGTTGCTGAGATATCGTCAACGAGTTCTTTTTACCTTCAAACGGATTAGCGCCTTCACGGAATTCAATCCTTATTGGTGTCCCCATCACTTTCAATGAC
>Ga0209653_1000419_pt1 | contig 37857 bp, 33 predicted proteins | sample SaaInl6LU_22_DNA_FD_184644 | JGI IMG/M metagenome (GOLD analysis project Ga0209653, IMG submission 184644) | Marine microbial communities from expanding oxygen minimum zones in the Saanich Inlet - ESP_116LU_22_DNA (SPAdes) (version 2) | ecosystem: Environmental > Aquatic > Marine > Intertidal...
GAACGTGGACGTTTACCAATCGGGTGTCCGCCTTGTACTGGTAACCCCAAACCTGCTCCAAAAGCATCTCGCGGCTGAAGACCTGCTGCGGCTTTGATGCCAGCGTGTGAAGCAGTTTAAATTCAAGAGGGGTGAGTGAGACTGGCTCCTCTCCGCGCTTTACCTCAAATGACTTTGGGTCCAGGCTGAGCGGTCCAATTGCAACTACGGCCGCATCATCCGTTAGCGGCCGGAGCCGAGCTCGGACGCGAGCAACCAGCTCGGCACCGTTGTGGGGCTTCACCACATAGTCATCTGCTCCGGCCTCGAGGCCAACAACTACATCGTCGGTGTCGCCCTTGGCGGTGAGCATGATGATCGGGACGCCGGAAACTGCTCTGATTTGGTTGCAGACATCGATGCCGCTTTGTCCGGGCAGCATGATGTCTAGCAACACAAGATCAGGAGAGTTCTGCTTGAAGACCTCTACTGCGGAAATACCATCGCTCGCAAAGACGGGCTGATAGCCATTTGAGGACAGGACGAGACCGACCATCTCGCGCAGTGCATCATCGTCGTCGACAACGAGGATTTTGTGAGTCACCGCGCCCTCCCTCTTAGTAGCGGTAGTGGTCCACCTTGTAAGGTCCAGCTACGTCAACACCAATGTAGCGGGCTTGACCGTCGCTTAGCGAGGTTAGTTCAACACCTAAAGCATCCAGATGCAACCTCGCCACCTTCTCGTCGAGGTCCTTTGGCATGATGTGGACGCCGAGCGGGTAGCTCTCAAGGTTTTGGAACAGCTCAATCTGGGCCAAAACCTGGTTTGAGAACGAGGTTGACATTACGAAGCTTGGGTGGCCGGTGGCGTTGCCAAGGTTCATCAAGCGGCCCTCGGACAGCACCAAGATCGAACGCCCGTTTGGAAGCCTCCACTCGTGAACCTGAGGCTTGATTTCTACCTTCTCGATTCCTGGAATCTTGGCAATACCGACCATGTCGATTTCGTTGTCGAAGTGACCGACGTTTGCAAGAATCGCGAGATTCTTCATCTGCAGCACGTGCTCGGCGCGAATGATGTTCTCATTACCGGTAGAGGTCACGAAAATGTCGACCTGGTCGATAACCGACTCGAGCCTTGCTACCTGGTAGCCGTCCATGGCTGCCTGCAGAGCACAGATTGGGTCGACCTCACTGATGATGACCCTTGCACCCTGGCCACGCAGTGCCTCGGCAGAGCCCTTACCAACATCGCCGTAGCCGGCAACAAATGCAACCTTGCCGCCCATAAGGACGTCAGTTGCGCGATTGATGCCATCTGGCAGAGAGTGGCGAATTCCGTACTTGTTGTCGAACTTGCTCTTGGTGACGGCATCGTTCACGTTGATTGCCGGGAACAGTAGTTTTCCGTTCTTGTGGAAGTCGTAGAGCCTGTGAACACCGGTGGTGGTCTCTTCCGAGACTCCCTTGATCTCTGCGGCTATGCGGGTGTAGAGCTGGTTGTCAAGCTCGAAGTTCTTCTTCAGAACGCTCATTACCACGTGGTACTCCTCAGAGTCATCCTCGGTTGGCTCTGGGACGCTACCCGCGGCTTCAAACTCAACTCCCTTGTGAACCAAGAGTGTCGCGTCTCCGCCGTCATCAAGAATTAGGTTTGGTCCCTCGGCACCCTCGCTGGAAAAGTCCAGGATCTGCTCGGTGCACCACCAGTACTCTTCTAGGGTTTCGCCCTTCCATGCAAAGACTGGAGTGCCATTTGGGTTCTCAGGGGTCCCGTCACCGACCACAACCGCGGCAGCTGCCTCGTCCTGGGTGGAGAAAATGTTGCAGCTTGCCCAGCGCACCGAAGCGCCAAGTGAGACCAGGGTCTCAATGAGGACTGCAGTCTGAATGGTCATGTGCAGGGAGCCGGCGATGCGAGCTCCACGAAGTGGCTGGTGAGGACCAAATTCCTCGCGCAGGGCCATGAGGCCAGGCATCTCGGCCTCGGCCAAGCGGATCTGGTGTCTGCCGTATTCGGCTAGGGATAGGTCTTTTACTCTGAACTGCTCAGCGGTCAGGGTTTTGCTCATTATTGAGGCCTTTCGTTTCGAAACTAGCTGTTTCTTATTTGTCTGATTGCTTTGTCTCGAATCTCAATCATCAAGGCCTCGTGATTTGATTCGACATTAAGTCTAAGCAATGGTTCGGTATTTGAGGGGCGAATATTGCACCACCACCAGTTTTCAGCAGTTTTTCCGTGGAAGGTATTCCCGTCAAATTCTTCCTCGGTCTCAAATTCCAGCTCTTGCCGCACCCTATCCAGTGCTGCCTGCTTGTCATCGACCAGGGAGTTGATCTCACCCGAGGAGAAATACGGGGTATTGCGCATCGCAATCTCACTCATGCTGGAATCAGACTCTCCCAGCTCGCTTATGAGGTGCATGGCGGCAAGCATTCCATTGTCCGCTCCCCAGAAGTCGCGGAAGTAGTAGTGAGCAGAGTGCTCGCCTCCAAACACGGCACCGGTTGCCGCCATCTGGTCCTTGATTAGTGAGTGGCCGACCTTGGTGCGATGGGGTTTTGCGCCAGCCAGCTCGATGGTTTCGGCAACGAAGTTAGAGGTGAGGGCATTGTGAATAACAACAACATCTTTTTCACCAAGTGCCCTAACCCTCTCGACCTCTCGTCTTGACACGATTGCCGCAACGGCAGAAGGGCTAACAGCCATGCCCTTTTCATCCACTGCAAAGCAGCGATCCGCGTCGCCATCAAATGCAAGCCCAAGGTCTGCACCAACCTCGACAACCTTTTTCTGAAGGTCAACCAGGTTCTTCACATCAAGCGGATTCGCCTCGTGGTTCGGGAAGTTGCCGTCAAGCTCGAAGTACATCGGGACAATCTCAAGCTGTGGGAGTCTTGACAGCACTGCCGGAACCGTGAGCCCTCCCATGCCGTTCGCGACATCGACAACGATCTTTAGTTTTCGGGTTCCGCTCAGGTCGACAAGCGAGTGCAGGTAGTCGGCATAGTCATCCAAGACGCTTTGCTCATGGGAGTCTCCTGGAGTTGAAACAGGGTCGATGCCCTCTTCAAAATACTTTTTCGCTCTATCGCGGATATTTGCTAGCCCAGTATCGAGACTGATGCCGCGAGCGCCGGCCCTGGAGAACTTGATGCCGTTATAGCTTGCGGGATTGTGTGATGCGGTAAACATTGCCGCTGGAAGCTCCAACTTGCCTGAGGCAAAGTAGGTCATGTCCGTCGAGCAAAGCCCGATCATCACAACCGAGGCTCCGCGCTTGATTGCTCCTTGCGCAAATGCATTTGCAAACCCAGGAGAAGAATCGCGCATGTCGTGACCTACGACCAGGCTATTGCCCATCAGCTCTAGCTCGTCTGCAAAGCCTGCCCCAAAGCACTCGATGAGTTCTGGGGTCAGCTCGCTTCCAACCAGCCCTCGCACGTCATACGTCTTTACAAACTTGTCAAAATCCACGGCTTTACTTCTTCCTCGATGGGAGCGAGGAAAAGAATACAATGCCACTATGAGCCGGGGGTCAGTGAAGAGGGATAGGCACGGCCGCGGCATGCGCCGTCCCCTCCCCTCAAAGCTTTTCAAGCATGGAACCAGAACGAGCTTTTTTGATGCTGTTGTCTCTGAAACCTGCGAATACCTTCGCGAGACCTTTAGCGAACTAGCTGAGCTGAACTACCGGATTGAGGATGTTCCGCTCATTGAGCCTGGAGAGAACCTGAAGCGCTTCAGCACTAGGCGGTCAACCATGACTATTACCCTCTACAGGCTCCCAATTGAAAGACTGGGGAAAAGACGCATTCCAGACCCCCGCATCCACATCGAGCAGGCGGTTCTCGCCGCAGCTGCGGCCCTAATTGACAAAGATCCTTGGGAGCTAGTCCATCCGGACAACTAGCGAACGCTAACCACCAGGTCCTCACCTAGGTTCTTGTTCTCGCTAGGCCCAATAACCGCGTAGCCCGCGCCATCCAACAGCTCAAGCGCTGCCAAAAACTCACTTGCCGACTGGACAAGCAACGTATCTGAACTGACCGGGATGCCAGCAGATTCAAAGGGGCCAAGCTCTAGGGTCTGGTAGCTGGGACGATCATTGGTCGTGGTTGTGAGGGTTAGTGAAATCGCCAGAGCTCCGGGGTTAGCGAGCCAAAGGGTTGTCTTATAGCTTGGGACCGGCAAAGCCAGTGACGTAAATAGCTGTTGCGGAAATATCCAGGCATAGTCCAGGGGATCCAGTGCTGGGTTTCTAACTCCTGCCAACACCTCGACATCGGAGTCGACCTTGACTAGGTAGGTTCCAGCAGCTAGCTCAAGAGCCAACTCGGCAAACCCAGCCTCGGGAACCACCGTTCTAAACAGTTCGGGCCCTTCTTCTCCGAAGGCTGTAATGACAACCTCAGCGGCTTCACCAGGAGAAAATAGACGCAGTACCGGTGGCTGATATCCCTCTGCCAGAACACTGACCGGTTGAATCCAGTGCTGTAGCGCGGGTAGCTGGGTGGTACCGGTGAGCTCGACACCTAGCGGAGTCAGCCCCCTCGACCACCTGTTCTGCAGCGCAACCGCAACGCCTGGACCAGTTGACTCAACTCGGATTGCATAGACTCCCGCCAGAGCCGCCAGCGGAGCCAGCGTGATGAGCCGTTCTTGGCCGGCTGCAAGGGCATAGCGTTCCGAAACCATGCCGCCTGGGCTATGAAGCTCAACAATCAGCTGGGTATCGACGTCATTCCAGTTGGCTGCGCTGAGGATGGATTCGTTTCCAACGCCGCTAGCACCCGAGATGAACCACCCAGAGGTAATCGGCTGCTCGCAGTAAGAAGCAGCCAGTCCGCTCGCCCGCTCTCTAGAAACGGCCTGGGTCTGGATGGCCGAGAGTAGCTCGGTGGACTGCTCTGAACCCTTGACCTCGATTGGAATCGAGCCAACTGTGGTTGGTGGCACAGAAATCTCCTCAGCCGAGAACGCCTTCACGCCAGCCTCACCGACCCTCTCAATGAGATCAAGCTCGGTGCCATCCTCGCCGCCGACCTCAATCAGAGCGCCAGCACAAACTATTTCAAGCTCTGCAGGATCAACCGAAACCTGAAACTCGGAAGCAGCTACCTCTTGAGATGGCGCCTGGGCAGCCGGCAGGAAAACATAGCCCGAGATGACCAGGGCTGGGAGCAGAAGTGCCAGCAGAGCTCTCGCAAAAATCTTCATCGACTGCGCACCCTTCGATAGCCTCGAATGGTCGCAGGTGTCGGGATAGCGAGCAGCAGGTAGGACGCCAGCAGCGCAAGCTGGATGTTTACGAAGCCTGAGATCGATAAGTCACTGGAGCTAGCTTGCAGCTCATCGAGCCGATACAGGACTCCAAACTCACTCTCCCCCGAGCTCTGGAGTAGCGCGAGAGTAGAGAGTGAAACCTCTGCCTCTGCGCGAGCTGGGTGGGTGCTAGGTGCGAGAAGGATGAAGTCGACCGATGTGGCCTGCATGAGCTCTGCGACGCCGGCAGAATTACCCGCCACCAGCGACCCAGCAAGTTGAGCGAGGGTCACCGACAACTGGCTTTCTGGCAGGGTGCGCTCATAGAGAAGGTTTACCTCATCCTGAGAGATGCCGTCGCCCCAAACCAGCTCAGCTTGGATGCTTTCCCCGACCTCGAGTTTCAGGGTTCTGGTCATCTGATCCACATCGGCAAATGCGACTACAAGCGCCGGAAGCTGGCGATCCTGAACGGCCGAAACATCGGGCTGACTTGCAAATCCATATACATAACCGCCAAATGCGCCGATTCCTATGGCCGCAATGGTGGCTAGCGAAGCCGCCAACTTGCCCGTGATCTTGCTCGCAAGGTCAGCGGTTGCAATTAGCCCAAGGATTAGCAGCACAGCGGGCAACTCAGCTAGGCCAGAAATCGGCAGCAGGCTCTGCCCGATTGCGACCACACCCGCCAAGACCCAAACCCCTGCTGCCAGCCAGGTCCTCGCAAATACGATTGCGAGTGCCGCGGCTATCGCGGTCAACCCCAGAAGCGCGAGAGACGCTGTCTCTAGCGGAAGGGGCTGAAGCCTCGCTGATGAGGTAACAAGAGCAAGCTGAATGTCGATTTCAGCTGTTGCAACCAGCCATGGGAGCAGCAGCGAAAGGCCAGGAAGGCCGAACCAAACCAGAGCGAGCGCCCGTGATGGGCGCATCGCGATCAGCACAACTGACCCCAGCAGCGCCAGCAGAAAAAGAGGCGGCGATGAGACAGCCAGCACAGCTCCAGTTAGGCCTGCCAGGGCCACCCAGCGCCAGCTGCGAGCTGGAGAGAAGGCGTTAGCCGAGCTGATCAACAATCGCGCGGTGAGCATGGCAGATACCAGAGCCGTCAGCTCGACCACGCCGCCTCTGTGCTGAAGCTCCATGACGAGCGGAGATAGAGCGAGGACAAGGGCTGGCATGATCCGCACCAGCGGCTTTTGGCTGATGGTTCCCAGCAGGAACCATGCCGAGAGATAGACAAGTGCGGGTGCAATGAAGAGGTAGCTGGCCAGTGCCAACGAGGGCGCTGCCGGTGAGAAAAGAGCAAGCAGCAGGTAGAACCAATTAAATGGCTCCGATGGAAGCGCTACCCCGCCAAGATAAGGCTGCAGGGAACCCGCTGTTGATATCCAGATCGACTCAAAACTCCGGCCTAGTGCTCTGAGATTCTCGCTGCCTATTGGGCTAGAAGGAAACAGCGGGATTGAGGCAACCAGCGGAAGTATGGTAAACCAAAGAGCTCCCGATGCCAGGATTCCCTTTGCCTCGTCTTGGCTAGCTACCGGTTCATACTCAAACCGAAGCGAGCGTCGCCTAGCTAGTTGGGCCCTTGTCGCATAAAGCGACCTGGTTGGCGAAAGACTGCCGCTAGCTCTTAGTTGCCTTCTAGCCGAAAAGCGCTTAGGTGCTGTGATCCATGCCCAAAGCCAACCGGTGAGCTGACCATAAATTCGAGCTGGGTCTTTGGCCACTAGGTGCTTTGGGATTGAGACCAAGAAAGCAAGCGGCAGGAGCAGATAGAGAGGTATCACGAGCGCTAGCGGCAGTGTCGCGGTGGCAAGGTGGATGTGGGCCTTCGCTAGACCCTGTCTCCTGTTGCCGCCCACCCAAGACTTTCGGCGCTTCGCCGCCATGGAGAGACCTGCGTGATGCACCCTTGCACTGGCCTCAACAATTACCCGGAATCCGCTTGCTCTTGCCTTCAGGCAGAACTCAAGGTCCTGGGCAAACACCGGAGAGGTGTCGTTTAGGCCCCCGAGCTTTTGCCAGAGCCCCAGTGAAACCAGCATTCCTGCGGTGGAAACCGCGAGGGTGTCTCCGGTCGAGTCGTGTTGACCCTGGTCATACTCTCGACTCACTAGTAAAAATGGTTTTCCAGTCTGAGTGAGTGTGAGGCCCATTTGCTGAATCTCAATGGGCTTTTCCCAGCTGAGCAGCTTTGGTCCAATCACTGCAACTGAAGGAGAAATCTCTGCGGCACGGGCCAAGCGCTCAAGCGCCTGTGGCTCCGGGGCCGAGTCGTCGTGAAGGATCCATATCCAACTTGGTGAGGTGCCCAGGGCCATGATGCCGGCATCTACTGCCGCACCAAGCTTTATGTCACCAGGCTGAATGAGAGAGAAGCCGTGGCTTGCAGCGAGTGAAACCGCCTGCTCGTCGCCAGCGGTGTCAACAACGACAACCTGCTGCAGCTGGTGGGTTTGATTAGCGAGATCCTGGAGCGTCTTCTCTAGGTATTCGCCTGCGGCATGAGAAACAACAATGGCCGCTACCGAGAGCGAGCTCACGATTTATTAGGCGCGCCTGCGAAGTCTGCGACGCTCGCGCTCTGAAAGACCGCCCCAGATCCCAAAACGCTCATCATTCTTCAAAGCGTATTCGAGGCACTCTGAACGAACGCTGCACTGGGAGCAAATCTTCTTGGCGTCTCTGGTGGAGCCTCCCTTTTCAGGGAAGAAGGCCTCTGGGTCAGTCTGAGCACACAGCGCATCTTCCTGCCATGCAAGTGGGTCTGCCTCTGTGTCGTCTCCATAGGCTCGAGCTACCCCCAGCTTGAGCACATCGACAAACCAATTAGCAGGCACTTGACCACGCTGTTCCATGCTGCTTCCCCTCAAAAAGAATTCTGCTGCTGTAATTACACTGGTGTAAGTATGCACCTGTCAAGTTGAGAGATTGACCAATCCTGCAAATTGTTAACAAACCTTCAAGGTAGCCTTTAGCTGTGAAAATCCTCGTAACGGGCGGTGCCGGCTACATCGGTGCACACGTTGTTCACGCTGCACAGGCCGCAGGCCATGAATGTGTTGTAGTCGACAACCTCTCCACAGGCATCAAGGAGCGCATCGAAGCCGAGATCGTGGAGCTCGACATCGCTGCTCCGGATGCCGGCGAAAAGCTCACCAAACTGCTCTCAAGCCAAAAATTTGATTCCGTGATTCACCTGGCGGCCAGGAAACAGGTGGGCGAATCGGTCGAAATACCCGAGCGCTACTTTCTGGACAATATCGGCGGAATGGCAAACCTACTTCTTGCCATGCGAGAGACCAATCACGACTCTCTAGTGTTCTCATCCTCGGCTGCCACCTACGGAATGCCAGATGCAAAGCAGGTTAAAGAGGATGACCCGACCTCACCAATTAACCCCTATGGCCAAACCAAGCTCATCGGAGAGTGGATGGTCAAAAACGCCGCGAATTGGGGCCTTAGAGGGGTAAACCTGCGCTATTTCAACGTTGCTGGGACTGGCAAGGCGGGCATGGGAGACAATGCTGCGCTCAACCTGATTCCAATCGCCATCGGGCAGCTCAGGCGCGGCGAGGTTCCCAAGGTCTTTGGTGCTGACTACCAAACCCCAGACGGCAGCTGCATCAGGGATTATGTTCACGTCTCAGACCTTGCCCAGGCACACATTGCCGCCGTTGACTACCTGGAGCGAAGCGACAGACCCTTTGACACCTTCAATGTTGGAACTGGCCAAGGGGCATCAGTGTTTGAGGTTTTAAATGCACTCAGGGCAGCCAGCGGCCAAGACTTTGAGGTCGAGGTGACCAAGAGACGCGCTGGCGATCCTCCAAGACTGGTTGCAAACGTTGATCGGATTGCTCAGACCCTTGGCTTTAAAACCAAGCACTCACTGGCCGATATCGTCGACTCAGCTTGGAATCTGTAACAGCTGCCCAACCCTGATGTAGTTGGCATTGTTGATGTCATTTAGCTCTGCAAGAGCTGAAGAGCGGACCCCAAACTTCCTCGCAATCCCCCACAAGGTGTCGCCGGATTGCACGCGGTAGGTGACAATCTCCGGTTCTGGCTCGGGTTCTGGTTCTGGTTCTGGAGCTGCGTCAACGCCCAGTGGGATTCTTAGCAGCTGCCCGACCCTGATGTAGTTGGGGTTGGAAATCGAGTTGTATTCCTGAATGGCAGCGGGAGAAACTCCAAACTTGTAGCCAATGCGAAGCATTGTGTCTCCCGACTGCACCCGATACTCGGCCACTGATGGCTGTGGTTCGGGCTCTGGCTCAGGTTCGGGTTCGGGTTCGGGTTCGGGTTCTGGCTCGGGTTCTGGCTCAGGTTCGGGTTCGCTTGCCTGACCGCCTGGAATCTTCAGTAGCTGCCCGACCCTGATTAGGTTCGGGTTCGTAATGCCATTGAGGGACTGGAGGCTGGAAACGCTGACCGAGAACCTTGCTGCAATCTTGTTCATGGTGTCGCCAGGAGCCACCCGATATTCGCTTGGAACCTCTGGAGCTGGTTCTGGTTCAGGCTCAGGTGTTGGTTCAGGAGTTGGTTCAGGCTCAGGTGTCGGTGCTGGAGCAGGTGCCGGAGCAGGTGAAGGGCTCTGCTCTGGTGCTGGCTCAGGAATACTTCCACCGAATGTCAGCTGACCGAAGTCACCGGTTGGAAGTGGGGTCGTTGAAGCGAGCTGAGCCTCGTTGGGAGCCTTCGAACCGAGTGGGATCTTTGAGCTGAAGTAGCTTGTCGCCTGGACATACCCCGGTCCATCGCCCCTTAGAGAGGCGAAGTGAGTCCAGTTAGAGATTCTTAGCTTCTTACCATCTTGGATGAAGTAGAGAAGTCCACGTGAGTCTCTAATGAACTGTCCAACAGCGCGCGATGACAGCTCTAGGGCGCTGCAGGTTGAGTTATCGAGCGGGTAGGCAGTGCCGGGGAAGTGGCTAACTGCCTCTGCCGAAATCGGGTAGAGCACACCGCGATCGAGCAGGTAGGTCTCGGCATTGCACTGAACCTTGATTGAGTTGAAGCCAGTTCTAGTCTCCAGCTTGCCCAGCTCGCTCTTGGTGAATGTGAAGGTCTTGGAGTCTGAGACGCTCTTAGCCTGCGAGGAGGAGGCGAGTTGAATCTTGCTGGTTAGGCCATCCACCAGGTAGAGGGTCGAGCTGCCAGCTGCCTTGACTATTGAGCCCGGCGCCATTGCGAGGCCAACGCTTTCAACGGTGTTGATTGCAGATTGCGGCAGGATGACGGTACTTGGCTGGTCAATGAGGCCCAAGAACCTGTTCGTCATGTCGGCGGTTGTGGAGATTCTGCGCTCTGCAGCGTCCACGAAGTAGGCGAGTTTGTTGCCCTCCGAGGTCACAACAGCTGGGGTCGCAAGCTCGGCCTCGACTGTTGGGAAGGCGTCAATCAAGCTCTGCGTCAGCGGCACCACATAGTCAGTCCACTCGGCAGGGTCGGTAACCTTCAGCTTGCCCTCGGCTGTAATCACGTAGGTATCGCCGGCCGGGCTTGAAACGAAGCCGCGAATTGTCTCTGGATGCATGGTCGAAGCAACCGCCTGCAACTCCATGGTCACGCCGGTCTGGGTAAACCAGCGCGAGAGGTTAGTTGCCCCCAGCAGGCTGGCCACAAACCGATAGGTCTTGCCTCCGGAGGCAATGAGCATGTCATTGGTTCCGGTTAGGCCAAACATCACAAGCTCTGACGCCAGGGCGCTTCCTGGTTGAACGGTGGTGATTTGCTCGATGGTCATCGAGACCGTTGCTGAGTTTTCTGCTCCGACCGTGCTCAGTGCCAGAGGGTCAACGACCACTCGTGAGCTTGCGTTTTCAATCCAATACCGGGTTCCATCTGGCTGCTCAATGAGCCTTGAGAGCACTCCCCCATATTGGAACTGGGTGAGCTGGAGCGAGGTTAGGCCAACTGCCAGGTTGCAGTCCTGGCCAAACTGACTAGCGACCTGGCAGTCATTGATTGCGTACTTGTTCGAGTCGACGAGAAGGTAGCGCTGCTGGGTGCTCAGATCTATTGCAACCTGGCCCATGTCCCCGGAGCTTTCAAAGCTGTCGAGGTACGGCTGAGAAATCTCTCCGAGGGGACCAAGTGGCGCAAGAGAAGCCAAAACTCGTGCGTCTGTAACGCGGTACTTTTTGTTGTCGACCATCAAGAAGGTCTCGCTGGAGGCCGACTTCAGCAGGTAGCCACCTGCAACCGGTGAGCCAAACCAGTCGTGGTAGAAGCGCCAGAAGTTCCTGTTGCCGTAAGCCGAGCAGCTATCGCCAGAGCCGTAAAGGTTGTTCAGAGCTGCGGCATTAGGGGTATACGGGGTGTAGTAGTAGAGGTTTGCCGTCGCCTGGTTCTGAAGCAGGAAGCTCTTGGTGCCACACGAAGACTTGGGGTTGAAGCGCATCGCTACGGTTCTGCCTGGCTTCCAGTAAGTAAAGGAACCCTCAGGGTTTCCGTACCAGATCAGCTGCTTCGCGGCTCGGTATATCTGGTTGAACAATCCGACGTAGACCTTGCCGCAAATACCGGGGTCCGAATCTGGGCAGCCGAACCCCATTGCGGCCCGATACATGTAGTCAGTGGGCTTGGTCGAGGTAACCAGACCCTGCTCTTTTTGGAGCGTAGTGATTATGACCTTGGGGTTTATGCCGCAGGCGTTTGCGACCGCGTGAATCACTTCAGCAGCGGTTGCCTGAGGCTTTGCAGGAATTGCCGCACAAGGACCCACCTCTTCGGGCGTGGTCGCAGGAGTCTCAGGAATTTCGATGCGAATGTTCTTGAGGCAGTCAATCGCCGGATCTTCTGCACGACAGGTTTCAACCCTGGAGTCCAAAAATGCCTGGATCTCCTCAACGGTCATAGAGCCAAAGTCAAAGAAGACGCTGTCGCTAATGATCAAACCAGGATCGAAGGCGCTGCCCGGAGGAGCAGCCTCGGCAGGCTGGGGGGCCGAAAGGCCAACAAAACCGACCGCAACCATGAAGGCTGCGGTAAACATCGCAAAAAGCCTACGCACTAGGGAATCACCACCGATGTAGCGGGTGAAGTGCCGAAGTGGAACTCGGAGTCGTAGCTCACAGTTACCACGCCATTTCCGCTGGGCAGCTCGCTGAGTGGGAACTCGATTGGGAAACACTGGGTGTAGTCCGAGGAGGGTTCCGCTCGAACCTCAAGCTCCTTCTCGACATCCGAACCAATAAATCGCATCTTGCACATTCCGCCAGACTCGCTGAGACCGGGGATCTGCGCCACAACCGTGAGCACACCAAAGTCAGGCTCGGCTACCGCCATGATGATCGTCACTTCGGTCTGGACCTTCTCAATCTCGGGTTCTTCGGTTTCGGTAGGCTCTGGCTCTGCCGAGGCTTCCATCTCTGTATCCGTCGGCTCCGGCTCAGCTGTTACGGTTTCTGTCTCTGTGGGAACAGCCGACATTGTCGGCTCCTCTGGCAGCTCAGTTGCTCCCCAGTTCGGGTAAAAAACGCTGCACCCCGAAAGAATCAGGAGGGTAGCGCTAGCTAGCGCGAGTGCGCGAAACCTAGGCATAGCTCACCTCCAGCCACCTTCAACCTTAGGTTGAGATTCTGAAAAAACGCTGATGCGATTTGGTGTTTTGAACTAATGAGAAATGGCTGAGAATGGCCTGATTACAGGCTGGATTTCAGATTTTCGTTCTTTACGCCCACCTGGATTTCGAGCTGAGCTCGATAGTCATCTAATTTGGCGAGCAGCTTGGCATCTGAGGTGCCGAGAATCTTCAGAGCCAATAGTCCTGCATTCTTGGCTCCATCTATGGAAACTGTTGCCACTGGGACCCCAGCCGGCATCTGCACAATCGACAGCAGCGAGTCCATACCCTCCAGGTGATTCAGTGCAACAGGCACGCCAATCACTGGCAGTGAGGTGATTGAGGCCAGCATTCCGGGAAGGTGGGCGGCACCGCCCGCTCCAGCGATGATTACCTTGGTGCCCTTCTCGGCTGCGGCCTTGCCCCAGCTGAGCATCTTTTCAGGGGTTCGGTGAGCACTTAGGACCTCGACCTCGGACTCAACACCAAATTCATCGAGCACGATCTTGGCCTGCTCCATGATCCGCCAGTCGCTGTCGGAGCCCATAACTATTGCTACAAGTGCCATTTGCTAAGTCTAAGCCTCTCCGTAAATCAGACTTCTGGCCTTTCGGCCAGTCTCCAAAAGCTCTTCATGATTGCTACCCAGCACCGTCAGGTGACCCATCTTGCGACCCAACCTGGCTGTCTTTTGGTAGAGGTGGAAGCTCACCGAGGGAAACCTGGCCATAGCGGTTGGGTAGTGCTCGTAGAAGGAGTTCTTATCATCCACTCCCAATAGGTTCACCATCACCGCAAAGCCACCCCGCATGCCCGTGTCCCCCAAAGGCAGGTCTAATACCGCCCTGAGGTGCTGCTCAAACTGGGAGGTATTAGATCCCTCAATGGAGAAGTGGCCAGAGTTGTGAGGACGCATTGCAAGCTCGTTTACTAATAGCGAGCCATCGGCTAGAACAAACATCTCGACCGCCATCACTCCTGTGACACCTAAGCCGTTCGCAATCGAGTGGGCAATATCGGCTGCTGGTTCGCTGAGCGAGAGCGAGGGGTAGGGGGCGATAACCTCCGAGCAGACACCGCCGGACTGTATCGTCTGCACCAGCGGCCAGGTCTTTGCCTCACCCGAGGGTCGCCTGGCGATCAGCTGAGCTGCCTCGGAGAGAAAATCCACCTTCTCCTCGGCCAGCAGGCTGCCGCCAAAACTCTCCAAATTCTCAAGCCAGTCGCTGACCTCAGCTGCCGAGGAAACAACTCTTACTCCCTTGCCGTCATAGCCGCCAATCGGCGTCTTGACAACGATCTTGGGTCCATGGATTCCTATGAATTGCTCGAGCTCCTGGGGTGAGGTAATTTCGGCCCAATTCGGCTGCGGCAGGCCAAGTTCAGCTAGTTTTTTCCGCATCACAAGCTTGTTTTGGGCGTGAATCAGCGCTGCCGGACCCGGTCTAACATTCACGCCCTCGGCCTCCAACTGGCGTAGAAGCTCGGTTGGCACGTGCTCGTGGTCAAAAGTGATGACATCAACGTCCTTGGCAAATTCACGAAGCTGGGCAAGGTCGGTGTAATCGCCCACCTTTGTCACAGCACCGTGCGCAGAGGAACCCTCGGACTCTGCGAAAACTGCCAGGTTTATTCCAAGTGCGATTGCGGCGGGCTGCATCATGCGCGCGAGCTGGCCACCGCCTATGACCCCAACTGTTTGCATGTAGCCTCCGACCGCTAGTTTCGCAGATGCCAAACGTCTGCCGCGCTGACAAGGTATGTTTCTGACCCTTCAATAAGAAGCCGGCCATCCGACTCGATCGAAACCGCGGTCCCAACAACCTCTTCGCCGGAGGGCATGATGGCCCTGACTTTCATGCCGACTGTCACCGATGTTGAGCGAATCAACCCAAGGGCAAAGTCGTTGCCCTCTGAAAGCCAATCAGACCAACCTGCTCGGAGCTCCGCCAGAACCATTGATAACGCGCCGTCAAAGTCTGCACTTGCAAAGTCGCCTACCGCACATGCGGTATCGGGCGCACCCTGTTGCCGCTCTAGGTTGATGCCGATTCCGGCAATTACCCCTTGGTCTTTCAGCTCAGAGAGCACTCCGCAAATTTTCTTACCGTCAATCAGCACATCGTTTGGCCACTTCACGCCGGCGTCTTTTCCGGTAATTGTCGAAAGCGCTCTTGCAACACAGCTTCCGACAAATAGCGGAACAAGTCCCTGCTCAACATTTTTGGTTGGCTCAAGCAGCACAGAGAGCGATATCGATGTGCCCGGTTCAGAAACCCAAGATCTCTCGAGGCGACCTCTGCCTGCAGTCTGCTCCGCTGCTACCACAGCAAAAAGATCTGGCTTCGCCGATGTGGTCATTAGTCTCGCCAGCTCATGATTGGTGGAGTCGACGCTTTCTAGGAACACCAGCGACGCATCAACTGCAAGCGACTTCTCGAGATTCACAACTAAACGATATCGCAAGGCTGAAAATTGTAGGTTTTCAAGACGAATGGTCAATCTCTTTGTTGAATCCATGCAAGAAATGGCCAAATATCAGCAATAAAGTAGGAGGGCTAGTAAGGAGCAATTTGAGCGAGCCAGATCTAAGCACCACTGCCGGAAAAATAGCCGACCTAAAAAAGCGCTATCACGAGGCCGTTCACGCAGCCGGTGAGGCGGCCACCGAAAAGCAGCACGCAAAGGGCAAGAAGACCGCGCGTGAGCGCGTTGAGATGCTGCTCGATGATGGCTCCTTCGTTGAGGTTGACGAGTTCGTTCGCCACCGCGCCAACTCCTTTGGCATGGACGCCAAGCGTCCCTACGGCGACTCGGTGGTCACGGGCTTTGGAACCATTCACGGCCGTCAGGTGGCCGTCTACTCCCAAGACTTCACAATCTTTGGCGGCTCCCTCGGTGAGGCAGCCGGAAACAAGATCATCAAAATTATGGAGCTGGCCATCAAGTCTGGAGTTCCAATAATTGGAATACTCGACTCAGGTGGCGCGAGAATTCAGGAGGGTGTAATTGCCCTTGGTAAGTATGGAGAGATCTTCCGTCTGAATACTCACGCCTCCGGCGTGATACCGCAGATCTCAATCATCATGGGGCCCGCTGCCGGAGGCGCCGTCTACTCACCAGCCCTCACCGACTTTGTGATCATGGTCGACAAGACCTCGAACATGTTCGTCACTGGACCGGATGTGATCAAGACCGTGACCGGTGAGGACGTTGGCATGGAGGAGCTCGGTGGCGCTAGAGCCCACAACGAGACCAGCGGCGTTGCCCACTACCTCGCAAGCGACGAGGATGACGCCATTGACTATGTTCAGTCTCTAGTTGGCTTTCTGCCAGAGAACAATCTCTCCGACACCATCACCTACCAATCTGAGGCAGAGCTTGAGATCACCGACGAGGACCAGGCGCTAAACACCCTGATTCCAGATTCTCCAAACCAGCCCTACGACATGCAAACCGTAATCAGAGCGGTAGTCGACGAGGGAGAATTCCTTGAGATTCAGCCGCTCTATGCGCCAAACATCATCGTGGGGTTTGCAAGGGTAGACGGACAGTCTGTTGGCATAGTGGCAAATCAACCGCTGCAGATGGCGGGAACGCTGAACATTAATGCTGGAGAAAAGGCAGCCAGGTTTGTGCGCTTCTGTGACGCTTTCTCAATCCCGATTCTGACTTTCGTGGACGTGCCGGGCTACCTCCCCGGCACTGACCAAGAATGGGCGGGAGTGATTCGTCGCGGTGCCAAGCTGCTCTACGCCTATGCGGAGGCAACCGTGCCGCTGATTACTGTCATAACCCGCAAGGCCTACGGTGGCGCATATATCGTCATGGGCTCTAAGCAGCTCGGAGCAGACATCAACCTTGCCTGGCCAACCGCAGAAATTGCCGTGATGGGCGGACAGGGAGCTGTAAACATTCTCTTTAGAGACAAGATCAAAGAGGCCGAGGCCTCAGGTGCCGACATTGCCAAGGTCAGAGATGAGCTGGCCAAGGAGTACACCTACAACGTTGCAAGCCCATTCCTCGCTGCAGAGCGCGGCGAGCTTGATGGCATCATCGAACCGGCCGGCACCAGAGGGGCAATCATTCGTTCACTGCGTGCACTCAAGACCAAGCGCTCAACGCTTCCTCCCAAAAAGCACGGAAACATCCCTCTCTAATGAAGCAATACACACCGCAAGAAATCCAGCTGCTCCTAAGAGTAAAAGGTGGAACGCCGGAAGAGAAGGCTGCCGCGCTGGCAGTTGTTGAGGCGGCCATCATTGAGTCCAGAAAACTCGGAAGAGTTGCCCTGGGCTCCCCAAATAGCGCCTGGCGTAAGGACTCCGGTCTCCTGAGAACTGACCTAGACGCGCAGTGGGGTAAAAAGCTTCGTTAGGTTCGTCCCCCAAAGTGATGAAGCCAAATTTGGGCCAAAGTCTTCTGCTCTCGGGCACTTAGTGGTTTTCTTGAAGAACGAACCTCAATCGGCAGCAAGGGGCCAGAGGTTCCGCACCTAGTGCGGGGGTAGATGGGGCGACATAGGTCGCCCCATTACATTTTTTAAGCCGACCCAAACGGCCCTAGATTCGGATAAACAAATCGGGGCTGTCAGATTCTTTGCGAATGGCTGCCATGCTGACCCGCCAAGAATCCCCCCTAGCCGCTCTGACGACCACCTTCCCGGCCTTCACCCCTTTGAGCCTCGATGCAACCTCCCACAGGTAGGGCTTCCGGTCCTCTTGGCTCAGATCGTCAAGTCCTCCATCATCCAAGAGCTGAACCTCTATGCCACGCATTCTTGCGTTTCTGGTTTCACTGACCACATCTATCGACAAAAGATTTCTGCCTCTGATTTGGTCGCGCAGCTCAGCTTCGGTCAGCTGAGCCTTAAGCTTCTCGGCTTTGGTTAGGTTGCCTTTGGAGTCGGAGATTTTCTCTAGCAGGGGTAGGACTTCATTTAGCGTTTGGTTTAGTCGCTGAGTTCGCTCAGTTCGCGCGGCGCTTGAGGCTGCCGTTGCGGTATCGATGGCAAGTGCCCTCTTTCGAAACGCCTCCGCGCTGGCGGAACTTGAGCTCAAAGCCCAGGATGCCGCCTGTGCGGTTGCGACCAAGAGAATTGCCCCGACTAGCCCTGAGTTAAAGATCACAGCCAGCCCACCCCACTCAATTACCTGAAGTGTTGCAATCGCCAGAGCAATCCAGGCAAACACCTCAAACTTGCGAATCGTGACAATTGCCAACAGAGTCCCAATCGCGGCTATGTGCCATGTTGCGTAGCTCCCCTGACGCACCTCCCCGAGAGCCGCAAAAATCAGCTGAGGCAGTGAAATCGAGACGATTAGGACGATAGCAGCCGTAAACGGTCTCATTTTGAGGCCACTTTTATCAAGGGTGGCTAACAGTAGTGCTGCGATGTAGACGATTAGTCCAACAGTGGCAAAAATCGGGTTTTGGTATTCACTCAAAAAAAGAAATCCTAAAAGGGCGTGATAAAGCCCGAACAGAATTGCAACGGCTGCAAGTGCGAGCCGGGAAAGACTAATCACCTGGCCACCTCATTACGACCTGGGTTCCTCTCCCTGGACCCGAGTCAAGCTCCACGTTGCCTCCAATGGACTCAACTCGAGCTTTTATGGAGGTGCTGATGCCAATTCGATTTCTTGATACCCGATCGATCCTGAAACCCGCTCCATCATCTGACACGGTGAACCTAAGGCCTCCATTTTGAAGTGCCTCGAGAGTGAGTCTTATCTTCTTGGCCTTGGAGTGCTGGATGGCATTGTCTATTGCCTGCAGGCTGGCCTCGGTAAGGGCTTGTGCAGCCTCGGGGTTTAGCTTTGCGGCACTTGCCCCGCTGCTCTTTGTCTGGACACGCGCATCCAGCTTGCTAGCGGCTCTCTCAAGAGCCTTGAATAAACCAAGCGAGGTCACCTCGGCCTCTGATGTGTCCAGCTCCTTGGCTTCAAGTAGAGCCGTGATTGCATTTGTCGCACTCTTGGCCGCATCCTCTTGGGCCGCTTGAGAGTCGGCCCTTGCAGCAAGAATTAGCGTGTGGAGCACTTGGTCATGGACCAATGCATCAAGTCGCTGCCTCTCCCTCTCAACCGCATCAATTTTGGCCTGAGTAAGAGCGCTCTTGATGGCATCGGAATTCGCCTTGTCAACAGCCGCGAAGCCCTCGCGAACTAGTGCGACAAGTCCAACGATTGCCAGGCTGAACACCAGAAGGTAGGAACCATCTAGCAGAGCTTGCAGCTCCCCGGCCAAGACCGGACTCTGAAGACTGACCCAAACCCAGCTACCTGAAGTGAGAGGAAGGTACCAAAGCCAGACTTTTCGAGAGTGAGAGGTCGCCACAAGAATCATTGCCATTCCCACGCTCCACCAAACCCAGGGGCGCTCAAACCCACTCTCGTGAAAATCCGAATCGTGAGTTAGCGGAACCAGCCAAATTGCGACAAGGACCACAAGTCCGTGCACCAGACCCCAGGGTTGAGAGCGATCAAAGAGGACCGCTGAGACTAAAAAGGCAACAGCACTGAGAATGACTATGGCAAGTACCAGGTCACTCCTTGGATTTGTGGAACCAGACTGACCTAACGCGTTTGCCACCACCTCAATGCCTGTGAAAAATAGGGCGGTAGAGGAGATTCGGCGAATCCACGTCTCGAGACGGTTACTAGCTATGGATGCCAGCGGTTTCACTAAAGCAAGTCTCCCGAGATCAAGCCGTCTTCAAGCGCACGCTTAAACAGGTCGACCTTGGTGGCAGCCTCCCTGCCTAGCCTGGCGTATTTGACACGCACCCGATCGATGTGCTCCTTAGCGGAGCTGGGCTTTATCTGAAGTTGATAGGCAACCTGCTTGAGGCTCATCCCCGAAGCGTAGAGCGAGAGCACCTCAGTTTCGCGGGCCGAGAGGTTTGCCTCCTTAAAGAGGCTGTCGGCATCAATGGTGGCGCTGGTTTCGGCATTATTGAGAATTGCTCCGTCGGCCGCTAAACGAATGGCTTCCATCAAGTCCTCGACCGGTTGAGACTTGGGGACGATCGCCGTAGCGCCGGCCCTGACCGCTGCGCGCATCAGGTTTGGCTTATCCGCGATTGAGAAGATCAGGACCGCGGCGCCGGTCTGGACAATTCGTTCAACGTTTTCTGCGACCAGTGAGCCATCGGCAAGGCTGAGGTCGGTAACCACCACCTGGCACTCGCGAGAGCCAATCTGCTCCAGAAGCTCAGAAACGGTTGGTGCAGAACCAATTAGTTCAAAATCATTTTTCTCGCAGGCTGCTGCGAATCCGAGGCGAACGGCCTCGTGGTCGTCAACGATCGCAACCTGGACGCTCATGCTCTTAGATTACTGAGCCTAAGTGTCGCCAAAGTCTCGAAGTGGTGGGTGTGGGGGAAGATGTCGAAGGCCTCGAGAGATTCAAGCTCGTATCCTGCCTCTTTGAGCAGCCCAATATCCCTGGCCAAGGCCACCGGATCACATGCCACATAAATAATGTGTTTTGCCTTGAGCCGAACCAGTTGATTGATCACCTTGGTCGCAGCTCCTGATCGAGGAGGGTCTAGGACAACCGTGGCTATCTCTTTCTCCCTGGAGCGAAGGTAGACAAGGACATCAGATTTCTCAAAACTGAGATTTTTCATCCCCTTAGCCGAGCTCTTGCCCGACTGAACAGCAGCCTCTGCGAGCTCAACGGCATGAACCTTAGATTCCGGAAAACGTGCTGCGATATTTGCGGAGAACAACCCGGCTCCCGCATAGAGATCAAGAACCTCAGAACCGGCTTCGAGTTCACCCAGGTGTGCAAGAACGCCATCGAGTAAGACCTTGGGGGCAAGTGCGTGGGCCTGCCAAAAGACCCCTGGCTTGAGATCGAAGACCCGGCCGCCAACTACCTCGGTAACTACCTTTGAACCGCCGATTTCACCATCGATGGACCACTGCAGGGAGTCTGGCGAGGAGGCGATGAAAATCTTCTTCTTACCTGGAAATCGCTTATTGTGCAGTCCGAGCTCATTGATCTCCTGGTTTGCAAGTGGCAACGAGGAAACTGGAATCACATCATTTGAACGAGATCCCTTCACGCCAACTCTGCCGTCGGGTGCGACGTGGAGCTGAACTCTGGTTCGGTAGCCAAGACCGTCTGACTCGTCGACGGCTGCAACAGTGGCTGAAAGGTCAAGTCCTGCCATGCGAGAGAGAGCCTCGGAGAGGATCTCTGACTTGATGCGCCGCTGCTCTCCAAGCTCGATGTGTCCGAAGTCTGCACCGCCAGCCCCTAAAGTCGCCTCTTTCCAGAAGTGCTCCCTGCGGTGCTCGCTGGGTTCCAAAACCTCGGTGACCCGGGCCCTAAGGAAACTCTTGGCCTCCTCGGTTATCTCCGCCTCAACGAGTTCGCCCGGCAGTGCGCCTTCAACGAGAACCACCTTTCCCTCAGGCCTTGCAACAAAGACGCCGCCATGTGCGGCCTTTTCGATTCGGAGAGTTATGGTCACCGGCTAAGTGTTCCACAGCTAGCCTTGGACTGTGCCACTTATCACCCTTGCCTCTACCTCCTCTGGCAGAAAAAAGCTCCTCGAGGATGCGGGCATCGACTTTCTCACTCTTGCTCCAGGTGTCGACGAGGAAGCTCTTGTTGAACTAGAGAAGCCCGAGGGTGTTTGCGATATGACCCTGCTGCTTGCAAAAGCAAAGTCAATCGCGGGAGCTCAGAGCGCGACCACACAACTTGTGCTCGGTTGCGACAGCGCGCTGGAATTTGAGGGTCAAAATCTTGGTAAACCGCTGACCAAAGACCTGGCCACACAGCGCTGGAAAGAAATGCGTGGCAAGTCTGGCTATCTCCATTCCGGCCATCACCTGATTGACAGAAAGAGCGGCGAGTCCAGATCGGTCTGCTCCAAGACCTTGGTCTTTTTCGCAGATCTCAGCGACAGCGAAGTCGACGCTTACGTCGAGAGTGGTGAGCCACTCAACGTTGCCGGAAGTTTCACAATTGATGGGCGAGGTGGCCCCTTTATCGAGCGCATTGAAGGTGATTACCACACAGTGGTAGGGCTTTCCCTAGTTGAGCTTCGCAAGATGCTCGGAGAGCTAGGTCACGATATCACTAGCCTCTGGAGATAAACGCAACAAAAGCGCAATTTTTTTGTTCAGTAGTCATAAAACCCAGCTTGAAAGTGGCAATAAGCTATCCGATTATGGCTCAGAAGCGGATAACTAAAGTCCTCATCGCCAACCGGGGTGAGATTGCTGTCAGGGTTATCCGAGCGGCCAAGGACAGCGGTATTTCAACCGTTGCTGTCTATGCAGATTCCGATCGCGACAGTCAACACGCCAAGCTGGCCGATGAGGCATACGCCCTGCAGGGTGAAACCGCTGCCGAAACCTATCTTGTAATCGAAAAACTCCTAAGTATCGCCTCGCGATCAGGGGCCGATGCTGTGCACCCGGGATACGGATTCCTCTCCGAGAACGCCGACTTTGCCAGGGCTGTGATTGCGGCGGGACTTAGCTGGATCGGGCCCACCCCAGAGGCAATAGAACAGCTCGGGGACAAGGTCTCGGCTCGAAAAGTGGCCCAGAAGGTTGGTGCGCCGCTCGCCCCAGGAACCATCAACCCGGTATCAGATGTCTCCGAGGTGGAGTCGTTTGTGAAGGAGTATGGTCTTCCCGTTGCCATCAAGGCGGCTTATGGCGGTGGCGGTCGCGGCATCAAGATTGTTCGCGAAAAAAGCGAGATTACCGAGGCTTTCGAGTCGGCTACACGAGAGGCGGTGGCGGCTTTCGGGCGCGGTGAATGCTTCATTGAAAAGTACCTAGACAAGCCCCGTCACGTTGAGACGCAGTGTTTGGCAGATACCCACGGCAATGTCGTGGTGGTTTCGACCAGGGACTGCTCTCTTCAACGCAGACATCAAAAACTCATTGAAGAGGCTCCGGCGCCGTTTCTCTCCAAAGAACAAGAGAGTCAGCTCTACGAGTCATCCAAGGCAATTCTCAAAGAGGTCGGTTATGTCGGTGCTGGCACTTGCGAGTTTCTTATTTCCGGTGATGGGACCATCTCCTTTTTAGAGGTAAACACCAGACTCCAGGTCGAGCACCCGGTCTCCGAGGAGGTAACCGGTATTGACCTGGTGCGCCAGCAGTTCAGGATTGCTCAGGGAGAGGCACTCGGCTTTGATGACCCAGAGATTAGAGGTCACTCCTTCGAGTTCAGGATTAACGGTGAGGACCCTGGCAAGAACTTCCTGCCCTCTCCGGGACCGGTTCACCAGTTCTTGGCTCCATCAGGTCCCGGGGTCCGAGTTGATTCTGGAGTGGTCTCGGGAGACAGAGTCTCCGGCAACTTTGACTCGATGATGGCCAAGCTAATAGTTACCGGCGGTAGCCGCGAGGAAGCCCTTGAGCGATCTCGCCGAGCTCTGGCTGAGATGCAAGTCAACGGGCTGCCTACCGTTCTCCCCTTCCACCGTCTAATGGTCGATCACCCCGCCTTCACCGCCCAAGACGGGTTCAAGGTGTTTACAAGGTGGATCGAAACTGAGTGGGATAACCCGATTGAGCCTTGGACAGGCCAGGCAGAACCTGAGATGGCAGCAGAGCCTAGGCGAGAGATTGTTGTTGAGGTTTCAGGAAAGCGCCTTGAGGTTAGCGTTCCAAGGCGACTGCTGGTTGGAGAAATTGGCTCCCCCGAGGGGCACGCACCAAGACGCAAAAAAGGAGCTCAGACTTCTTCCCGCACCGGCGCCAAGGGTGACTCGCTAGTTGCCCCCATGCAGGCGACGGTCGTCAAGCTCGCAGCAACCGAGGGTCAGAAGGTTGAGCAGGGAGACCTGGTTGTTGTTCTAGAGGCGATGAAGATGGAGCAGCCACTGGCAGCTCACAAGTCCGGAACGGTCAAGAACATTGGGGTAACTGCGGGGGCGACGATCTCCGCAGGCACGCGGATTCTCGACATTCTCTAGTCGATAGCTGGGTGAAGTTCGCTGGCCGCCTCTGCAATTGAGCCTGAGAGCGATGGGTAGACGGTATAAGTCTTGGCTAGCTGGTCGACCGTGAGTCTGTTTTCGATTGCCACCGCAATCGGGTAGATCAAGTCAGATGCCCTTGGGGCAACCACCACACCACCTATGACGGTGCCGCTACCCACTGACGCAAACAGCTTTATGAAACCCTCGGAGATCCCCTCCATTTTTGCCCTGGGGTTTGTTTCGAGCTCAATTGTTGCTACCTCTCCACGGACCAGACCGTCATTGATCTCCTGCTCGGACCAGCCAACCTGGGCAATCTCTGGGGAGGTAAAGACGTTGGATGCGACATTTCTAAGTCTGGTTGGCGTGGCGACGTCGCCGAGAGTGTGATAGACCGCAGTCCTGCCCATCATGGCTGAAACCGAAGCCAGGGGCATTGATGTGGAGCAGTCGCCAATTGCGTAGACGTTTGCTCTTGAGGTCCTAGCCACCTTGTTCACAGCCACATGGCCGGTCTCGTTTAGAACTATGCCTGCCTCTTCTAGATTCAGGCCCTGGGTGTTTGGGATCGCCCCGACTGCCATTAGGCAGTGCGAGCCTGTCAGTGTGGTGCCATCGGCAAGCTCAACCTCAACCGCACCACCAGTGTTCTTGACGCTCTTAGCACGGGCATTTCGCAGCAGGTCCATTCCACCAGTGATGAAGACCTTTTCGATTAGCTCAGCTGCATCAGAATCGTTTCCCGGCAGCACCTTGTCCCTGGATGAAACCAAGGTAACCTTTGATCCCAGCTGCAGGTAGGCAGAGGCAAACTCTGCTCCCGTGACGCCAGACCCGACCACAATCATGTGCTCAGGTAGCTCCTGAAGATCGTAGAGCTGCTTCCAGTTAAGAATTCTCTTGCCGTCAGTCCTTGCGTCGGGAAGCTCCCTTGGGGAAGCCCCTACCGCAACGATGATGGTCTTGGCCTCGATGCGCTCGCTATCGCCACCAGCTGAAGGCTCTACAACCACGTGATGGTTGCCGTCTAGTTGTCCCCTGCCGTCAATAATTCGGACCCCGTCCTCGACAAGTGCCTCTCTCATGTCCTGAGATTGGTCCTGGGCGAGAGCGAGAAGTCTATTGTTCAGCGTCGTCAGGTCTACCTCGACGTGCGGGTTTACCCGCTTGCCTTCAACCGAGAATTCCAGTCCTAGGCTCTGTGCCACAGCTACACGCTGCGCAGCCTCAGCGGTTGCGATCAGGGTCTTTGACGGGACGACATCGGTGAGGACAGCATTACCGCCAACGCCTCGCTCCTCAATGAGGATTACCTCTGCATCGAGTTGGGCTGCGGTACGAGCAGCCTCGTAGCCGCCTGGGCCACCACCAATAATTACTACGCGATGCTTTGACCCAAGTTTGTTTACCACCGCACCATTGTCCCGCAAATTTGACCGGCGCCGGCACAACTAGACTTGAAAGTTATGGTTCATCCACTCAATGTCGAGGGCGTAGACCCTTTTGAATTTGCCCAGCGGGCAGCAGACCAAATAGCGCAGAAGACCTCGGTTGAGCACCACGACATCGCTCTGACCCTCGGGTCAGGTTGGTCAAAAGCCGCCGATCTCATCGGCGAGACCGTCGCCGAGATTCCAGCTAACGACATCGCCGGCTTCCACAAGCCCGCCGTTGCCGGCCACATCGGCACAATTCGCTCAATCAAACTGCCTAGCGGCAAGCACGCGCTGATCATTGGCGCCAGAACACACTTTTATGAAAACCACGGCGTGAGAGCAGTGGTCCACTCGGTAAGAACCGCCGCCAAAACCGGTGCAAAGATCATGGTTTTAACAAATGGTGCTGGAGGTATCCGCCCTGAGTGGGACGGTGGTGCAGCAGTCCTAATCTCCGACCACATCAACCTCACAGCCTCTAGCCCTCTAGAGGGCGCAAACTTTGTTGATCTCACAGACCTCTACTCCTCGAGGCTTCGAGGGCTCGCCAAAGAGGTCGATGGCGCGCTCGACGAAGGCGTTTACGTCCAGTTCCGAGGCCCCCACTACGAAACTCCCGCAGAGGTCCAAATGGCCAAGAAGATGGGCGGCGACATCGTGGGTATGTCAACAGCGCTTGAGGCAATAGCTGCCAGAGAGTCAGGCATGGAGGTGCTTGGTATGTCTCTGATTACAAACCTCGCAGCCGGTGTCCAGAAGACCCCTCTGAGTCACGAGGAGGTAATTGCCGCTGGAAAAGCAGCAGAGGCAAAAATCTCAAAACTGCTGGCAGAGATAGTCACAAAGCTCTAAATGAATCATCTCGAAGCGGCAAAGTCTTGGCTGGCTCAGGATCCCGACCCTAAAACAAAGGCTGAGCTCGAACAGCTCATCGCTGAGCAGAACCTTGCTGAATTAGAAACCAGGTTCTCCACCACGCTGCAGTTTGGAACAGCCGGACTCAGAGGGGAGCTTGGAGCTGGCCCAAACCGGATGAACCGAATCGTGGTGGCAAGAGCCGCAATGGCCATTGCCAAGTTTCTAAAAAACAACTTAGCCACCTATCAAACCAAGGACTCTGAGCTTCTAGTTGTGATCGGTTACGACGGGCGAGAGAACTCCGAGGTATTTGCAAAGGACAGTGCCGGAATCATTTCGGCACAGGGGATTCCGGTCGTGCTCTTTGACTCGATGGTGCCAACACCTGTCGCAGCATTCACCGGTAAAAGATTGGGTGCGAGTGCGACCATCATGGTAACCGCAAGCCACAACCCGCCACGCGATAACGGCTACAAGGTCTACCTCGGCGGCCCAAATGGCGGTTCTCAACTTGTCCCTCCCCAAGATGCCGAGATTGCGAAGCAAATTGCCGAGGTCGCCGAAAGCTTTACCTTCGACGAGATTCCCCAGTTTGGAAACTACGAGCTTGCAGGCAAGCAAGCTATCGACAGCTACATCAAAAGAGCCTCCGAACTGGTTGAAGCGCGAGACGAGCAAAGAAAGAGCCTCAAGATCACCCACACCGCGCTTCACGGCGTGGGCTGGAGGGTTGTCAGCGAACTGTTTTCCGGGCTCGGCTTTGAGCTAACTCCAGTTGCCAAGCAGATGGATCCAGATCCCAAGTTTCCAACCGTTAGCTTCCCAAACCCTGAAGAGCCTGGTGCTATGGACCTAGCCTTTGAACACGCAACCGCAACTTCCAGCGAGCTCATCCTTGCCAACGACCCGGACGCTGACCGCCTAGCGGTTGCGGTTTCCGAAGGAGATGGCTGGAGGATGCTCACCGGAGACCAGGTTGGGCTGATTCTTGCTGAGCTCTGCGCTAAAGGAGCAACTAACGGCAACCTTGCAAACTCAATAGTCTCTGCAGATATCTCCAATCTTGCGAAATCGCACTCTCTTGGCTATCAGCAGACCCTCACTGGCTTTAAGTGGATCTCGAAGGTGCCGGATCTCATCTACGGATACGAGGAAGCCCTCGGCTACTGTGTCGACCCAAAATTCACCCCGGACAAGGACGGAATAACCGCCGCACTGCTCATTGCCCAGCTCGCTGTCGAGCTGAAGGCTCAAGGCTCAAACATCTCCGAGTATCTCGCCGAGCTCCTGGACCGCTATGGCCACATCGCAACCTCGCAGGTTTCGATTAGGGTCACAGACCTTTCGGTTATCTCAACGACCATGGCAAACCTCAGGCAGCTTCCACCGACGAAGTTCTCAGGCTATCAGCTAGAAACCGAGGACCTATTAAGCGCTGAGAACCCCACTGACGCGTTAGTTATGACGGGCGGCGGAGCAAAGCTGATATTCAGGCCAAGCGGAACCGAGCCGAAACTCAAGTGCTATTTGCAATTCCAGGGTGACAGCGCGGCATCGGCAGCTTCTGGTCTTGAAAGGCTTCGAGAGTTTGCTAGCGGCCTGCTTGATGAAGCTCAACAAAGCGCATAACACTCTGGGGAATCGGCAGACTCTTTGACTCAGCATCTGCTGGGATTATGGCTCCAACATCCCTCTTGAGCGGCACAATTCCAGCCCAGTAGCCGAGATTCATGTCCTCCTCGGGATCATCGACCTCGTTCACTGAAATCTTCACTGAGGCCTCATCCAGCTTCACCGCGACGATGATTGTGGCGGCAGCTTCCTTCTTGGTCATCGGCCTGGCCTCAGCTACGCGGCCAGGGATAAGTGAGTCGCTAATTAGATCCAGGGCTACAAGCTTTTCTTCGTCCTCCAATAGCCTCGCCTTACCGAAGATTACGGCGGAACGATAGTGCATTCCGGAGTTGAAGTTACTTCTTGCCACCTTCAGAGCATTTAGCTCGGTAATGCTCACACAAACACTTGGATTATCTGCAAGTAGCCGCATGAGCCTGGATCCCGAAGAGCCATGCAAAAAGAGGGTGTCGTGGTCTCTGCCGTATGTCATGGGAATGACAAGAGGCATGCCCTTCTCCACCAGCCCTACATGGGCGACGAGATTTTCGTCGATTATTGAGTGAAGATCTGAGACATTGAAGGAGGCTTTGTAGGGAAGTCTTTTGAGTTCGGTTCTACTGCTTTGTCCGGGCTGGCTCATCCCAAGATGCTAGCCGACTGAGACGAAAAGCTTCTCTTCCAATTCGGCCAGATCAAAGATGTTCTTCACGACGATTACTTCGCTCGCGACACCTGTTAGGAGATCCGCAACCTCCTGGGTTGCGATCACAACCTGGGCCTCGATCTCGCCGGTCACCACGTGATCCACGGTGACAGCGCGAACCTCGGCCTCAACCTCTAAACGACTGAGCACCTTGTCAACGTTGGCCTTGAGCAAGACGGAAGTACCAATCCCTGCTCCGCACACTGTATAAATAAGCACCTCTAATCGAAGCACTTAGGCGCGGTTTTTATGCCCGAGCGAAGAAGATTAAACACATTGTTCATCTTTGCTTTAGGCGCGGGCGAAACCCAATTCGATCATGTCCATGAGTTCCTCGCGCTCTGGAAGACCCTGAAAGGCTGCCTGGGCAGCATTTAGCTGGAACTGCTCTAGGTCTGCGATGGTGTAGCCAAAGGTGTCCACCAGAATCTCAAGTTCCCTTGTAAGGCTTGTGCCGCTCATCAAGCGGTTGTCAGTGTTCACAGTCACCTTGAAGCCGAGGTCGTAGAGAACATCGAATGGGTGGTCTCCCATGGTGTCCCCCATCATTGCAAAAGCGCCGGTCTGAAGGTTTGAAGAGGGAGAGGTCTCGAGCACAATCTCGCGATCGTGGACCCACTGGGCCACTGGCCCCAAAACAACCAGATCGGTGTCTCCCTCTGTGCGCGAGAACATGATGTCCTCAATTAGACGCACACCGTGGCCTAGCCTGAGCGCTCGCCCAGAGACTATTGCGTCTTTGATGGACTCGACTCCGTCGGCCTCGCCGGCGTGGACTGTCACGGGAAAGAGCTCCGAGGCCAGATAGTCAAAAGCCACCTTGTGTCTTGATGGCAGAAAGCCCTTTTCCGCTCCTGCAATGTCAAAGCCGACAACACCGTTGTTTCGGTGTCGAACAGCTAGCTCGGCAATCTCAAGGCCTCGATCGGCATGGCGCATTGCGGTAACAAGCTGCCCGGTTCGGATGAAGCCGCCGCGGTCGCTGATCTCTTCCATTGCCCGCTCCAGACCATCCTGCACGGCCTCGACCGTTTCATCGAGCGAGAGACCTCCTGCAAGGTGTTGCTCTGGAGCCCAGCGCAGCTCACCGTAGATGACGCCGTCTTCTGCAAGGTCCATAACCGACTCATAGGCGACCCGCTCAAGACCCTCCCGGGTCTGCATTACGGCAACAGTGTGATCAAAGGCCTCAAGGTACTTCACAAGCGAGCCCGAGTTACATACCTCAGAAAACCAATTTGCCAGGTCCACAGCCGACTCGGCCGGGAGTTTGTGACCCACGCCATCTGCCAGTTCAACAATCGTCTGAGGTCTTAGGCCGCCATCTAGGTGGTCGTGTAAAGAAATCTTGGGTAGCGACTGAATGTCCAATGGGTTCCTAACTAACTCGCCCGAGAATCATCTCGCGGTTCGGTGGGGCTTGCTGAGAAAAATCAACGGCACTGGACGCCAATTCGATTGCCCTCTCGAACTTCTCAGGAGTGTCAGTGTAGAGGGTCATCAGGGCATCGCCCTCTTCGATGCTGTCCCCCAATTGCGCATGTAGCTCAACACCGGCACCAAACTGAACCGCGTCCTCCTTGCGCTCTCTTCCGGCACCCAGGCGCCAGGATGCGACTCCGACAGCTAACGCATCCAGACGGGAAATAAAGCCAGAGCCGTTCGCGCGGATGGTATGGAATTCTTTTGCTTTGGGTAGCTCAACATCTAAGTCCCCACCCTGGGCCGAGATCATCTTGCGGAAGACGTCCATGGCCTTCCCATTTTGAAGGTTCTCTGTGGGGTCAACATCATTGATGCCGCTGTGAGCGAGCATCTCCTTTGCCAGCTCCACCGTAATCTCGATCACGTCGGCTGGGCCCCCACCGGTTAGCACCTCAATGGACTCCTCAACCTCCAGGGCATTACCAATCTTGAGGCCAAGTGGGGTGGACATATCGGTCAGTAGCGCCGAGGTCTTTACCCCCGCATCCTGCCCAATCTGCACAAGGGTCTTAGCAAGTTCGCCGGCTCTGTCGAGAGTCTTCATGAATGCCCCTGAGCCCACCTTTACATCCAAGACCAGTGCGGAGGTTCCCTCGGCAATCTTCTTACTCATGATTGATGAGGCGATCAGCGGAATCGCCTCAACCGTTCCCGTGACATCTCGCAGTGCATAGAGTTTCTTGTCGGCAGGGGCCAACCCACTGCCCGCTGCACAGACCACAGCTCCAACCTCAGCAAGCTGGCTGTAGAGCTCTGTGTTAGAAAGGCCAGCCTGCCAGCCAGAGATAGCCTCGAGCTTGTCCAGCGTGCCGCCGGTGTGACCTAGGCCCCTGCCGGAGAGCTGAGGGACCGCGACTCCGTAGGAGGCGACCAGCGGAGCCAGCGGCAGGGTAATTTTGTCCCCAACACCACCTGTTGAGTGTTTGTCAGCGGTTGGCTTCGAAAGACCAGAGAAATCCAGCCGCTCACCCGAAGCAATCATCGCCATTGTCAGGTCAAGGATCTCCCTGCGCTCCATGCCATTGAGCAATATGGCCATTGCCATTGCAGACATCTGCTCGTCAGCAACTACGCCGTTTGTATAGGCATCGACAAGCCAGTTAATTTCATCAGTGGTTAGCACTTCGTGCTCACGCTTTTTGATGATTAGCTCGACCGCGGAAAAACTCATCGATTCAGATCCTCAGGTCCGAAGGCCTCTGGCAGCACCTCTTGAATTGTCTTGATTCCAACCGTTGTCTTTAGAAGCATGCCCTCCGCGGAGTGCTCGTATAGAAGCTGCCTACACCTGCCGCAGGGCATAAGCGGCTCGCCGTTACCGTCGACACAGGCAAAAGCGGCAAGCTTGCCGCCACCGGTGCGAAAGAGCTCGCTAACCAGCGAGCACTCAGCACAAAGACCTAACCCGTAGGACGCATTCTCAACGTTTGCTCCGCTAATAATGCGACCGTCGGTTGTGAGTGCAGCGGCCCCCACCGGGAATTTGGAGTAGGGGGCGTAGGCCTTAGCCATTGCCGTCTTTGCGGCATCGGTTAGCTCTGCCCAGTCGATCTCCACAATTACCCCTTCGTGTATGGAATTGCGAGCGCCTTAGGCGGTCTGGATTGCCCAACAAAAGCGACGACAGCAATGATCGTGACCACGTAGGGCACCATGACGATGAAGTCCGTAGGAATACCTGGGCTCACCTGATTCGCCCAAACTCTCAGAATGATTGAGAAGCCGAATAGCAGTGCAGCAAGCGCTGCAGAGATTGGGTGCCAACGGCCGAGGATAACAACCGCGAGAGCAATAAATCCGAAGCCACCAGCCATCTCCCGACCAAATGCGCCGGCATTTCCAATCGTCAATGCAGCACCGCCAAGACCAGCTGACATGCCCCCCAGTGTTACCCACCAGAACCTGGTCCTACCGACATTAATGCCGACGGTGTCTGCTGCAAGAGGGTGCTCACCTACTGCCCTCGCCCTTAAGCCAAGCTTGGTCTTGAAGAGAATGAAGTAGAGGGTGGGTACAAAAACAAGGGCTACAAAAACGGTAATTCGGTTTTCAAAAATCACCGGGCCGAGTAGGGGAATATCGCTTAGGAATGGAATCTTGATGATGTCTAGCGTGCCCGGGAAATTCACATTTTCGGCGTCTTGGGTAAGCCACTGCTGAAATAGGAAGCTTGTTATGCCTATGACTAAAACGTTCAGGACAACGCCCACGATGATCTGTTGAGCAAGGTATTTGATGGCAAACACCGCCAGTACAAGGGAAACCAATGCACCCCCAATCATGGCGCTGATGAGCCCAAAGAAGAAATTGTCGGTAATCGATGACACGACTGCCGCCATGAATGCTCCAGCGAGCAGCTGGGCTTCAATGGCAATGTTCGTTACGCCCACACGCTCGCACATCAGACCTCCCATGGCTCCCAGCACGATTGGCACTGCGAGAACTAGTGAGGTTCCGATAATGAAAGTCAGAGGGACTTTGTTTCCCGCGGCTAACCAACCAAGCAGGGCGATGCCGCCAATAGCTCCGTAGAGAACAGATACCCATAGCGGCGTCCTGATATTTTTCAGGGCGAAACTGAGCGAATAACCCGCAATTATTAGCAACAAGATTCCAGAGACCCAACCGAGTGTGGACGAACCAACTGGAAAAGATGGCAGTTGAATGACGTCCATTCGGCGAGAGATCTCAAAAACGGTCTCGCCCTCACGACCGAGGATTCCGAAAAAGATTAGAACCGATACACCGATGGTAGCCATCGTGATGGGGGATTTGAATCCAACCCTCTCCTCTTTTGCCAACTGGTTCTGGCTCACTTGGTACCCCCTCTCTTTAGGAGCTTTTGTCGCATGTTTGCCAAAACTGATGATGTTTGTGGCGGTGGAAGTCGGAAAAGCATTCGAATTAGAGGTGGAGCCGCAATGAACAGAACGATCGCTCCCTGGACAATACCCAATACCTCCGGTGACACCCCAAATACCTGCATAGTCGGTGCCCCCGCCTTAAAGGCGCCAAACAGCAGTCCAGCTAGCAGAATTCCGGGGGCATTGGAGCCCCCAAGAAGGGCAACTGTAATGGCATCAAAACCTATGTTCGCGTGAGCACTGGGAAACAGTCCAAGGGTTGAGGAGAGCGATTGGTTTGCAGCAGCTAGACCAACAAAGGCAGCGGAGAGTCCCATTGCGAGAATGTAGACGCGCTCAACACTGACCCCGGCAGACCTAGCAGCGTCAGCGTTTTCGCCCACCATTCTCAACCTGAAACCAATTGTTGACCGCTCCATTAGCCACCAGAACGCGACGACTGCACCCAGAGCCAAGAAGATACCCCAGTGCAGGTTGTAATTGTCTCCAAGAATCTTGGGCAATACTGCCGTTGCTGCCGCGGGATCCGACTTTGCGTTTCCAGTGGAGGCCTCTTCCCCAAGCAGATCAGCATCCTTGAGCAGGAAGTTAAAAAAGTTGAACATTATGTAGTTGAACATGATTGTCAGGATGACCTCATGAGCTCCGGTTCGAGCCTTTAGGAAGCCGGTCAGGGCTCCCAAGAGTGCCGCCCCAGCCACTCCAGCGAGTACCGCCACAACGGTGTGTATAACCACGGGCAACTCAAGTCTCGTTGCGACAAATGTGGCCCAAATCATCCCTGAAATGATCTGTCCGGTTCCTCCAATGTTGAACATTCCTACCCTGAAGGTGAGTCCGATGCCAAGACCAGCCAGAATCAGAGGGGCAGCCAAGCGCAATGTTTCGGTCAATGGCCTAATGGCCTTTTCGAACGTCTCCGCTTCGCCATTGAAGATCGATCCACGAAACAGCGCTCCATAACCCTCCGTTACCACTGAAAAGGCTGCGCCGATCGCGTCGGCGGGGCGCGAAAAGAAGTAACCCAAGGACTCAAGAAAGTCCGTATCGGAACCAATCATGAATAAAGCACCGACCAAAAAACCAAGAATGATTGACAATACGGTCCGGGTGAAGCCGCCGGAGAGAATCTCCTTCAGTGCTTGCGAGAAGCGATCTGGTGATTCGCTCATGCTGTTACTCCCGCCATTAGCTTTCCTAACTGCTCTCTCGAAGTTTCGGGACTGACAATGTCAACGATCTTGCCTCGATACATGACGGCGATTCTGTCTGCCAACGCGAGCACCTCATCTAATTCGGTGGAGACCAGAACAACGGCCTTACCTTTATCGCGCTCGATAACGATGCGTTCGTGGATGAACTCGATTGAGCCAACATCTACGCCGCGAGTGGGCTGCGACGCAATTATGAGATCAACGTCTCTTGATAGCTCTCTTGCAACCACGACCTTTTGCTGGTTACCGCCGGATAGTTTGCCCGCCGGAGTTTCGGCCGAGGGAGTCCTCACATCAAATTCCTTGACCAGCTGCTCTGCGATTTTTCTGCGAGCGGAGAAGTTGATATTGACGCCCTTGGTAAAACGCGACTTGTAAGACGAGTTGATCATCATGTTTTCGGCAATCGTGAAGGCACCAACAACGCCATCTGAGGTTCTGTCCTCAGGTATGTAACCGACACCACTTTCCAGCACTTGTCTCACAGTCGCCCCTGTCATGTCAGCACCTCGAATGGATATCTTCCCGAAACCCGTTAGGGCTGACCTCAGCCCCATGATTGCCTCCGCCAGCTCAGTTTGCCCATTGCCCTGCACTCCTGCAACGGCGAGTATCTCCCCGGCTCGGACTTCAAAGCTCACGCCATTCACAGCGCGCTGACCACGGTCATCGAGAACCGCGAGATTCTCCACCTCGAGAACTACCTCGCCCGTCTCCCTAGAACTCTTTGCGACTGTCAGTCCGACTTCTCGACCCACCATCATGGAGGCGAGCTCAGAGGTTGAAGCGTCTGGACTTGCGGTTCCAACTACTTTTCCCAACCGGATAACTGTGATTTTGTCAGCAACCGCCTTTACCTCTCGAAGCTTGTGAGTAATGAAAACAATTGATGTGCCGCTTGAGGCGAGCTGCCTCATAATCTCCATCAGCTCATCTGTCTCTTGAGGGGTTAGAACAGCAGTTGGCTCGTCCAGCACCAAGACTCTCGCATCCCTGGAGAGCGCCTTTATAATCTCGACGCGCTGCTGAACTCCAACGGGAAGGTCTTCCACTAGAGCATCAGGATCAACGTTGAAGCCAAAACGCTCAGAGATATCCAGAACTCGCTTTCGAGCTTCCGCGACATCGATTGCACCCAATGCCTTTGTTGGTTCTTGACCCAGAGCTACGTTCTCGGCGACCGTGAACACCGGTATGAGCATAAAGTGTTGGTGCACCATGCCGATGCCCGCCTCCATGGCATCACCTGGACCGGCGAAACTCCGTGGTTTGTTATCGAGAAGAACCTCGCCCTCATCAGCGTCATAGAGGCCATAAAGGACATTCATCAAAGTTGACTTGCCGGCACCGTTCTCACCCAACAAGGCGTGAATCTCCCCTGGCTCTACCACGAGGTCAATGGAGTCGTTGGCGATAAGTGTGCCGAAGCGCTTTGTGATTCCGCGCAGTTCTAGTTTCAATTGAGCACTCCTTTGTGCGAACACTCTATTTTGGCAAAGAAAAGGGCCGCAGGTTTACCTGCGGCCCTTTTCTTTGATTTTCGTCAGGTGGCTTAGGCCTTAGGGTCTACCTCACCTGCGACGATGCCGGCCTCTAGCTCTGCTAGGCGAGCCTTGGTTGCGTCATCGATCATGGAGTCAAACTCGTAGAACGGGCTAAGGCCAGTTCCACCGTTTGCCAGGGTGCCTGTGTACTGCTCACCACTGAACTCTCCGCCAGCGGAAAGCTCTGCAATGATGTCGTAAACAGCATTTGTCATGCGCTTCTCGGCTGAAGTCAGAACTAGGTCTGCGTACTCAGGGCTGGTGAGAGCGATGTCCTTGTCAACACCAACCATCACGCCGTCAATACCAGTCTCTTTGATTGCCTCAGAAACTGCACCGAACTGATCTCCCGCAACTGGGAAAATGACGTCTGCTTCGGCTTCGATGTGGGAAAGGGCAATACCCTTCGAGATAAGGGAGTTCGGGGTGAAGTCGCCCATGAAGTCGCCCGTCATCGCAACTGGATCCCAGCCGACTACGGTCACCTCTACGTCGTTTTCCATACCCCATGCCATAGCTCCGTAGTAGAAGCCATCCATGAAGTCGGTAACAGCAGGAATTGGAATACCACCATAGGTACTGACAACCTTGGTTGTTGAGTATGAGGCGGCCAAGTAACCAGCTAGGTAGCTCGACTCAGCCATGTTGTAAAGCAAAGGCTTCAAGTTGGCGTGAGCCGAATATCCATCAATGCTTACGAAGTTCATGTCTGGATTCGCCTCAGCGATTAGGTTGACTGGGTCAGCCAATCCAAATCCAACAGCAAATGTGATGTCACAGCCAGCCGCAACCATCGCCTCTAGGTTAGGCGTGAATTCCTCTGGTGTGTTGGACTCTGCGTCATCGATTTGAACGCCGAGTTGGCTCTGTGCAGCCTCAAGTCCGTCATAGGTTGACTCGTTGAATGACTTGTCGTTCCAGCTACCCTCGTCAGAGACGGCGCAGGCTAGGAAGTCAATTGTTTCGGCAGCTGGTTCTTCGGTTGCAGTTGCAGTGCTGGTCGCGGCCGGCTCTTCCTCTGGTGCTGCAGCGCAGCCTGAGAGAACAAGAGCGGAAGCGCCCAGAAGAGCGAATGCTGCTGATGCATTCTTTAGCTTCAAGGTTTCCTCCTGAATGAGATGAAAGTGGCACCTATGTAGGTGCCTAGTTGACAAAACTCTACTCCGCAAACAATTGGCAAACCGCCGGAAAACTCAGATTTATCAATCTGAGATGTTTAAAGAAGTTCGGAGTGTCCGGATTCGCGCAAGGAGTCAACAAGGCTCTTAACTTTTTGAGCGTGCTCCTTGCTCGTTACGAGTAACGCATCAGCTGTGTCGACGACGATTACGTCCTCCAGCCCTATAAGAGCGACGAGCCTGCCGGTGTCGCTCACGAGGATGCCGCTGGAGGAATCGGATAGCACCCGAGCCGAACCTAGAACTGCAAGGTGGCCCTTACGGCCCTGCGACTGCAACTCTGCGATGGCCGCGAAATCGCCAACGTCATGCCACTCAAAATCCCCAGGGACTACCGCGACGTCCCCGTCGCGGGCAGCAGGTTCTGCGACCGAGTAGTCAATTGCAATCTTTGTGAGGGTGGGCCAGATCTTTTCCATAACCTGATCTCGCTGGTCAGTGTCCCAGACCTTTGCAAGTTCAATCACTCCGCTGTGGAGAGTGGGCTGCGTCTTTGCCAGGATTTCCAAAAGCTTTGCGGCGGGAGCGATAAACATGCCAGCGTTCCAGAGATAGTCGTGGCTTGCGACATAGCGGCGGGCGGTTGCGATGTCCGGCTTCTCGACAAATTCCAAGACCTCGCATGCTGTGTCAGTTGCAAGTCGCTTGCCTTTTTTTATGTAGCCGAAGGCAACCGATGCTTCGGTTGGCTTTAGGCCTATTGTCACGATTTTTCCCGTTGCTGCGACCTTGACGGCCTCTTCGACGGTTTTCTGAAATGCCGGGGCATCACTGATGACGTGGTCCGCTGCAAATGAGCCAATGATCACATCAGGCTCACGCTGCGCAAGAACTGCAGCGGCAAGTGCAATTGCCGCTGTTGAATCTCTTGGAGATGGTTCCAAAATGACATTGGAGAAATCGAGATCAGGAAGCTGATCGGCAACCGCTCGTGCGTGCACGTCGCCAGTGACGACCATTGTGCGACCGGCAGCAAGTGGCTGCAGGCGGTCCCACGTGTCCTGCAGCAGGGTCTGACCATTGCCAGTTAGGTCATGTAAGAACTTTGGGGCGTTTGCCCTGGACATTGGCCAAAGCCTGGAGCCAATTCCGCCGGCTGGAATAACCGCGAAAAATCTCTGCATTTCTGCTTTTTCGGAATCCATAACCTTCTCACCCTAGATGTTTCGAAGTG